>Ga0137362_10002338_pt1 | contig 12301 bp, 11 predicted proteins | sample MadtaG_2_FD_104801 | JGI IMG/M metagenome (GOLD analysis project Ga0137362, IMG submission 104801) | Vadose zone soil microbial communities from Angelo Coast Range Reserve, California, USA - Mad1_100_16 metaG | ecosystem: Environmental > Terrestrial > Soil > Vadose zone | place: USA: California... | reverse complement strand
CGCTTTCTTCTAGAGCACGGCGCGGATTTAGCGTCCCAGACCAAAGACGGGCGGACTCCGTTACACATTGCAACAGAACGCGGTCGCGAGGAACTCACCCACTTACTTCTCGAGCACGGCGCGGATGCAACAGCCCAGACCAAGGACGGGTTAACTCCATTGCATCGGACGCCAAGCCTGGAAGTTGCTCAGTTACTTCTCAAGCGCGGTGCAGATGCAACAGCTCAGGCCGAGGATGGGTCAACCCCATTGCATCAGGCGTCAAGCCTGGAAGTCGCTCGCTTGCTTCTCGAGCATGGCGCGGATGCAACAGCTCAGACCAAGGACAGGTCAACCCCATTGCATTGGGTGTCGAATTCGTATTATGAGACCCTGGGAGTTGCTCAGTTGCTTCTCAAGCACGGCGCGGACCCAACAGCTCAGACCAAGGACGGGTCAACCCCATTGCATCTGGCGTCGGAAAGAGGTTACCAGAAAGTTGCTCGCTTACTTCTCGAGCATGGCGCGGATGCAACGGCTCAGACCAAGAACGGGTCGACCCCATTGCATCTGGCTTCGGAAAGGGGATCCCTGGAAGTCGCTTGCTTGCTTCTCGAGCATGGCGCAGATGTAACAGCTCAGACCAAGGACAGGTCAACCCCATTGCATCAGGCATCGAGCCTGAAAATTGTCCGGTTGCTTCTCAAGCACGCCGCGGACCCAACAGCTCAGACCAAGGACGGGTCAACCCCATTGCATCTGGCGTCAAGTCCATATTTGGAGAGCCTGGATGTTGCTCAGTTGCTTCTTGAGCACAGCGCAGATACAATAGCTCGGACCAAGGACTGGTCAACCCCATTGCATCTGGCGTCAAGCCTGGGAGTTGCTCAGTTGCTTCTCAAGCACGGCGCAGACCCAATAGCTCAGACCAAGGACGGGTCAACCCCATTGCACCTGGCGTCGCAAAGAGGATCACAGAAAGTTGCTTGCTTGCTCCTTGAGCATGGTGCAGGTGCAACAGCTCAGACCAATAATGGATCGACCCCATTGCATCTGGCTTCGAAAAGGGGATCCCTGGAGGTCGCTTGCTTGCTTCTCGAGCATGGCGCGGACGCAACAGCTCAGACCAAGGACAGGTCAACCCCATTGCATTGTGCATCACAAGGAGGCTCCCAGAAAGTCACTCACTTGCTCATCGAGCATGGCGCGGATGCAACAGCTCAGGCTAGGAATGGGTCGACACCATTGCATCTGGCCGTGCGCTGGGGACATGCAGAAATTATTCACCTCTTTCACTGCAGCATGGATATGACAACCGAGAGCAAGGATGGGTCAACTTTATTACACTTGGCGTCACGCTGGGGACGTGTGGAAGTCGCCTGTTCGCTTGTCAAGTATGGCGCAGATGCGACAGCGCAAAACAAGCATGGCTGGACCCCATTGCATCTGGCGTCGCGCTGGGGACATGTTCAAGTCGCTGAACTCCTTTTAGAGCAGGGAGCGGATTTGACTGCCAAAAATAAGTACGGATCGACGCCTTTTTATCTGGCATTACAAGCAGGACATGCGGCAGTCATTCGCCTCCTCATCGAACGCGGCGCCGAAGCGACTAGCCTGGATGAGCAGGGGACAACTCCACGGCAGCCTCTGCTGGATGATGGAGACAAGGAACTTGCATTTTTGTTCGAGCACGATGCACGTGCGACAGCTTAGGACAAGCATAGGACAAGCATAGCTAACTTTGTTTCAATGGTGTCGCAAGGGAGATATTTGGATCTTGGTTGCACCGTTTTCGGGTATGTGTGCAGATCCCCGTGCCTTGAAGGACAGGAATTCTGACTCCATTATAGAAGACAAAATGCTAGTATTGTCGCTGTAAGGGAAAGCGTCTTCGTTGTGCTCACAATGGCTGATACGACGACCTGACCTTCCATGGCCTACAGTAATCAATTACTATGTTTTTTCACTTCTTCCCTTGATGTTTGACTTTGACACCTCGCTACCCCTTCTGTTACAGCCCGGATAGACCACTAGCTTTTTCTATAATCTGCTACTTTCGGTCTTGGATACGATTTCTTAAGTTTAATCCTGTATCTGTAGATTATTGAGGCACTATATTGACCACATGAAGCGCATCATAACATACCAGGCATCTCAAAACCCCTATGATAGAATATAGCTTATTGTTTAAACGACATTGCCAGCAGAGAGGATAGTTATGGCCATGAAATCGCAAGCACGTACCGTCCCGAGCCTGATTCGTGCAGTAATTTGGGCTTGAGCCATGTAGAGGAATAATTGCAGCGCAGATCAGTTTTCGAGAACATTGGTCCGTCGTTGCGTTTGACTTGCATGTATCACGATTTATTCTCTCAACAACAATCTACGCATAAATTCGATCGCTACCTGACATACTTCATTATAACTTAGACATTTACACTTTTCTTTTCTTTTCGACACACTATCACATCGACCTCTTTACTGCAGGTAGTTGACCAGCCACTCCACGGACTCCTTGAAAGCGCCTTCCTTCGCAGCCATCACCGCCGGCTTGCTCTGTACACAGGGATGCAAAATGAGGTTCGGGACAGTGGCGGAGTGAAATCACAGACACGCACGAAATCACCGCGAACAGCAAATCCGTGAGATACGCCCTCATAGTAAGTACGGCGGTAACCAGGCGTGAAACTTGCAAATTTCTTATCCGCCGCTTCACCAGCGGACTTTGGGATCATTTCATCGTCCTCACAGCTATTGATCAGGAGAGGAACCTTGCTCTTCTCGATGTAAATCTGCGATGGAATGCTTAGGAGCTGTATAGAGATGTCTGCAAAGGACACACATCCAAATCTTCAAGCTTGAAAAGAGACGGATGGGTAACGACGGCGGCCTGGATGATATTTTCGAATGCAAGATCGAACGTGAGGCGGGCTATATAGATTAAACGGGCTCAGCATCACGCAGCGTATCCTCAAGTAGATGTCTTACCGCCGTAACAGTAACCGGTGGCGCCAAAGATGGTTACACCCTGCCCCTTCAGACCTTCGATGACCTGACACACGCGCTTTCCCGTGTGATCAGGGGCGTGTTTAGTTACCCACAGGGGGTAGTCGAAAGTCCCCTGAAAATGGGATTCTTAGAAGGGCGAGTAATTGGCCTACCATGTCAAGAGGGGCGTGACAAGCAGTAGTGAAAGCATCTGGCGCGACGGGATCACCCTCGAAGAGTTCTGGCGCATATACCTTGAAGCCGTTACGAGCAAAGTCGTCGGCAAGGAGCTGGATTGGATTCATTAATACGTTTATCCCCGGAGGGAGAGGGGATCATGCACAAGGTTATTCGAGAGCTCGAGGCCAAAGACATCTGTCAAGTAAATCACGGCCTTGTCTTTTCGGTAATCGACTTCGGGAGTAGCGACATATGTCTTGATGCCATTTATCTCTTCGTATGTCCCTTAAGCAGCACTGTTAGGGTCTCGAGATCCAAAACACGGATATGTGAATTTACCCTCAGCTGTGCCCTCATAGCGAACGCCTGCAAAAGAGTACGTTACTGATATTGATGGTCATGCGGAGAACTTCATACCTCTAAAGCAATCCTTAGAGAAACTCATGCTCGTGTGTCTCATGCTCGTGTGAAGAGAACAGAAGGAATTGGTGTCGGCAAAGACGATGACATGATTGTGAGTAATCAGTCCTTCTTATAAGTCAGACACCTCTCTTTCGAATGTCCTAATTACAGCGAACATTGAAGGAAGCAAAAACTTCACAGTTTCCATTTTGAGTACGTTGGTGGATACCATCTGAGTCAGACTCTGAGATCGCTCAAGGCTATTATCAGTCATCAGACTCATCACAGAAAGGTGACTAGCTTAATTAGGAACTCGGCGTCGAATGCTTAATGTTGAACTGACACTTGCTGTACTGCTGATACACTCTGCCACCCATAGTGAGTAACAAGTAACCGACTCGGACTCGGTTACCTCGGGCACTTGGCAGTCGTTTACGAATGAAAGATATCCGTAATATGTATAGACAGAATATCCGAGAGCTGAATGTTGCTAACAAGCTGCCAATCACAACGGTTAACAATTTATTCAACGAGTTGGCAACTTACTTTAGCTGCACGCACAGTGCCCGTTCTCTGACCACTTCCATTTTCCTTTTCTATTCGGAAACCGCCAGTCGCCCCCTATCCTTCTGTGTGATTCATACCGGCTGATTTCCATCAGCACACCGGATGGACCGCTCTTTCCCGTTACGTGATTGTATTCTTACGTTCTGAAAAGGCGACTGGAGAGACCCACCCCGACAAAATAGCTTGCGTAACAGTTCTAAAGCACGCGATACTCTGCGTGAAACGCGTATTAGCAAAAAGAACAACCTTGCTGCGAGACCAAAAACGACAAAACGTTGGCGGCGGGGAAACACACGACTTTGAACTGTAGCGCGGATGGAATGCGCGAGTGAGTCCGGGAGGACAGAGATTAGATCTAAAGAGGGGAATTAGCGTAAGGAGCGGAAAAAGGGATCGTACGATGTCTTGGCACGATCAGGGCAAGCGTCCTGAGACGGCTGGCACACAAAAACGAGAGAAAATGCGAACTGAAATCTTCTGATTCTGTCTTTGAGCAAGGAGGTGACTTAAATACATCGGGGTCTCGACAGACTCAACTACCTGATAAGAGCGGGTGTTGTGGTGCGCGCGTCGACGTTGTACCGGACGCATAAGGAAATGTACAAAAGTGTCAGTAAAATAAAAGGGAAGAATCAGTAAAGTTTGTGTAGAAGGCGTACGGGTGTCGCGTGTCTGCGACTAAGCGTTGATCGCCGTTGTCTAGAGTATAGAGTATAGAGTATACTGAAGTGAAGAAAGATAAAAAAGAGGGATAGGAGAGAGAAAGGAGGCGAGGGGTGAAGGAAAAAAGGGAGAAAGCTGAGAGTTGTTGAACGCGTGGCTGATGGGCGCTCCGAAGTGGCGGCTGCTCTGTTCCGCTGAGCGGCGTGGATCAAGGGCAGCGGAGTACTTCATACGAGCGCAGCCACGCAGCCTACCTTAACACACAAAATATCTTTTTGTCCACCCCGACGTATCCGCGCATACGGGGTTCAGACCCCTGGGTAACTCCTCTTCCGCAGCGCCACGCGTAACAATGAGGACTACTAGGTGAGGGCTTGTCCAGCGGATCGGCGGGGTGGATGTCATCGATCAAGAGAGGGGTACCGCGTCCCTACTAGGCAGGTTGGGTCGAACAATCCAAGGTCGGTTGTGACGCTGCCACTGGCGTATACCACCCCGTTTATTCTCACTTTCGGCGAGGCAACCCTTCAGCGGTTAGATGGGCTCACCCTGGATGAAGTTTGCGCGACTGCAGCTCAGACTCTCGAAGTTGTCTACGACCTTGTACGGCATGGGAAGGTTGTCCTGGACGGTAAGAAAATATTCTCTTCGCGTTCTTCGATCTTTGCTAGTCGTTCACACCTCTAGACCCAGAGGGGAACGAGTCGGCGGCCAACATCTCGGATGTCCTAGGTATGTTTCAAATTGACCGGCAACAACAGGCGATACAGTGTCTTATTGTGTAATAGAATTTATACAAGAAACCGTGAGCAAGATGTGCAAGATCGAACCTGGGTATTTCCTATATGCAATGCGACCGTGGGCACCACCGCCGGATTATTTGCAGGTGACAAGGGTGCCACAAAACGTACGGAGCTCAGAGCAACATCACCACAGAAATGAAAGGATTGATGCAGGCACGGATTCAGGAAATTTTGGTTGTTCTCCACAGCTCGTTCAGTGGCCATTCTAGCTATGCAAGGGAGTTTAGTGTGTGGGATAGACTCGGAGTGAGTGGTGGTCCACACGCGGTCCACAGGCACGGACAAACAACGCCTACGCCCAAGTTTGGATACTCGTTTGTTCCCAGTGGGACATCACCGGCATCACCGGCAGGGCCCGTCGTTCAGAAAAAGGAAATGTACAGTACCCGCACGACTTTGACTTGTAACTTGATCAAGGAATGACAACGAGGCCTAATTCTATTGTGTAGCTAGGGTACAAAGGTGGGCATGGTGGAAAAAAGCGCATTGGGAGGCATGGGGACGGCGCGGAGGAAGGCACGTTGGGGCCCTTGGGGAAACTCAGACTTCCCTGTTGTATTCCATGGTGTCACAATAGTTTTGACTTTATCACCCTGATTACGGGTAGCTTGAATATACAATTCGACAACAGCTCATTACCGGATAACCGTTTCACTATTTGCTACGGAAGAAATAAGGCTTGGGCTACGTGATACTTCAAATGACAGACAACTTCAGCTTCTTCTACTTCTACCAGCTTGCTACATGACTACATTATTTCCGACCGACATAGAGGACCGGTCGGAGAAGAACTGGTTTTAGTCCACTGATAAAAAAATATTTGAGCCCAAGCGCTATGACAATTCTCGATAAGGCATACGTTGTACAGACACGATGAATGGAATAGGTTCTTGCACGCTTTGCATGGCTTTCGGGGGGGAGAGCCATCAGAAAGGTTAATAATACTTAGGTGAATGTCAGCTCTCTTGCCGTCACAAAACCACAGCGACAATGCAAGAAACTTACGAGAAGCGAATCGGGCACTCTGTCTAACCCTCAAAGTGTAAGGTGGTGTTTTTCTTGAAAAGGCTGGTTGCATCGACGATGCGCCCATTCTTACGGACGTTTGTAAGTAATGACGGACGACACAATTCATGTCATCATAAGTACATACCTGAGATCAAACGATTTGCAGTATACCCAAGAGCCAGCCTCGCCAACGGCCCTCCGAGACGCATATTCTTTTCGAGTCCTTGACGGTGTCCCGTTGCAGAGGCCAGTCATTCGGAATTTTCAGCGTAAGCTCCAGCTGGTGTTCGTGGACGTTGTACCCTGCAGTAACCTCGTTGACAGCGCTCGCCACTTTGACCGTGAGATTTTCAGCGTTCTTCGAGGCTCTCTGGACTCTTGATGCGGTTGGTTACGGGGACTACTGTAGTACGCAAGAGCCGGGCCCGGGTATCGTGTGACGAAACTTTTGAGTGCTCAGAGTTTTAGATATGGAAATAGCAGGATCGCCGGATGCCGAGCGTACCGCAACGTTGACTGGATTTAGGAGGATGAGGTTACCATGCTCCAAGCATCTGGGACATCTAGGCGGTGGCCCATCACTAGATGGCCCGCAGGATTTCTTCGGAACAAAAGCGTGTCTTGGCCGCGCGCGTGTTCCTAATCAGTGGAATCCAGTGACCATGAATGAGTCGAATTTTCTTTCCATCGGATGGCCCCATTGAAAGAATCAAAAACCATACTGAGGTCCTGTCTTTCTTTCAGACTTTCTGCCAAACTATGCAGGGATTCCTCGTATGAGATCAAGAGCAGCTGCGCGAAGTACACGACGCAAGGTGGTTCGATCGGCGAACGATGTGGTGGGCCCGGGGCCCGTGGTAGTATGTGATTTGAACCGTGGGCGCTAAACGCGCATCGTGTGAGGTCCCCCCCAAAGAGACAAAGCTTTGAGGGTCTCAGTGAGATGACACGAGGTCTGCTGGCCGTGATGGCCACGACGGCCTCACTGTTGTAGGGGTGTGATACTGAAGTATTTAATGACTTAGATGTCAGGTATTTCAAAGGCAAAGACTATCGATACAGTACGTCGTTAGCTACTACACGCAATCGATACACAACTATGCTATGTCTGTAGTGGTAAGCAGGTATGCCAGGCCGAAGCTCGCGAATGCGGCGGCTTAAACAGTCGGGGTGACACTGGGAACAGGTGCAGAGGTAAAAGAAATTCCGGGGGCGGAAGTGGTTGTCGCGTGAGGTGAATTGAGGTTGATGATGCTTGGGCTTGACACCAGGGCGGAGGACGAAGCCTGTATATTCGCGCCGAAAGCGGAGGATGTAGGATTAAAGTTAGATGAGGGCACGGAGACGGGAGGTGCAGAGGCTGGCGCGATGACCGACGACGGGTTAAAGGCAGAAGCGGATGAGCACGCGTTACCTGACACGGTCACTGTGGTGGTGGAAAGTAACAGGACGGTCTTAACGCCATCCGGGCCCGTGGAGCTAAAGATGGATGTACCGTTCGACGCGCCAGAGATTGAACCTGCAGTAGGTGCGCCGGGGGGAGCCAAGGAAGTAAAAGAGATGGTGCTCGAAGGTGTGATTCCGCCAAAGCTGAACGTGCCTGTGGGAGGCAAGGAGCTGAACTGGCGCCTGTTCAGTTTGATGACGGATGGAGAAGCCCCGGGCCCATTGAGATTAATAATAGACGGAGAAGCCACGGAAGGATTATGATTGATGGCGGGTGGAGAAGCTGCGGTCGGGTTGAGATTGATGACTGGAGGACTACCGGGAACTTGTCACCCGGCAATACGACCAACATCGTAGGGACTAGGCTGCGTTTGGGAAGGACCGTTCAGAAGGATTACACTCGGCGACGGGGCAGGATTTGTGCCGCCTGGAGAAACAATGCCTAGACATAATTGATGAGCCCGGGCGAGAGGAAATATTAGCACCACGACGCACTTGTGCAAGGAACGTTGCGTTTAGGTTGGTCACGAATGAACGGCGCAGGCGCAGCTACAGCTACAGCCGCAAACAGAGAAACAAAAAGCAGCACTTTGGAGAGCATGACGAGAGGTCACAGGGAAAGTGTCAATAAAATGAGAGAACTTGCGGAAAGGAAGAAAAAGTGAGCACCGGGCCCAACGAGCTTCTAGCTGAAAGGAAGAGAAGAAATTGACAGCCATCCAGGAGGAGGGACCTCTTTATAGAGAAGAAAAACACAGCCCGCATCAGTTGAGGATAGAAAATAAGGCAGATTGTTGTTCGACGAGTGGAACAAGCGATGATGCCGGACAATGCCGACATGTCCTTAAATGTTGTGCCTGATTTGCCTCTTTTTGCATGTTGCGCTTTTGGACAAGACCCCTTCGTCCTGCTTTTTCCTCATTTCCCAGGAGAGCGATGTCGCAGTCCACTGTCGAATTCGTGAGTTTTTCATCGTGCCATCCTCTTTGGGGAACGTGTGTTGCGCAGTCCGTCTTTGGCGTCCTTCCACGTCCAGATCAGCGGAGATAAACGACACAGTCCCACTCGCTTCTATTTCTTGGCCGTTGAGGCGTTCTAATAAATACATGACGAGGTTTAGAATAAAGTCCTCTATGCCCCTCTCTCAGAGGTGGACCCCGAAGTTCAAAACATCATCGACAAGGAGACATGGCGACAGTACTCTGGTCTCGAGCTCATTGCCTCTGAGGTGTGTGCGGGTTTGCCATGGGCGATTTGTGTTTATGGGCCATGTAGAATTTAACTTCCCGCGCAACGATGGAGGCCAATGGTTCCATCCTGACCAACAAATACTCCGAAGGTCTTCCCAATGCGCGTTACTACGGCGGCAACGAGTGGATAGATGAACTCGAGATCCTCTGTCGCAAGCGAGCACTCCAGGCATTCCACCTTGACCCTGCCATCTGGGGTGTTAATGTTCAGCCCTACTCTGGATCTACGGCAAAGTAGGCTTTCTTTCATTTACGTCCCACTACGTAATTCACCCGAGTCCAGCTTTGCGGCATTGACTGCGTTAATACAGCCCCAGGATCGATTGATGGGTCTCGGTCTGCCTGATGGTGGCCATCTCACTCACGGATACTATGTAAATTGATTCTCCATATTCTCAAAGTCATGTCCGTTCATTCCACGTAGACAGCCAAGAAGAAGATGACTGCGTCGTCAATCTATTTCCAGTCATTCCCATACGGACTAGACCCTGCCACGCAACTTGTTGATTACTCTGCCCTCGCCTCGCAGGCGCGCATCTTCAAGCCACGTCTCATAATTTGTGGCGCTTCCGCATATCCTCGTGACTGGGATTATGAAGCACTTCGCAAGGCTGCTGATGAGCACGGGGCATACCTGATGGCAGATATCGCTCATACTTCGGGTCTCGTCGCTGCTCAAGAACTCGCCGACCCCTTCAAGTACTGTGACGTCGTGACGACAACAACGTAAGTGTCGGCTATTTTCGGAATCGCGAGGTGTCCGAGCAGACTTCTCGTAGACACAAAACACTTCGTGGCCCCCGCGCCGGTCTCATCTTCTTCCGCAAGGACGGCGAGGCTCGCAAGGACCTCGAGAAGCGCGTGAATGATGCCGTGTTCCCGGCATGTCAAGGTGGACCCCACAACAACACTATCGCGGGAATCGCAACCACTCTGCTGCAGGCGACGCAGCCATCATGGAAGGCATATGCGCAGCAAGTGATTAAAAACGCGCAGGCGCTTGCGGATGAGCTTCTCAAAAACGGGTATAAGCTCCAGACAGGTGGAACGGACAATCACCTCGTGCTCTGGGATCTTCGCCCGCTCAAACTGACCGGGTCCAAAGTCGAGAAGATTGGAGACCTCGTTGGCATCACCATCAACAGTACGTTTCATGCGTCTTTCTTGCATCTCGTCTGTTTTCTGACAATATTCGCAGAAAACGCTGTTTCAGGCGACGCGTCCGCACAAGTGCCTGGTGGCATCCGGATTGGTACTGCCGCCTTGACCTCACGTGACATGCGCGAGGACGACCTCCGAACGGTAGCGGACTTCCTCCACCGCGCGGTGCAACTCTCGCTTCTGCTACAGAAGGAGTCCGGAAGCAAGCTACTGAAGGACTTTGTGCGTACTGCAACGGTACCTGAGGAGGGCAAGGTCGGTGCACAACAAGTCACGCAGCTCCGTAGGGAGGTGCGGGCCTTCGCTAGGCAGTGGCCGCTGCCCGGGATCATACATCCGATCACGCGGCCAGCAGGTGTCGAGGAGGATTATTAGGCGGCGGCGGAAGTAGAGCGGGGCGGATGCTGATAATCTCTGATCTATTATTAGAGACAAAAAGATTCAACGTCGAGGGGCGAGGGGAGGGCGAGTGCGGGAGATCTGCCTTGTTGCAGTGAATCGGACTTCAACATCGTCCGTCCCAACCATATTGTTAACTATTGACTTGGATCACAAACAAAACGATTAATTGATGCTCACGCCGGTGAGATGTGAAGCATAGCATGTGGAGCTTCACTTTGTCGTGTTTAATGCAGGTGTTATTACTCTTTTCCACCCAGGGGAGGGAAGGATATTGCAAATATTACAACGCGGTGTCACATGGCGATGGGAAACAAAAGACCATAAAGTAAAACATTGTATCAGCAAATGACATCAAGAATGCAATGTGTGGCATGGACATGTTAACGATGTGGATTGATTTGGAACGAGTGGGCAGAAGACCGGGGAGTTAGGGGGGTAACTATGAAGTTGAGAAACGAGAAACCCAAAAGCAATGTAAAGGCCTGTTTTCGTGAAATACAAAGGGCGGCTGGGCTCGAACCCAGGTCGCTTGCCCCTTTTCGTCGTTCTAGAAAGAAGGAAGAAAAGAGAAATAAGGTGTAATAATACAATATCAGACGAACATAGAACCCATGTAAAAGGAAAGAGAAGACGGAGGAGCAAGTGTGAAAATCGATAAGATGGTGAGCTCCGACTTGACGAAGCACTGTGGCGTGTTTTTTTGCGTCAGTGCTTGTCCATGAGTTGTTGCTATCGTCGATTTCCAGGCGCGAAATTGTAGCGTGTCTGGCGCCTTTCGATAAGTAAATTTGGGAATTGAGCACGTTATGCTAGCGGTACCACTGACATGACCGAGGACTCAGAAAAAGCGACGCAGCATCGCACGCGGAGGCTCTTCTCGGGAGTGCAAAACGTGTTTTACTTTGATGTTTTGGGCGGGAAGATAGGGCTGGTGGTAGATGCCCTACACCGCGAACAGCTGATGCTGGTATTCCTCCAGCACCATCTGCCGCTGCACGAGCTGCGGCCCGCCCGAAGGACCATTGCCCAGCTCAAGCCCGATCTTCTGCACGATGGCGCGGCCCAGCGGCTCAAGTGCTGTGCGCCATGCCTCAGTACGCCGTCGGCCCTCGAAAATATTCCATCCGCGCTCGCCCGCTTCGCCCTCAGGTCCAAACACGAACACCTTGTCGCGCACCCAGGGCGCAGCTCCATACGCGAACGATAACCAGCGCGACTGCAGCGCATCGCGGACCGCTATATACTGGTATTGGTCTATCGACGACGGGAGCTCGACATCGGAACTTGCACCGTCTTCGAATGCCGAATTGTCGAATGGTACGTCATCGTCGTCATCGTCAACATCAAAGCGGTCGGGGAAGAACGTGTCTGGGTCCGGAGCTGCGATAAGCGACTGGGCGGTGAAGGCGGGTCGGGCAGTGTCGAAGAGGTAGAGAAGGTCTGTCGCTTGTT
>Ga0137362_10002336_pt1 | contig 12302 bp, 11 predicted proteins | sample MadtaG_2_FD_104801 | JGI IMG/M metagenome (GOLD analysis project Ga0137362, IMG submission 104801) | Vadose zone soil microbial communities from Angelo Coast Range Reserve, California, USA - Mad1_100_16 metaG | ecosystem: Environmental > Terrestrial > Soil > Vadose zone | place: USA: California... | reverse complement strand
CTTACCTGAGCCTACTTCGCTGTGAGGACATGTGGACATATTAGCAGCGATTGTTGTATAGCAACCCGAGATGTGGACTCGGACGGACAGACATTTACACCGCATGATAGTATCCAATGACACTCATTTCTTGCTTTCACGATCGAATCTGGGCTCACCACGAGGAAAGCCAGTATTATTTGGAAATAAGCAATTATTTGGATGACATCATCTCCGTGTCAGGGTCAGTACATGGGATGGGCCGATCATGATAAAATGTGTCAAGGAAAGACTCGGAGTTGATGCAATTCCGGTATCAAGGTTTGTGTCCAACTCATCATTCATGATGGTTTCCCATGATGCAGGGCTCCACGAAGCAAGGTCCATCTATTTCTGTTTTATTTAGAGTTCAATGTCTTCGTGGCGAGACAGGCTGTTTTGTACAGTTGTGAGGTGATTGATATAAACCAGTCCGCCGGCGCTTGAGTCCGACGGTCCGTGCGACTAAACTTTCTTACTTTCAACCGCGGGTATCCCGATATATTCTCTATATGAGCTTGTCTGCACCGCCATTGGACCGCGCCGCCCCCTCGTATTCCCGATCCCGAGGAGGAGAAACCGTGAGTTGCTTGCGGAACTGCCACCGAGAGGTGAGGCCGGTGAGGGGGAGGCGAGCGCGACTCGGATGAAATGAAGCGAAGCGACTGAGCCCCATTCTCCCCATTTCTCCATTTCTCTCTCAATTTTTCCTCGACCTCTGTCCGTTTTTTACACACACTGTTTTTTTTTGGGGGCGCAAATATCGCAGATGTCATGTCATGAAATGCACGGAAGGAACTTGGGTGTGTGCGACCTTCGTGCTTTTGTTGATATTCGGACGCCGAAGAACCAACGATCTACCCCCTCAGGGCATTCACCCTATTGACACTCTTTGCGATCAACCTGGATAGGTAAGTGTTGTTTTTTTTTCCCGCGTCAAGGCAATGCAAAGTAAACAATCCATGCCTAAATATCTTGTGGATCTCAAGGGCTTGTTTGGCTTTTGCCACCTGGCTCGCCTTTGTGTGTTCCGTGGTATGCCACTTAAAGCATCTCCGCCCTACAACGGTCGATCTTAAACTTCGATGGGCCGGTGGACGGTATATATACACTGGTACTCGCATCCCCCTCTTCCCCCCACACGCACGCGACCGGACTAGACTCCCCTCGACTTTCTGTCTTACACCATGGCTTATCATCAGCAACAGGTTTCCCACCCTCGATCGCTTCTCGAGTTTACTACCCACCCTTCCCTTCGTATGTTTGTCCATTACGCTCCCGAGGCATTCCTTTTTAACTTTCCATTTGCAGATATCCGTGATGCGCGAGATGCACATACCATCCTTGAGGCTGTTCGTCTTAACGTTCTCCCATTGATCACCAGACGGTTGTCCTCTACCGAGCGGGAACAGCTCTCTTCTGGGAACGTTTTTGTCTGGGAGGAAGCCGAGTTCAAGGGTGGCTTGGAGCGGTGGACCGATGGCCGCCGATGGAAAGTCACTCTCACTCTTGGCGACGGTTGTGCAGCGGGGCTAAGCTTTTTTCTAATTCTAGGTCTCAAAGCAGGATGCGTGGAGATTATCTATTTTACGAGGAGAAGCTCGAGGCGACTCAAGAGGAACGCGACGTCAAGGCCGCGAGGCGGTGTGTGACTCTTGTTGCTCCGCCACTGACCCTTTTTTTTGATGATGTGTACATCCATATAGAGCGCGGCGCGCCCTCGACCCACTCTCTGTTCCACCTCTCACTAATCGACGCCAAGATCGGCCATCGAAGCCAAATGGCCTTACGAAACAAACGTTCTCGACTCAGGTATATCTGCCGGGTGCTCACGCCCCACGTAAATGGCACATCGTGGCTTATTTCTCGGTATGGTAGATATATATGGTTATTGATGAAGATGTCTCTGCTCACACAATCACCGTTTTTTTCTCTAATATCGCTAGGGTAATGATTACACGCGACTGCAAACGATCGACGACATTGAACAATTGCGTAATATTCGCGTTCCACATGGGATTTATGTTTCCAGCAAGGGCTCGTACAAGCGAGCGGATACCTTCCCTTGCGAGCCCGATGACGATGAGAGCATTTACTCCACTGGAAGTGGCCGATCGCCGTTCCCTGGCCGTCCCGGGTCACCCTCGTCCAACATGACGTTGGCTCCAGCAGCCCAGGCGTACATGCGAAGCCCCCAGCCGGCCATGAACAGCGCTCGTCCTCAATCACCTCTTTCTTCCGGGAACCTTCCGCGCCTATCCTCCGTTGTCGGCCACGCTCCCACTCTCCCTGTGGGACATCCCCCGTCGTCGTCGTCGTCGCCAAGTTCGCGGCCTTACGCCCCGCGGTCAGCTGAGGACAGCCGCGTGTTGAATGCGTTTCGCATCGCGCTCTAAATTTGTGCGTGCGCCGGATCTGCGGTCCACATGCCAAAAATAAAGAGAGGAAGGTGTGAGGAGGTGGTAATAAACATGTTGATGGGATGAGGCGAGGCGAAGACCGGCCGAGGCGTCATGCACGGTTGGAACTATTATGAGACTTAAGCGTCGGTTTGTTGTCATTGCATCGTAGAGTTTCTCCCTTAGAACCTTGTCATACTACGTGGCAATAGCCCATCCGCTAGTCGAGAGGGCAAAAATAATACTAATTCATGTTGCCATGGGGTGAATCACCTCATGCACTTTTGTCAATAATCCACACGAGAAGTAAAGCCAAGTTTGAGAGCGACATGACTAGCCAATCGTGTGAGAGCAAATTTTGTGCGTCCCAAATCAGAGCCCTGTGGCTCGAACAGTATTTTGGCTTGGTGTTGGCTCCAAATGAGCACCTCGGAGGTTTCTGTTGTTTTGGCCCTGACATGTGGCCGCGTTGCCAGACGACTCGGATCGTGTGCAATGAAGCATTGGCTGAATAGTACCACCAATAAGCACAAGAAGCTACTCCGGAGATCTCAGGTCGCGCTGCCTAACTAGAATGTCCCCCGAGGATCTTGCCACCTCGACTTGGGAGGTGCAACGTCCGTCGGCGGCGGCGCTTGGCTGGTGGAGGTGGAGTGATGACATGGCAACTGCGGGGAAATCTCGCTACATTGTCGGAGCTCCCAGGCCAGTGGAGGTATAGAATGAAGAAGTGTCTGTGTCAAGACACCTGTGACGATAGAGGGTGCCTGGATGGGAATACCAGTTGCTGCCGGCCGGGTGTGGTTTGACGTTCTGGATCCAGCCGAAGATTCGACCTGGAAGATGATCGCATCGGCTGGCACCGAAAAAAACAAGCTACTGAGGGTGAGCGGTTGGCTAGGAAACCCAACGCCTGGTCATCCGAGCAGTTGGTTGGTAACCGCACTGTAACTTAGTCCCCGTCGTGAAGATCTTCAGGTCCAAAAAAACAAGCCACCAAGTACACCCGCGGGTTTCAATGCTGTGATGCTATATCGCATCGAATCAAACAATAAAAGCACGAGAACGCGCGACGCGGGCTCGGACTTGTGAATTTCAAAAGGTCGGACTTGTGTCTTATGTTCAAAATTATTGAAGCATGAGATGAACGATTTCTGCCAGTGGACGACTCCGAGTCGAAGCAGCTAGCCCTGAGCCGTGCCTACCGTGACTGTATCGTCGTTCCGCGGGATGTTACAATCGACAATCAGCAGGAAACCAACAAGATAATATTTTTAGTAGGATCCTCAAGGCCTTACGAATAAACAAATTTACCCCCTGACTTTATGATCGTTGACTCATTGAGGTCCACAGACTCGGACGCAACTAGATGGACGGGACTCGGGTCGAATCGTGAACAACGCAAGATACCCGAACGGATCCGAGGAGTAACGAGCAACCAGTGGAAATACAAGACACTCCTACTAGTAGCAAACACTGGCATGACGCCTGAATGGCCAATTAGACGAAACCAAATTACAGTAAAATACAATGGCCATAGCCCCGAGGAAAATGTTGCATAGTAAATTGATGTCCGAAGTCCCCAGCTGGGGCTACTTGCTGCTTCACGTTCCTGATAGACTGGTAACAAGCATATAACTCAGGCGATCGAGCGCATGCCACATGGCACGGCCACCCGATCGTCGGTTTCCGGACAACCATGTGTCTTTGTTCCGGGTATGGATCTCTCCTCCGTTTGTGCACTAGATTTCAACTGGTTGCTATTTCATATTTTCACTAGGGGTAAGCCACTGGTAGCCACGCAATAACGCAAAACAAACACCTGCACTGGCAGAGAGCATTCGCCGATCCGTATTAAGTGCAGTGGCTGTAAGTCGAAGGACTCACTCAAGTTGACTTTATTGACTTTTCAGCCCCGAGGGCCGGTTCGACATCTATTGAGATAGACCGCCGTTTAGGATTTCTTGTTTTGGCCTTGTTTGGTCCATGCGTGCCACGAGGGACGGAGCGATTTGTGGCGTCTCAGTACTGCGTAGAGCACAGCATGATCGCGTTTCCTAATACAACAAATATCCTCAATCGATCGATGGCAACGGATCGTTATGGATTCAGATCCAACTCAGTTATCAGTGGTATGGTAATTTTGTTATCCACGGATCATATATTTACCCGATGAAGTGATCAAGTCTTTTATGATGTCATTTGCCCTGCGCGTGGTTTCAGAGAATCCAACGACCCTTGTGCCCATCGCCCAGAATTGGCCCTCCGCCCTAGCACGCCCTGGTGCGAGGGTCTTAGACGTGAGCAAGGGTCCCTCAACACGGCTGTGTAGAGAAAAAACTTTGGAAAACATCCGCACTACATGTGTATACTGCATGTTGCAGCAGATGACGAACCTGTACTGGTGTGAGTGGCTAACAGGAGGCAGCCTCGTTGAATCCTCTCCGTGAAAATCGTGTGATGGGCCACTACTACTAACCCATTTGGGAGACGAATGTTTCCAGGTCGACACCCTCCAAAACTTTATAACCATGGGTAACGGCGGTGAACTAGGACGGACACTGGACACTCCCCAAGGAACCTCAGACCACCATCTGCCCCGTCACTGACTTTCCAATTGACCAAATCTTCTCCATGACTGTTCTCCCTGTCATTCGCATCGCACTCTACAGCGTCTTAGTAAGGATGTCCTCGATTAGTACCGTATCGCTGACGGACGCATACAAATCCATTGAAAATTGATCCAGTGGGTCTTTTCCCTGGTCCTCCTAGGCCTCTCAGCAGCCCGGATACATTATACGGAGAATCTCGACCCTAGCGATCCGCTTGACGGAGGACTAGGCTTCTACGACCCCGTCGTCGCCGAGCTTCTTGCGACGAGTATCATCGTCACGCTTTGGTCAATGTTTGCGTAAGTCCCTGTCCTCCGCAGTAGGAACTTTCCCTACCGTACTGCGATACTGTATGCAGCGACGCGTGGCTTATGAGCTAATGAAACCCGGTCCCTCTTCCTCCTTCAGCGTTCACGCGATTTACATGCGGTGCGACCGCTTAGTCATTCACACGTTCGGGGTAGAGTGTATTGCGCTTTCCATGTTTTGGATGATGTGGTTCGTTGGTACCGCCATCGCGACCGTGAGTAGCCTCCTCAATCTTTGACGACTGACGCAGATGTAATGATAAACGTATACAGACTTCTTGGGGTAACTTGGGCTGGTGCCATCAGTATTCACCATGTCGTGTCCTCACTGCCCTCGTGGCGTTCGCTTGGATCGGCTGGGTCGTCCTGCTTTTACTGCTCGGCCTCGCACTCATTCATACATTTGTCAATCGAGCATGGACGGACCCGATGCATGGGTACCTCTACCCCCGTGATAGCTTTGTGCCTGCACAAGCGTCCGAGTATCGCCAGAGCCGCATTTGAAACCCGCCCCGTAGTGTTATAACCTGTATATCAGTGAGCCCTACTGTAAGGATGATTGTATTTATATACCACGCGTGGACCGTAGACGTCACAAATCTCTCGCCATACAAAGTTCGGTCACCCTAGGTTATGAGGCTGGTGCGAATTGGGCTGAGCCGTTGTCAAGTAAACGGTAGAGTTTGCACCGATGATCGCCGATTTGGAGCATCTGATTGACAACACCTTTCTGTCCTATTAATATGGCTCTACGTGGCTTCGTCGAACCGTTGGCAGCGGGGATATGTAGGATCAGATGGTTACAGCTTGAACGGAGTGTCGATCCGGTAAGCCGACATGTATGCTATTTATGCTTATTTACACCGACAACTGTCGTCTCACCGCCCACCGCCATGATCACTATGCACATGCACTTCCTTGCAGGACAAGCTCTCTTCCTCACGTCACTGATCACGGGTTCTCTCGCTCACGGTAATGGCATGGACATGAACATGGACCAAGGGATGCCGATGAATGTGGGCAACATGATCATGTATCTTCACTTCGTGATTGGCGACAATCTATGGTTTCTCGGCTGGGCACCGAGCACCGCAGGAGCGATGGCTGGAGCGTGCATCGGGCTCTTTATGCTTGCGATGGCTGAGCGGTGGCTGACGGCGATGCGGGGTATCATGGAGGAACACTGGGGCACGCGGTTCGTTCCTTTTTCCACTCTTGTACTCACCTTTTTCAACCCTCCAATTTTTTGCTCATGCACTCTCGGTTATGTAGTGCTCAGATCGCGCTTTCTGAAAAGCTCAATAGCACCCCCGCCGTGGCGACGTCGACGTCTTTGGACGATGTGCAGTCTCGGCTTGGCTGGCTGTGGCATCACGCTCCTCCATTCATCTTCTACCATGACATCCCCCGTGGTATTTCGCAAATTGCTATTGCCAGCATCAACTTTCTTCTTATGCTCAGCGTTATGTGGGTTTTCACTTCGTGTTTGATTCCTTATAACGATTAATCACTCATCGGCCGTTCCTCTCTCTTCTTGACTTTGTCAGGACGTTCCAGGTCGGTTTTATCTTGGCTATTGTTGTAGGACTCGGGACTGGAGAGGCCCTTTTCGGAAGATATAGTCTACAAATAGGCGATCTACACTGAATTGAAGAGAGGGGGAGGTTTTGGCTAGAGGCGCCTCCTACCATCGCCTTCGGCGGCGCGTCATGAACCAGACGAAAAGGGTTACCAAGATACCTGCATCCGCATGGCGGAGCCTTCACAGTGCCTTAACAAGCGGAAGTGTATGTTCATACTTGTACTATATGTCAGCTGTCTGGACTTGTTCTAGCATTCAGTTACACGCCCATAGCATGCCATAGATGTCGTCAGCAGTTTCCTCAGTACAGCTGCGCGCCGTTGGGCATGACGTACTAGGGCATTGATCGACGATTGGTCGTTAATCTCTTGTGCTTCGTTCCAGTCCCTAGGCCGGCCTGGAATTTTTCCGCAGAGCAGAGTGGGTAGGCCTTGTTTAAGTTGAGAATACGTGGCACACCCCGGCCAGAGGCAGCCCCGGATCTCCCATAGTGTACTTGAGTAGTACTGGATACATGTATCTAACTGTATCTTATCTTATCACGTAATTGTAGATCCACGCGTTCCCGGCATGTGCGCTCACATTTCAGTGAAACCTGTTTGCAGGACTCGCTGCCTCGACGTCACGGTGTATACGCATCCCTCTCTGGATGTCATCGTTGCAGCCCCGCCGCTTTTTTCACTGTCCGGTGAACTCTTTCATCACACGAACGTAGTCGAGCGCTCAACTTCTCGACCATCTTCCCCGAATGACGCCCGTTCTATTAGGCAATTAGCTCGCATACATTTGTGACCTCAATGAGTGAGGCAGTGCACGGGTACATCGTTTCAACCCCCTACATCCACATACCATACTCTCCCCGTCGTTGTATTATTCCCTCCCACTGAACCAACTCCCCGTCTCATTCTTGCATTTCCTTCCCACTTCTGACCAAGGTCATCCCACTTACGCGCGCTCTTTGAGACAGTCTTGGGGGATGAAAAGGCGATGGTTGCCATCGCGTGGATGTTTGGCCAATGCTATGCCGTGGGCATTGCATTGACCAAACATCCACTGGCTGGCACTCACCAAGCAGCTCTATTAGGATTGCGCCGTCGAGACCGTTACCGCCGTTCTTCGCGTACAAACACAAGCCTTCAGTACGTTCCGGGAGAAGGACAAAATCATGAAGCCCCTCAAAATGGCAATTTCAATGCCATTTTGTATGGTCTTTCTGCGGCTGCCGATTTTGGTCGGGGTGTTGGCATGGTAAGTTCGTAGGCGCTTGCTGGGTGTTCAAAATCTGTGACCCTCATCCTACAGCATCTACCGCCTATGACGGGAATATAGACATGCCTCGCTTTGCCCTCTGTATGTGCCTTTGGTTTGTCTCTGAGTGCGCATCCTTGTGGCGTCTAAGCGTATCAGGCGGTCAAGGTTATCGATGACAACGATACACTGGTCTAATCCCCCGTTTCGATTGACCACTTCCTGAGTCGCCAAGAGATCTATACCGAGATGCCTCCTACGGTCACTGTGAATGAAATGGTTGTCAAAAATCCCAGTAGAGCTACTCTCTACGCTCGCATAGTAGGTGACCAAGCAGATCAGGCGAGGAAAACGTAGCCTGAGCCTGAGTGAGTTCCCATCGTTGGTGTGGCAATTCATTACCAGACTCAACGAGACGTAGAAAAACATGTTAAGAAGCGTCGGAGTGAAGAAACGGAGGCGATGGTCCAGAGGCTGGATTGGCTCACGCAGGACGAGGCGCTATGGTCATCCACGCCGATCTTCGAGGTCCTCCACGGTCTTGTCCAGAATATGGACGGTGAGCAAATCCACCTCTGGCAGGCTTGTCGCGTGCGGGATGTTGTCTAGAGGGTAAGGGATTGTTCGACACTTTCAGGAATGCTCTCAGTATGTTTTTTGGGCCACATTCAAATGGCTCGATGTCTGACTTTCATTAGAAATTATGCAACAAGTCGCGAGCGATCTAAACAACGTCAAAATGTCAAAATGATTGATAATGCAAACTTGAAGTTGAATTGTCGGTCATTTTTGACATTTTGATCGATGACTAGGTCACAGATAATGCCAGACAGGTCACGGTGACCACTTTAATTAAGATATTTCCAAGCAGTTATCACCACCTGATCATCGGGAGAGTCGCCATACTGTCTGTGAACCACGGCATGCTCTTACGCTTGGCATATCTGTTTTAGTAGCAGGGGTGGGATAAAGCGTTCTTTCGTATATCAGATTTTTTGATATTTCTGTCTCCTGAACTTATTGTTTTGGCCAGGCCACAATCTTCGAGGACATAGACACCATGCAGACGGCTGGGCTCACGTCATTTGCATTTTCTGTTTTTGATTTCAGAGAGGACAAAAGAAAGGAACTGCACGGACCTCTCTCGTCGGACGAGAGCGGTCAGGTTGAGGACGAAGCCGCATTAGGAAGGAGTCCTTCCTAGTGCGACTTCGACTTCAATCCGACTCCTACTGTGATATCCTTTTCATGCTCTACTTGGAATACGTCAAGGGTTTGAGTTTGCCCTACTAGTATGGCAGTGCGATTGCGAGGTGTTCAAGTGATCTATTCCCTGGACTACTCCCTGTCCACCACATTATGGATGCCTTGGATGAATCTCCGAACGCATTTGTCGACTGGTTGCCTCGTGCTAGAGTCCTAGACTCATAAAGGAGCTTATCCAACTACGATTTCCGAATCCGCCCCATATGCGCCACTAGTCGACCGAAGACTGACATCAAGGATGTCCTTGATTGTTCAATCTCCGGCTATGTTTCCCTGCATGACAAGGGTGGACAAATGAGTCAAGGAGTTCTTGACGTCCGCCCGCCTTTCTGAAGCAACCGACATTATTCTCTGCCATTATCCAATTTTTATAACAAGTGCTCATAGCTCTCTCGCAGCACAAGCCTCGTTGGTTATCAATTGATGGTGCACCTGCCAACGCGTGGCCATGGGGGCTCTTCTCTCCCAGTTCCGAGTTTCCACTGACCACGACATCGAAAGTACGCATGTCTAATAAATCGAACATTGTCAATATTGTGCTGTCGAGTATTAAATGTTGAGATCGTTGAGAATTTGTCTGCGCCACTGGGCGGCAGGTCTTCGGCCGACCCAGTGTGTGACGACACGGGCATCAGGAACCACACTCGACTGGCTATCATGATCTTGATTCAACACAGGTACTTGGGCAACTGCTTACTAGCATTTCGTTTCACAGATGCGATGCTTTTTATATCTGACGCATTGATCCTTTTTGCACCAGTATCCATCAACGACTTCTGTCCATGGCCTTCAAGTTGGCGCATGCAAGTATAAATTCCCGATGTTCCGTCTAGCTTCTTGCTCACCTTAATGTTCTGGGTACTGGATAGTGCGTGTGCCTTTCCCTTAACTTTCATTCGCCAATCCATTACCTTCTCCGATTTTTTTTAGCTCACTTTCATTTGTTCTGGACTTCGCGTCTCCATTTTTCCTTTTGGTAACTAAACATATCGGACTCAACGCCATCTAATCCACTTGATACATCCAACAAAAATGCGTCAGTACGATGTAGTCTCTCACATTTTTCTCATCCTTTTCATCATCAACTTCGCTCTTGCGGCTCCTGTACTGGTACAAGAGAAACATCAAACATGCCACGATGTACTGTACAACCCCGAGGACGCGACAACTGTGTTGGGGAAGCGTGGGAGTGATGACGTGGAGTTGGCTGACTTCCTCGATAACTGGCTCACAAAACCGGAGTCGTCGTCGGGCTCAGCGCCGTCGAACCCCGACCATGGGGCGGCGAACGTCATAGATGGGTCACCGCCGAACCCAGCAACATCGACAGTGTCCAACCATGAGTCGATGGAGATGCACGGGCCATCGTCGAGCCCAGCGTTGGAGAATTGGTTTTGACCCGTAACATGAATCGATGGGGACGATGGGCCCAGAACCGTCAACAGAGTTCGATTCGAACGATAGGCTCGTGGTCTCGGGACCCCCACCGGCGATACCAGGGTCGCCGAAAGGACTCGAGATGGTGGAACCGTCATCGTGGGGACAATGGTCGCAGACAGAGCTCGACTCGGGCCACGAGTACGGGGTGGTGCATCCGCCGCAGGGCGCAGTGTCGTCAACAGAGCTCGAACATAGGTCGATGATTGGTCAGTGGGATGGATAGTCGCAATAAGCCTTCAGTTGTACTTGACAGGCGCTTCAAGTTCTATACGATCATATTGTCAGGCAGGGCAGGCCTGGTGTGTTAGCAACGCACAAGATCTCGGAGACAAATTCTTTGGCGCTCTGTCCTTACAGTAAAGAAGCTGTGGAGTAAAGGTCTCGAAGATGGCCGATTTTCTCTATGACGCCAGTGAAAGAGCTGCTGGGACGATATTAGGGCCCATCAGTACTACATCCGAATAGGCCCAACTGCCCGGGAAATGGCAGGCAACAGTCAAACTCGGAATGCGTTCCTAGTGCGTCTTGCTGAGGGCAGAAGTGTTCGGATACCCGTTCTGCATGGCCCGTCGAGAGGCAATGCTCAGTGATAACGCGATGAAGAGGATCATCAAAGAAGATTGGAATAGCAAAGGGATATATATACGAGATACTGCCTCACGAAATCTTCCCGGTACGAATGTATGGCCGACAGGGCACCGTCAAGTGCTGTAATCAGTGCTTTAATTCGGGAACATGGGCACAGAGAGTCACGGCCTCCAGGAGAAGAGGATCCAAGGGTACGGTCGCCTCTTCGGAGTTATTATTGACACGATGCACAAGGAAGCGAACGGCAAGAAGGTTCGCGAGATCAGAGCAGACTTGGCGCAACTAGGTGAAAATCTGTCTCTGCCTGCTACGAGAACATGAACCGAATACGGCTCGAGTAGAGGCCTGTGATGCACTGATTAGATAGCCTGGTGATGAGGCCGAAGTGAGTCTGCAATGGAAAATAATAACAATATAGCCCAATGAATCGCCAGCTTCTTCCCTCACTCACGACCAACATCTCGACAAGGAGGCGTTAATACTGCAAATCAGGGGGGCAGTCGTGGAATTTAAGAAGGTACGTGACTCTGGAGTCAAGTCAACTTTACGATAAAGGAGAGACCGAGGGTCGAGGGGAAGAGAAGCCCAAGATTCGTCCCGCCACGGAGAAGGTTGTTGCGCGAGTTGTCGAGGTCATCCTTTCCTTTCCACGTGACAGGGCATGACGTCCGAAACGGCCTGCGCGAGATCACGAAGAAAAGGAAGGCACTCTGGTGAAGATTGGGATAGTTACAAGGATCGACGCTGGAGAGTTGACATGTGCCAAGAATACAAAGTTGTAATACGCCCCAATAGGTAGACAGCGAAGAAACCAAAATCTCGTTCGGGTTGTCCCGACTTG
>Ga0137362_10002335_pt1 | contig 12305 bp, 10 predicted proteins | sample MadtaG_2_FD_104801 | JGI IMG/M metagenome (GOLD analysis project Ga0137362, IMG submission 104801) | Vadose zone soil microbial communities from Angelo Coast Range Reserve, California, USA - Mad1_100_16 metaG | ecosystem: Environmental > Terrestrial > Soil > Vadose zone | place: USA: California... | reverse complement strand
CGGAGCAGGGAACTCCCATAAAGTAATTGCAACCCGCAGCGCCGAGCAGCAATAGAAGATTGTCGGCCGAGTTCTGATCGGCTGCCGCGTGATTGGTGTAGCAGACGTCACAGCCCATGGGCAGGCCCAGCAGCTTGCCCATGAAGTGATCTTCCAGGCCGGCGCGGATGATTTGTCGTTCGTCATACAAATATTCCGGGCCGATGAAGCCCACCACGCTGTTGACCAGGAATGGTTCAAATGCGCGCGCAACGCCATAAGCTCTCGCCTCGAGCGTGACCTGATCGACTCCGTGATGAGCCTCTGCGGACAGGGCGCTGCCCTGGCCAGTTTCGAAGTACATCACGTGATCCCCCTTCCACGGAATCGCCCGTTGCCGATGATCCTCGAGAACGCGGTCACGACCCTCACGCAACATATCGAGTGTGATTCCAAAACTGCGATTTGCAGCCTCGGTGCCTGCGACCGATTGGAAGAGAAGATCCACCGGAGCGCCGTGTTTCAGAGCGTCCAGTTGGGTCGTGATGTGCGCCAGGCAGCAGGTCTGCGTGGGAATGTTGTGGGCTTCGACCAGGCGGTTGAGAGCCGACAGAATCGAGGTTACTTTCTCCACCGAATCCGTGGCTGGATTCACTCCGATTACTGCGTCCCCGCAGCCGTACAACAACCCTTCGAAGGCCGCCAGAAGAATCCCGCCAACATCATCGCACGGGTGATTCGGCTGTACGCGGATGCCCAACACTCCGCGCTCTCCCATCGTGTTGCGACACTGAGTAATATTGCGGATCTTGGCACCCGCCAGCACGAGATCCTTGTTGCTCATCAGTTTGGTGACAGCGGCGGCGACTTCGGGGATGATGGCCCACTGCAGCTCCTTCAACATCGCTTCGCCGGTCGCATCGTCCAGGATGAACTCTCGGAGTTCACCTACCGTCAGGCTGCTAATGGAACGGAATGCCTGGTCGTTAAAGGTTTCCAGGATCAGCCGGCTCACATCGTCCTCAGATGGATCGATCAGAGGCTGCCGGACAATCTCATCCAAAGTCACATCGGCGAGCCTACGTTTGGCCGCGACCCGTTCGCGCTCGGATCGAGCCGCTATGCCTGCGAGCTGATCGCCGGATTTCTCCTCGTTCGCCTTCGCGAAAAGCTCGCCAAGGTCGGAGAATGTGAATTGCTCAGTCATCGAAAGTTCCGAAGTGGACCTCGATCTCTCGCGGAAGCCACCATGTTACAGAAAAACTCTTGGTCGACGTGCTAGAGTTTGCGATGCTAGGTAAGGCCGTACCCCGCCGTTCTCGAGCCTATGGCGCAAATCCGATGTAGTGCCCTTCTCTTTGATATGGACGGAGTGCTCATTGACTCGACCCCGGCGGTCGCCCGTGTCTGGCGCAGCTGGGCACTCGCACATCACTTCAATCCCGACCAGGTCGTCCAGCGAGCGCATGGGCGTCCCAGCATGGCCACTGTACGGGAATACTTGCCAAACGCAGATCACTAATCGGAAAACTGGATTGTCGAGCGCATGGAGATCGAGGACCTCGCTGGGGTCGTGCCACTACCGGGGGCCCGCGAATTGCTTAGCAGCCTTCCTGAAAATCGGTGGACCATTGTGACGTCATGCACGCGTCCATTGGCTGAAGTGCGTCTGCGCGCCGCAGGTTTGTCAATTCCAGAAAATCTCCTCACGTCGAGCGACGTAACGCACGGAAAGCCGCATCCGGAGCCATACCTCAAAGCCGCTTCGGCGCTGGGATTTCCAGCCAGCGATTGCGTGGTGGTGGAAGACGTCCCGGCGGGCATTCGCGCCGGAAAAGCGGCTGGGGCCAGAGTGATTGCGTTCCCCACGACCTGTGAAGGTTCAGATTTGAAGGCAGCAGGCGCGGATTGGGTGCTGAAGAACTGCAGCGAGATTTCACTTTTGAACTTCGATTCCGGTTTGACCCTAGCACTCGATCATCACGCGTAATTCGAATTACGGATCGTGACAATGGTCTCCCCAGGAGAACGACCCCAACGTTGAATCGAAAAGTCTTCTTTGCGCTTTCTTTTGTGCTTTTAGTGCAGTTCGTCCCGGCGCAGGCCCCGAGTCCTTCCTCCCCCGATGTCGAGAAGAGAGTGGATTCGATTCTCGGCAAGATGTCCTTGCAAGAGAAAATCGACGATATCGGTGGTTTCAACGACTTTTATGTTCGAGCCATTCCAGGACTGGGCTGCCCGCTATCAAAATGTCGGATGGTCCGATGGGCGTGCGCAACTACGGTCCTGCGACGACCGTGGCTGGGGGGATTGCGCTGGCAGCAACCTGGGATTCGGAGCTAGTGAAAAGAGCGGGTGGCGTGTTCGGAGACGATGCTCGCGCCCGCGGAGTGCACATCCTGTTGGGGCCGGGCGTGAATATCTATCGAGCCCCGATGGCAGGCCGCGACTTCGAATATTTCGGTGAAGATCCCTTCCTCGCAGCACGCACCGCGGTTGCCTATGTCGAAGGTCTGCAATCGATGGGTGTCTGCGCAACCATCAAGCATTTCATGGGAAACAATCAGGAATACGATCGGCACAACGTCGACTCACTGATCGACGAACGCACCATGGGCGAGATCTATCTGCCCACTTTTGAAGCCGCCGTGTAGCAAGGGCACGTCTGCGCGATCATGGATTCCTACAACCTCACGAACGGCCAACACATGTCGCAAAACGGCTATATCAACAATGATGTGGCCAAGAAGGACTGGGGTTTTGATGGAATCATCATGTCGGACTTCCCGTTTGGATATGGGCTTTCCTACACGACCTTCAACTACAGTCATTTGTCCATCACACCGCAGTCCGGAAATCTCAGCGGGCCCATCACTGTCCTGTTTGACGTGGCCAACAGGAATTGAAGGGATTTAGGTGAATTTGAAGCCTGGTGAGACACGGCGCGTGATGATGACTCTCGATCGGCGGGCTTTTTCCTACTACGACGTGCAGGGGAAAGACTGGAAGGCAGAGCCTGGAGAATTCACAGTCCTGGTCGGCGGATCGTCCGACAACACTCCTTGGCAGGGCACGTTCTGGCTTGCTCAGTAAGACTTCGTCTCGGCGCGCTGAAAAGGAAGTGAAGCCTGAGAGGCCATGATCGAGTGAGCCGACTCGGCGTTCCGGTACGATCCTGCATACAGCTGAAACGGCGCCCAGTAGAGCGGATCGCGAAAGTTCGTGTCCCGCAGCAACGACAATTTCGCGCTGCGAAGCGCCCGATCCGCCGTGGCGCCCTTGTCCAGTTCATCGTAGAACGTGCTCATTAACCGCTCCGTCGATGCGTCGCTCGCTGCCCACAATGCGGCGATGACGTTGTGCGCTCCCGCCTTCAAAAAAGCCCAGGACAGGCCTACCAGCCCTTCCCCTGAATATTCCCGCCCCTCCGCACCGTAACAAGCGGAAATCGTGACCAACTCGGCCCGCAACGGGTGACGGATGATCTCGCGAGCGTAGAGCTTGAAGGAATCGCCTCGCGTGCTGCTATTCGACAGAACAATTGCTGAGTCCAGCGGAATCAACCGGCTGGCCGTTCCGTGCGCAACAAAATGAATGTGGGAAAACTGTTCCAACTTGCTATGGGCGTATGCGTCCGGAGTTGCCTGCTCGCGCGTCAGCACGACCCGCTCGGACGCCGGAAAATGTTGAGCTACCGTCTCCACCTGCAGCGCAGCCTTGGGCAGTTCTGGGTATCTCTGATTCGGAGCGACGCTGTTGCCAATGAGAAGCAGCTTGCGTTCTACCTTCCGCTCCCCACTTTGCGTATTCCCCAGTAACCGCAACGAACTGGCGTTCGTGATGGTTGCGTCTTCGATCCAGTAGTGCGGTTTCGGCTCACCGACCAGGAGTGTCTCGAAATTCAGGTTGTTTAGACTCCCGTCGGGAATGATGACCACCTTCCCATTCTTCGGCAGCAATGCTTGTGCGGGCTCGACCAGTGTGCGGTAGAGCGCGATTCCATCCTGGCTGGCCGGTTCAAAGACGACTTGCTGACCGCTCATCGACTCGCGATATCGCTGGATTGCTGCATCGATGACAGTTTTTGACGGGAGTGGACACAGCGTGTTTTTTTGTGCGGTGATGGCCCACAGATAGGATTGCTTTTCCCCCAGTGAATAAAACAATAACGTCCCGTTTTCCCGCTTAGCGGTTCCTTGTGCATCCAGGGGAGGCGGACTCCCCGATCCGTTTTTCGATAGCAGACCCAACCCTTCGGCGAGAGTTCGAGCGCGGTTGTAGTCTGCCCATCGCAAGGCCTGGTTGGTGAGTCCGCGAGCCACCAGGAAGTGAACATAGTCGTCATAGATGCGCGAAGCGTTGGTGAGAAAAGAAAGCTGGGCATCTTCATGGCGAACCGTCTCCCGCGCGGCTTCGAACGTCGCCAGCGCAGCACGATACTCGCGCTCTGCCAGGTCGGGCTTCTGACGGTCTTCGTACAGACGTGCCAGGGAGTATTGAGCCTCCCACCGGAGAGATACCGGGCAATTTGCGTCCTGCTCCACTTCCCGGAAGGTGCGCTCCGCCGTATCAGCATCCCCGCGCCGCATGGCAATTTGTCCCTGAACCAGCAGCGGATAAAGTTCATCGAGCCGGTTCTTGCTCGTTTGCGCCATGCTCAAAGCCTGCCCGGCATAGCCGCTGGCTTTTTCCAGGTTGTCGGTTTGAAGAGAAAGACGGGCAAGAACCCGCAGCGCGTTATACACGTCCTCTTTGCTCTGCACCGACTGTTCAAGTTCCAACGCGTGTCGGAAGGAATCCTCGGCTTGCGAAAAATTGCGTGAGTCCATGTAGACATAGCCTGCATTCGTAAGCCAGGCTGCCTGCGTCCCCATGTCCGAAAGTTCCTTGGCGCGCTGGTTGGCCTCAAGGGACAGTTGTAGTGCTCGGACGGAATCGCCCAGTTTGTAGTAGGCCCAGCCCAGGTTTCCCGCCGCCACCATAGCGGTGTCCTTCGCACCGATTGCGGTGGCTAATTTATAGGCTTCTTCACACTTGTCCACTGCCTCATCGAAGTGCTCCAGAAAAATCGAAACGTCTCCCAGGTTTGACAGGGCGGTTGCAGCCATGTAGGCATCGTCATGCAAGCGTGCGTACTCCAGGCTGTCCTGGAAGTACCGGCGCGCTTCTGGCAGTTGACGCCGCTCTAGAGCCAACACACCGTGCGCTCGGGTCACCGCATTGCAGGCTTTATTGAAGGCGGCTGTACACAAGCGGTCCGCCTGATCCAGATTTTGCTGGGCCTCATCGAAGACGTGTAGATGGGCGTTCGCCACACCCTTTAGGGTGAACGTTGGGATGGCGATGTCAGGCTGATCGGGCGGGGGATTCGGTAGTTGAAGCGCCGGATCGAACAACCCCCGCCATAGAGCGGCATCCGCTTCGAGAACTCTGAACTTCGAGGCCCAGAACGGATTCGAAAGTTGGAATTTCTTGAACTGCCGGCCTGCCTCTTGCTGGCTTTCCTTCAAATCGCCATGCAGAAACGCCTGGTACGTGCGTTCGAATGCGGCCTGGGGCTCATCCTTCCGAACGCACGACGACAGTCCAAGCGTAATTGACAGAAGCAGGAAGCAAACTACGGTCTGGTTTTGCCGTTGGCGCCGACGTTTGCTACCTGGATGGTGCCTTCTCCAATAGAGCCCATCTCTATGTCGAGCATCGTGAGATCGAAGTAAGTGGTCACGCCGCCGTCCGGCGACCCTCCATCCTTGCTCCAGGTCTGCTCCACCTCGAGCACGCCCAGCGCCAGCAATCCGAAGTCGGGAATTTGCAGAATATTCCCGTAGCATTTCGTGGAGGGAACGGTGGCTACGCTCTTGACCAATGAGCATTTCAGCGTGGACTCGTACTCTTTCCCGTAGGTTTTGGAATGCCTTCTGACAGCCTCGATATGGTTGAGTTGATTATGGTACTGAACTCCCAGCGGCGCGGGAAGGCCCATGTTCGAGATGTCCTTCGTCTGCTGTTCTACTCGATCCAGAAACCCCGGGTCTTCCGAGTAGAGATGGTCATGGGCAGGTTTGCTGCCGCACATGTCGAGCACCATTTTCGGATCGACATGGTGTCCACCGATCCGCAGGTTTTCGAATCGCGTCCCCACGAAGGTCACACTCGGCACGTGCCCCTCGGAAGGCGGATGTATGGTCGAAACTTGTGCAACAATGCGATCCGCGGTGATCACGTCCAAAACATTCAATCCCTGGACCACGGCTGTGGCTAGCGTCACCCATCCATGATCTTCGGACTTACTGCCAGCGACGCGCGTGTAGCCCGACTCAAATGAAATCAGACCACTCGCATTGTATGGTTCTGCTTTCTGGAAGAAATAGCGATCGCTCTCCCCCTCCAACGAAAGAAATCCCTGTTCTTGGATCTTGCGCGCTGCCGGACGCGTGAACTCTCCGCTTACGAGTTGCGCATCCACGTGGTACTCATGGTATTCCACAAGAACCGATGCTGACTTAGGCACGGTTGCCATATATTTTCACCCCGCTCGTCTGAATTCACTGCTGGATTTTCAAATCAACTGAGGTCTGGCCGAGGTCCCTGACTTCCCCTGAGGTGCTAACTCCGTGCACTTTCAAAGTGTAGGCTCCCGAGCTCCAGTTCGCTCCCGGTACTTGCACCAGGAAATGATCCTGTTTCTGATCTTTATCAGACGCAACCGGAATGGGCAGCGACCATTGTCGCTTTCCAGATGGGTTAAGCAGGTCTGCCTTGTACTGGTTGAAGCCAGATTCGGGCGGGATTCGCACAAAAAGGACGAAGCCCTGTCCTCGAGAGACGGTGATTTCCGGGCCTTCGCCCCCCATCATGCCTACATTGACCGCGGCCCACGGCATAACCTGCGGCCGATTGAGCTCCTGATGCAGTTTTGGATTGGAGATCAGATTCTGGTAGCCGACTACCACCAGAAGGACCGCCAGCGCAGGCGCCGCCAGCGCCGGCCGAAGCCAGACCAGCCAACCCTGGCGGGTGGCTGCCTGAACTTTCACCGCAACCGGCCCACGACCTTCCGACAGCACGGCCCTACTCTGCTCCAGAAACATCGCCGCCGCTCGTACATCGACCGCACACTCTGGGCAATCGAACATGTGCTCTTCAAACTGATCCAACTGCTCCGGATCGAGTTCGTTGAGCAGGTACCTCTCCGTTGCTTTTAGGCGCAACGCTTCACTATGCTCCATGTCCACTGCTCTCCTCTTTTGAGTAGTGAAGCGACATACTGAAACGTTTCATCCTCTTCCGGCCGCCGTCATTCCAGGTGGTCGTCGGTCAATGTTCTTTAGATACAATGACTTGAAGGATTGCTTGGCGCGATGCACAAGCACTCGTAAGTAATCTCGATCGACCCCGAAATTGCGGCAAACCTCGTCCTTATCGCGTTCCTCCAGAAAGACCTCGCGAATCAGTCGACGATCGCGCTCCGGGAGGTCCTCAAGAATCTCCCGGACCTTTTCTCCCATCTGCTTGGCGGCCACCGCTCCCAACACGTCGATGACTGGATCCGGCAAGTCAGTTTCGGGCTCATCGTCCAGCGAACTATCACGAGAAGCGGCACGGTAGTGTTCGAGCAAAACATTGTTGCAGATCGAGTTCATGAAGGCTCCCAGTCGCTCTGGCTGGCGGACGCCACCTGGGCTTCGTAGCGCGGTGAAAACGCGGGCAAAAGTTTCCTGGCGCACATCTTGAATGGCTTCTGGAGTTCGCAAGCGGGAGCGCAGCTTCAATTGGATCAGTTCGCTGAAATAAGCGACAAAATGCTCCTGAGTCCGGAAATCACCGGCACGAAGACGCTCCACGTAGGACTCATCAAAAGCTTGAAATTGCAAGCGCTGGCCTCGCTGGAATGCAGGAGTGACGGCTAGTTTACACCTAAAGGGGATGAATCCCGAGTGGGCGATTGGCCAAGACAGGCATGCCGAAAGGACAATACAACTTCACAGACCCACCCAGGCGAGCGCGGAAATCGGAAGTTTTTCTTCCGAATTCCGTCTTCGTCTGAAACGTAATGACAGCCCCATGCACAATGGAGATGGTACGACAATGCTCAGAAGGCGACAGACCAAAGGGCAGTTCACGCGGGGCGAGTCCGCGCTTACTCGAGGCCAGGACGGGGAACCGTCGTTTCAACTGACCATGCTGCGCGCCTTCCTGCTTCCGGTCGCCTGCCGGGACGTCTATGTTCTGAAGGATATTCAGGGATATACGCTTCCTGAAGTCGCGACGGTGCTTGGAATTAGTAAAGACGAAGCAACAAAACACTTGCGGCGAGCTCGGCGCGAAATGCAAACCAGCTGAGCATACCGGGCCGCCGCGTGTTTCCAGGTTCCCGAATGGACCCTTGCACTTGGGGGAGGGCGGGGTACTACGGCACGCCGGAGCCGAGATTGAGGCTCCGGCGTTCCTCGGGAAACGGCAGTTTCTGACTTAGATCTTGCTCCGTTCAGACTTCTTCACCGGCACTGGCGGTTAGCCCCTTCGGCAGTCCTGATCCCCCCGCGCCTGACCCCGGCCTTATTCCTGCCTTCCAAACATTTGCTTCCCAAGCAGTTCCCGTTGCATCCAATACCCAATCCCAAATTAGGGGTGTAGCCACTCAGCGAGATCGGTTACATCCTTTGGTTTCTAAGGTCATGTCTGGACTTCGGCGCGTACGCGGCGGTCCACCCTGTCAGCGTGACCCACCCCAGTTGGGCCGTTTACGGCCGGTAGTTAAAGGGATCATCAATGTGGATTGTTAAGCTTGCCTTACGGCGGCCCTATACGTTTACGGTTCTTGCGCTTCTCATCCTGATCCTGGGTCCGATCGTTATTCTGCGCACGCCGACCGACGTTTTTCCGGAAATCAACATCCCCGTCGTAAGCATCGTCTGGAACTACAGTGGGCTTCCCGCCGAGGACATGGGCAACCGCATCGTGTCGATCACCGAGCGCGCGCTGACTACCCTGGTCGACGACATTGAACACATCGAATCCCAGTCATTGAACGGTGTCGCGGTGGTGAAGGTCTTTTTCCAGCCACACGCCGACGTAAACAGGGCTATCGCGCAGGTGACAGCAATCTCGCAGACGCAGCTCAGGCAGTTGCCGCCAGGGACAACGCCCCCGCTAGTGATTACCTACAACGCCTCGACCGTTCCGATTCTGCAGTTGGCACTCTCCGGGCAACAACTGTCGGAACAACAACTTTTCGACTACGGAGTGAACTTCATACGAACGCGGCTGATCACCGTGCCGGGCGCCGCCATCCCATTTCCCTATGGAGGCAAACAGCGGCAGGTGCAGATCGACCTGAATGCGGCAGCGTTGCAGGCGAAAGGGCTGTCTCCGCTGGACGTTGTCAACGCGGTAGGAGTGCAGAACCTAATTTTGCCCTCGGGCACAACCAAGATCGGCCCCTTGGAGTACGACGTCGACATGAACGCCAGTCCGCAGACGGTTGCGGAACTGAACAACCTGCCAATCAAGACGATCGGGACCAACACCATCTACATCCGCGACGTAGCAAACGTGCGTGACGGATACCCTCCCCAGACCAACATTGCTCGTGTCGATGGGAAGCGTGCGGTTCTGCTCACTGTGCAGAAAGCGGGGAGCGCGTCCACTCTCGACATCGTTTCCGGAATCAAGCGGCTGCTGCCCGAAATCCAGAATGGCCTTCCTGGGGATCTGGGGATCCGCCAACTGGCCGACCAGTCACTCTTTGTGCGTGCTTCGATTCAGGGGGTGGTGCGCGAGGCCATCATCGCTGCCTGCCTCACCGGGTTGATGATTCTGATCTTTTTGGGAAGCTGGCGGAGCACGGTCATCATCGCCGTTTCGATTCCGCTTTCGATTCTTACCTCAATCATCTGCCTCAGCGCGTTGGGCGAAACGATCAACATCATGACGCTGGGTGGATTGGCGCTGGCGGTAGGCATCCTGGTGGATGACGCAACCGTCGAAATCGAGAACATCAATCGCAACATCGCATTGGGGAAAGAGGCGGAGCACGCGATTCTCGATGGCGCTCAGCAGATCGCGGCTCCGGCTTTCGTCTCCACTTTGGCCATCTGTATCGTCTTCGTGCCGATGTTTTTCCTGACGGGCGTGGCGCGATATCTCTTCGTGCCACTTGCCGAAGCGGTTTCATTCGCAATGCTGGCGTCGTATCTGCTTTCGCGAACGGTTGTGCCCACTATGGCGAAATACTTGCTGCGCGGCCATGAGGCCGAAGCGGGCCACGTGGAGCATACCAGCAGAAATCCATTCGTCCGCTTGCAAGCTCGTTTCGAGGAAAGCTTCGAACGTTTTCGGGAGCGGTATCACCGTTTGCTGGAACGCTGCCTGCATCATCAGAAGGCTTTCCTGATTGGGTTCTTCGCTGCGTGTGTTGTCTCGGTGGTGTTCCTGGTTCCGTGGCTGGGTCAGGACTTCTTCCCCGCAGTCGATAGCGGCCAGTTCAAGCTTCATCTTCGGGCGCGCACCGGTACGCGCATCGAAGAGACCGCACGTTTGTGCGACTTGGTTGAGCAATCGATCCGCGAGCAGATACCGCAAGAGCAGGTCTCGAGCATCATCGACAACATCGGTTTGCCCTACAGCGGTATCAATCTCACCTACAGCACGTCTGCCCCGGTAGGACCTGCCGATGCCGATATTCTCGTAAGCCTTTCCGAGAACCACGAATCGACAGAGAAGATCGTCCACGATTTGCGCATCAAGCTCGCGAATGAGTTCCCCGCTGTGACCTTCGCGTTTCTTCCGGCCGACATTGTCAGCCAGATTCTGAACTTCGGTCTGCCTGCTCCCATCGATATCCAGATCGTGGGATACAACCAGGAGAACAATCGGCGATTTGCGGATGACCTGCTGCAGCGAATCCGATACATTCCTGGGGCTGTCGACTTGCGTATTCAACAGCCCTTCGATCAGCCCAAACTGCACATCAATGTGGACCGGACGAAGGCCGGACAGACTGGGTATACCGTCCGGGACGTGGCCAGCAACTTGCTGATCTCGCTGAGCGGTAGCTTCCAGACCTCCCCGACGTTCTGGCTGAATCCGAAAAACGGTGTGAGTTATCCCATCGCGACTCAAACCCCGCAATACCGGCTGGACTCGCTCCAGGGACTTGAAAACATTCCGGTCACCGGCGCAAGTGGGGCGCCCCCGCAGATCCTGGCCAGCCTGGCGTCGATACGGCGCGGAGTTGGTCAGGGATTGGTTTCTCACTAAGACATCCAGCCCGTCGTCGACATCTACGGTTCGGTCCAGGGACGCGATCTGGGTGGAGTGGCTCGCGACCTCAACAAGATTGTCGCGGACAGCAAGGCGCCTCAGGGATCGCGAGTCGTGGTTCGAGGCCAGATCCAGACTATGCGTTCGTCCTACGTCGGGCTGCTCGGAGGCTTGGTCTTTTCAATCTTGCTTGTGTACTTGTTGATCGTGGTGAACTTCCAGTCGTGGCTCGATCCGTTCATTATCATCTCAGCGCTGCCGGCCGCGCTTGCGGGGATTGCGTGGTTTCTCTTCATCACCAATACCACGCTCAGTGTGCCCGCGCTCACCGGTTCAATTATGTGTATGGGTGTCGCCACGGCGAACAGCATCCTGGTCGTGAGCTTTGCGAAAGAGCAGATGGAAGAGGGGAAGGACTCGGTCTCGGCCGCATCGGAAGCCGGCTTTACGCGCTTCCGTCCGGTCTTGATGACGGCATTGGCGATGATGATCGGCATGGTGCCGATGGCTTTGGGCCTCGGAGAAGGTGGTGAACAAAATGCGCCACTGGGTCGAGCGGTCATCGGCGGGCTGCTTCTCGCGACTGTGTCGACGCTCTTTTTCGTACCCGTATTTTTCAGTCTTTTACACGGGCGGCGGGGTCAGACCACCGAGTCTGAACCAGCAAGCCAAAACTAATACGAGTCTTACGAGTCCAGGGGAGTTAACATGCAGGTCGAAGAGCAGCGCAACGTGGACAGGCCACTCGTGGTGAGAGAAACGAAAACGAAGACGCCGCCGCGGCATGGTGCGCGGCGTTCATGGATCATTGCGATGGTCGCCTTCCTGATCGTTGTAGCGGTGGTGATTGCCGGTATCCTGCCCCGTGTCAAGGCGCGTGCGACTCTCCGTGCAGAAACTAACCAGCTGGCGGTGCCGGCCGTGGTGGTGGTGCAACCCAAACGCGCGGCTCCCGGTCAGGAAATTGTCCTACCAGCCAATGTGCAGGCCTTCAAAGATGCGCCCATCTACGCCCGCACGAACGGATATTTGCGGCGCTGGACCGCAGACATTGGCACTCG
>Ga0137362_10002329_pt1 | contig 12310 bp, 9 predicted proteins | sample MadtaG_2_FD_104801 | JGI IMG/M metagenome (GOLD analysis project Ga0137362, IMG submission 104801) | Vadose zone soil microbial communities from Angelo Coast Range Reserve, California, USA - Mad1_100_16 metaG | ecosystem: Environmental > Terrestrial > Soil > Vadose zone | place: USA: California... | reverse complement strand
TGGGCATTACGAGCGCAAGCAAACGACCGTCGGCGGCGAACGCTTCGTTACCCCTGAGCTTAAGGAAATGGAGGCGAAAATCCTCGGCGCAGACGAACGCGCGCGACAGCTCGAATATCAGTTGTTTCAAAGATTGCGCGACGAAACTTTGCATGAGCTCGGGCCAATGCAGCAAACTGCAGAGGCAATCGCGGTCCTCGATGTGATCTGCGCGCTCGCGGAAACCGCGCGTCTCTTTCGCTATTGCCGACCGACGCTGAACGAAACGCTGCGGCTGGTGATCAAGGACGGCCGGCACCCCGTTCTCGATCAAACTTTGGTAGAAGAGAAGTTCGTGCCAAACGATACGTCGCTCGACGGCGAAAATCTGCGGCTCGCGATCATTACGGGACCGAACATGGCGGGCAAATCAACTTACATCCGCCAGGTCGCGCTGATAGTATTGATGGCACAGATCGGCAGTTTCGTCCCGGCAGAGAGCGCAGAGATCGGGCTGGTCGATCGCATCTTCACGCGCGTCGGCGCGAATGACAATCTCGCGCGAGGCCAATCGACGTTTATGGTGGAGATGAACGAGACCTCAAACATCGTCAACAACGCCACCGAACGAAGTCTCGTGATTCTGGACGAGATCGGTCGCGGCACGTCCACGTTTGACGGGCTCTCCATTGCCTGGAGCGTAGCCGAGTTTCTGCACGACAAGATTAAAGCGCGAACGTTATTCGCGACACACTACCACGAGCTGACCAAACTCGCCGAGGACCGCCCCGGAGTCTGCAATTTCAATGTGGCTGTGCGCGAATGGAACGAACAAATCATTTTCCTGCGCAAAATCGTTCCAGGCGGCGCCGATAAAAGCTACGGAATCCAGGTCGCGCGCCTCGCTGGTCTGCCAAAAGAAATCCTCGATCGCGCGAAAGACATTCTCGCACACTTGGAAAATTCAAGCCGCGCAACCGCGGAAGCAAAACCTCGAGGAAAAAAATCTGCAAAAATGATGCCCGACGCCCAAAAGCCGCAGTTAGATTTATTGTGAGATGGTTCGCTTATCGCTTTTAATCACACCAGAAGCGCCTCTTGCTCTAGGCCCGCATTATACTTGTCTATCAATGCGACAATTTGTACAACTTGTTCAACCTTGCTGGCTCGCAAATTTGAGAGCATGGCTCGGCTAATCGGTTTTCTCAGCAATTTGGGATTGCCGAACCGCGCAAAACGCTGGTCAAGATCGCTTGGCATATACAATGTTACCCGGCTGCCAAGTCGTTTGCGTAAACGCTCGAATTCGTTCAGGCCAACTGGATCATAATCTGGCAAGTGAAGAAGCGAGAAATCCGCGGCGACTTGATTGCCAAACCAATCGAGTAATCGCTCAGAGATCCGTCCCCTACCTAGGAAGACGATCTCGACGGAAATTGCAAGCCGCTCGAAGGCCCCAAAAAGCGCCGGGTTTTCCACGAGCGCGCAGCGTGTATGCAGAGTGTATTGGGCAGAATCTTGAAGCGAAAACGAAAATATGCCGTATTGCATCGTATTTGCGATTCCCCGCACCGGATTCCCACGGCAATGGAGCCCTTCGTCGGTCCAAGCGCGTAGGCTGATGATTTCCGGCACGTCGTTTGGTAACGCTTTCGAATCGCGGTAACGAGCGACAGCAGAAACGCGAGCCGATTCGGCCGAGTCAATTTCGTTGGCCGAATATGGGTACGTAACCGCGATAAATTCATCGAACCGGTCGTGGTCGGTGACCACGAGCTTTTTGCCGGCGCCACTCCGAATCCAAGTAAGCACGCCACCCGCGACAAGAGGCGCGGTCATTCGGCGCAACGCGTTTCCACAGGCACTCGCTGGCAACGCGCCATCCGCGAGTAATTCACGCAGCTTGGCCTCGGATTGAAATGCACTGTTCATGACGTTGGGGTCGCGCGGGTTCGCTTCACTCCAACCCGATATTTTTTTCGCAAAATGATCTTGCCGTTTTGCGGTTGCAAAAAGTAGAGCGCATCCACTTCACTCACTGGTTCAGTTGCGGCGGTTATTGCTATGAATCCAAGTTTTCGCGCTTCACTAAGAATAGCGTGACGATTGGCTGGATCGAGATTCTGGATTTCATCGAGGTAGAACGGCACAGCGCAATCATCGCGGCGCAGCTGGCTCTTCAGGAGCAGCAGATTGAAAAGCACCTTGATGGAAATTGTCGTTCCATGAGATTCGATTTCCCTGAGATCTGAATATGTATGCCGCCGATCATCCGCGCCTATTACCGTAACTCCCAGCGTGAAAAGATCGCGGTAGTGAATGACAGGGTTGCTCTGGACTTTTGTGCGGAAGTTGACAATCGCTGATTCCTGTTGTGGATCGTGATCGAATAATCCACCCCGGTTGGAACGCGGCGAGACGTTTGATCCAACTCATCAAGTCGCTCTGTTCGTCAACCTCTAGCCTTACGGATTTGAGATTCGAGACCCGAACTTTCGCGAATGCGCGGTTGAGCTCTCCAGCTGCGCTAGAGACGTGTCCCATATTTTTCAGCACGAGATCAAACGTTGCTTTCAACCCGTGAAGATGCGCATTCCAATCTCGTGCGAGGGCATCTTCTTTTTCGGCAAGCGCCTCAAATTCCGCCTGCAACGCGCCGACCGTTTCGGCTTCATCCGCGCCGCGAAACTCATCGCCGAACCATTGTTCGGTCTGAATCAGAAGATTGGACACGTCACCGGACAAGTCACTTTGAAGCTTTTGTTGTTTAAGAAACAATGCTATGGCGGCGTCGAAATCGTCCGGGATATTTTCCGCTAAGCGCGATTTGGTGGGGAAGTCTGGAAAGACGCAGTCGGTAAAGCGGTTCATGACTTCATTGAACCCGTTTTCTTCACGGATGATCGCAGCCTCAGTCTTTCGCTTATTGTCTTTGGTATTTTCCAGTTGCGATGTCAGTTTTTGAATTCGCTCATTCACTGCCGCCATACTCGACTCGATCTTCTTTAACTCGGCGCGTAGGCGCGGCTCGGTGGCCTTTGCCTTTTGGTATTGTTCAAATTCAAAGAGCTTGCGTTCTTTCGCCTCCGCTTCGGCGAGTTTGCTTTTGCGCTTGGCCTCGAGCTTTTCGCGTTGCTCGATAGCAGCGAGAATTTCTTTCCAGCGATTGAGTGTGGATTGGTATTCACTCAATTGTTCCCGAGCGGTGTCCGGATTTTCAAGCCCCGTCAGCGGCCCGCCGGTTTTCGGCAATGGAAAGAATACCGCGTCGTCCCGATAGACTCCGTTTCGCGTTCTCTCCAGCAGACCGCGCAATGTGGCGAGCACTTGATCCTGCCGCGAAACAGCGATGCCATCCTTGCCTACCGGCAGTTCGAGCAAATCGCGGTTGAGGATTCGAAACACGGAGCTGAGTTCTTCGTCACCAAAATATTTACGGAGTGCGGTCACGGCTAGGCGATCAAATCGCTCGATGATGCGCTCCTTATCAGAAACTCGCTCACTAAAGAATGCGACCTTCTGTTTCGCCTTCTCGCACGATTCACCCTCCGCATTGGCAAGGTGCACATCGACCTCACGAATCTCCCGCCTGAGATTAGAAACCGCCATTCTCTCAAGTTCCTCCGGGAATTCTTTGAACTCCTTCTCTTGGCCTTCGATGCTCTTAAGTGGCGAAAGCAGTTGGCCTTTTTGTTCTGCAAATGCTGTCACGTCGCTGCGTCGGTTAGCCAGTTCCGCTTCGAGTTCTTTCACTTTTTCTTCCAACGCACTTTTTTCTTTACCGAGCTTCATCAGATTTTGTTCGTGCTCCCTCTCGAATGCTTGCCTTTTCGCACGCAAGTCTGTCCAGCGGTAGACTAGTTCACCGCCAGCGATTTCACGCTCCGCGAATTTGTCCACGAGCTGTTGGACCAGCGCCTCATTCTTCTTGAACTTAAGTAACTGTTCTCGACGGCTGCGGATACGGTCGTAGTCGTTTCCAAAAAGTTCACGTGCGTCGAAAGCTGTACGATCTGGCGGAATGTCCGCCAGCATCAGCAGACAGTCGTGCATTTGCTCCTGGGTGATGGCACTGAGTGTGAGCAGATTCTTCAACGTCTCGCGGAATTGGTGATACCTTCCGCTGTCCCGAAGCGAAACGATGCCTAATCCGCGCATCTCGCCATCAACGGGCGGAAGTAACAACTCCTTGTGTTCCTCTGCGCTTCTAATTTTGCGCAAATTCTTAAGCGAGAGTCGAGCATCGACCTCTTTCGGTTCGCGAACCTGATTCTTTGGATCAAGGAAGTCCGCTGGATCAAACGGGCCGCTGTAGCAAAACCGTTCCGGTTCATCGCCGCTGGTTTTAGCTTTTCCGCGCCACCCAATGACGCATTGACCCGCGACGCCTAGACACTCGAACAAAATGTAGCTATATCGGTTCGGAAAATAAAACTCGCGCGTTTGCTCCGCCGTATGTGAACCAAATTCCATGTGCCGTCGGTCATTTAGATATAAAAACTGAAGTGTCTTAATCAGCGTGGTTTTGCCGATGTTGTTTGGACCGACAATTTCGAGCGCGCCAGCAAGCTCAACCTCTGCATAGTCGTAAAGACTAGAGTGAATCAGAATTAGGCGTGTTGGGCCGGCGCGCATGGCTTCAGACATTGGGCGCTGAATTCAGTTCGACAGGGTGTTTCTGGTCAGTCTGAGCAAGCTCAATACACTTGGAGAACACTCGGTGGAATGGTCGCAGAAAGCGGAACTCTTCCTCTCCGGAGAATTTCACCCAGCCGATGCGTTCCATGTGCTTGAGCACGGTTTTCAAATCCTCCAAGTCATGCACCTCCACCTGCCGAAGAAGTGCTGTGTAGCGGTCAAGCGTGAAATGCGGGAGGGCGGTCAACAAGAAGGTTTGGCCGAAAATAAATTCTTCGATGGTTGAGCGGCCTTGGTTGTTCGCCGCGTCGTCGATTAGTATGTAGGAGAACACGGCAATACGTGGCAGCGTGTCAGGCACGTTTTCCGCGTTCTCCGGTTCGAAATAAAAGAACTCGCGCTCGTGGCGAACAAGTTTAAGCCCAAGCGCATCGAACCAATCCGTGTATTCATCTGCGCGGGCGCACAGCGTGGAAAATTCCGGTTCGTCGTCCGGGCCAATGTGGCAACCCCGTTTCAGCCGGTCGAAGATGGCCTGGAGATGAGGGAGCGAGTTCACGCAGGAATCAATTGCACGGGGCACGCCTCCAGCGCGCCATCCTTCATCGGATACACGCGTGCCTTTGCATCAGTAAAGTGAGCTTGGAACTGCGAGTGAAAAATTAATGTGGAAAAGCCGGTAAGCACCTGTGACATATCTTTGCTCGGGCTGTTCTCGATCAACCATTGAAACAAATCGTTGATCGGGAGAGCGGGCTGGACAAGCTGAGGCAGTGAATCTAGCCACGTTAGGCGTGTCAGGGCGGTGGGATCCTCTTCGTTCTCTGCGAAGTCTAATACCGGCGGCGGTTCCGGTGGGTGTTCGATTAGGCGCCGGAGTACCGCAGCGATCGCTGCGTCACCTGGTACATTTTGAAATCGCAACGAATACACACCAATCAGTGGTTCGACACCCCATTTTGACAGTCCTTCGTTTTGGAGTTTCTCCAATGCACGCGCTGCTCCCTCTGCAATAAATGTGGAACGACGGAGTGCTTCATAAATTGGCTGAATCTCCTTCCGGCATTGTGTGAAGACGCGCAGTGCGTGAGAAGCCACGAGTCGCAAAACGCGCTGGTTGCGAGCGAGTGCGGGAAGGTCGTTAAACAATGCCTCGTTGCGCGCGCGCACGAGCAGACGCTCGGTTTCATCAAATGCCGCTCGCATCGGCCCCTCGGCGTAAATAATTGCGATCATCGGCTCAACGTACCGCTCCATCCAATGAACGATCCGCCGATATTTTTCTCGAACGGACACCCGTGAACGCTCGATCTTGTAGCGAGCCACTTCACTTAAGATGGCGTGATGGGTTTCGTCTAAATCAGCTTTAATGCGGCGTAATGTTTGACTGATTTCTTCAAATGAAAATCGGACCTGTTGGACGTCCTCCTCGTCCAGCGCGTGACCCAGTCGCTTGCCAGTGGTTTCAAGGGACATCACGTAGCCGTGAATCATTTCCGGTGTCGCCGGATTCGCTTCGTTAAAAAGATATGTCAGCAAGCGCGCGACGGGGTCGGCGAGAGAATACAATTCGCTGCCGGGCTCCGTCGGAACGAGAATTTGCAACTCTCGCAGCCGGCGCCAAGTAGTCTCAGGTAATTCTTCGCTCAACGCGGGATTAGCGCGGACGAGCCTTAGCGCGTCCGTTTGGGAAAATTCTCCGACATGTTCCGCCAACGCTCGCAGCAACACCGAGTGCGCAGCGCAAAAATTGAAAAATGTTTGCGGATTGATTTTCACTTAAAGCGGGCCGCGGCTTGGATGCGGTGGATTATTGACGCCTTTACAGCGGAAAGTCGAGCCGCTGGATTTCCTCGTTCATTCGGATTAGCGGCGGCTAACCAAGCGTCCCATTTTAAACTGGCGTGACGCACGCTTCATTCTGCTGTCCCAGCGACCGAAACCAAACCGGGCGGCCATGTGGGATCACGTTGCGCCAGCGGGTGTCGAACCGCCAGAGACCGGCGCCGCGCGCTAATTCGAGCGTGCCGCAGAATTCGTCGGCCGAAATCCCGCGATTGATTTCGGCGAAACGCGGTTCGGTCTCGGCTTTGTGTGCTGGATAATATTGATCCATCACGTTGACGGACGTGTCGCGCGACAAGTTTTCAGCGATCCAGTGCACGATCTCGCGCGTGTCGTCGAGAAGGCCGGGCATGACCAAATGCCTAACGAGGACGCCCCGCAGCGCCAGACCGTTCTCGTCCACTTTTAGGTCGCCTACCTGCGCATGCATCGCTGCGATCACGGCACGCGCGGCGTCCGCGTAATCGCTGGCGACCAGATATTTTCGGCAATGCTCGGCGTCCCAGAGTTTGAAATCCGGCATGTAGATGTCGACGATGCCGTTCATCCATCGAATGCTTTCGAGACTGTCGTATACCGAAGTGTTGTAGACCAGCGGCGGTAGAATCAAAGTAACCCCCAGGTTGGCCTTCATGCGCCCCATCCACCAACTGACAATTGATCAACACTACCTAAGACCGACATGGTAAGAAATAATCTCGACAAGTTTCCACGATAGTCCCAAGACTTTCTTCGATCATGTCATCCGACGTTCAGATTTACGTTGCAGTCGAGGGAACTAAACAGGGCAAATTCTCCGACGCGGGAGTGGTGGTGCCGAACCCAGCCCAGTCCAGCACTAGTGGACCCGCAAGCTTCAAATTCAGAGGCCTAAGCTCGGCGAAGCAGCAGGCCGAAGGCCAGAGCCCCGCCTTGAGCGCCTTGAAATTCAGCTACGGCGTGGTGTTTCCGAGCGACCCATCCACGGGCCTGCCTAGCGGCAAGCGCCAGCACAAACCCATTGTTATCACCAGGGAACCAAGTGCAGCTTCGCCGCAATTTTTCACGGCGCTCGTTACAAACGAAGTGTTGACAGTGGTGATCCAGTTTCTGCGCGGGAATGTCGCGACGGGGGTGGGCAACGAAGTGCAGCAGATTATCACATTGACCAACGCCCGCATTTCAGACTTCCTGCAATACGTTGGTGACGACGGTCGGTGGCTGGAAGACGTCGCGTTTGCTTTTCAGAAGATAGAAATCGAAAACAGACCAAGCCGAAAAATGGCGGTTGATTCATTGGCGGTGGTCTAATGCGCGGCCGATGTCGGCAAAAGTGCTTGACCCGCGCTGACAAAGACGCACAATCGCCAAAAATGAACCGGACGCAAAAGCAATTTTTGCTGAATCGCCCACCGTCAAAAAAGCAAATTTCTATCAGTTCTAATGCGACTGGGAGATGCGCATGGCTTTAGGCAGAGAACAGGTTGAGTGGAGCGACGGAGTCTGGAAAGCTCTCGATGATGCGGTGCACGACGAGTTTCATCGCACCGCCGTGGGCCTGAAGTTTATCCCGTTTCACGGTCAACTGGACAACGCGATGACCGTTCCTGCTGACGTCATCGATCTTACCAAGATGACTGTGGACGAAGCCGACGTCACCGCTCTGGTAGAGCTCGGCATCGACTTTGGACTAACGCGGCAGCAGACGGCATCCGAGGAACAGTACTCAACCGGCATTACGCTTGCCACCCGGGCCGCTAATTTGTTGGCACAGGCTGAGGATCTGACGCTCTTTCGTGGCGAAGAAGCGCTCAAAGATCCACTCTTCAAGAAAGTGCAACGTCGCACCGGCAGCGCGGGCGCCGGACTGCTCAAGAGTGCGACGGAAACGATCGCGGTCAAACCGTCTCAACCACCGAAACGGTACGGCGAAAACACTTTCGCCGCGGTTGCTGATGCCTATTCGAGGTTGCAGCGCCTGGGGAACTATGGCCCGTACGCGCTGGCCTTGCGCAGCGAGATCTACGCCGATACGTTCGCGCCGCTGGCGAACACGCTGGTCATGCCTGCGGACCGCATCAGACCGCTGGTGTCCCTTGGGATGTTTGGTACCGGTGCGCTGCCGCCCGCAACGGGTGTGCTGGTATCGGTCGGCGGAAACTCGATGGACCTCGTCGTAGGAATGGAGCCTACCACCGAGTTGCTGCAACAGGATGCCGAGGGCTTTTATCGCTTCCGCGTCTTCGAGCGCTTCGCACTGCGCATCAAGGACAAGACGGCCATCGTCCGCCTAGACTTCAAGTAAACGTGACGCCGAGCCTCGGCACGACGACGGCGCCGGGAAAGTTTCTGGCGCCTTTTGTTCCCAGCTCGGAAGCGCTCGTCGACCGTATGCTTGAGGTCGCGCGCGTGGGGCCAGGCGATACTGTTTACGATCTTGGCGCTGGCGATGGGCGCATCGTGGTTGCGGCTGCGCAGCGATTTGGCGCGCGCGCCGTGGGCGTCGAACTGGACAACAACCGTTTCGCTTTCGCGTCGGCCAGAATTCGGGACTTCGGGCTGGAACCGCGCGCGCGGATGGTGCATGGCGATTTGCTCGCAATTGATCTCGCGCCAGCGACCGTTGTAGCGCTCTACCAGCTGCCGTCGGTCAATGACATGCTGCGTCCCGCGTTCGAACGTCAGCTTCGCTCGGGTGCACGGGTGGTAACGCTTGATTTTCCCGTTCAAGGCTGGAAACCCTCGAACGTTCTGACGACACAGTTGACCGACGGTTCTCAACATGCAATCTACCTCTACTTAATTAACGAGATCAGAAAGGACGCTGCGACTATGGCGATCCCAACCGACAGAACATACGGAGCGGCAACCTGCTGGCTGGAGCTTCAGGGCGCGCCGGCCGGTTTCCTGAAATCTGCCGAGGGCGGAGACGCAACTGCAGATGTCGTCACCGAAGAGGTGGATAAGGACTTCGTCGTGCGCAAACACCTTGGGGGCGTCAAACACGAGGACATCAAGATTAGCTTCGGGACGGGAATGTCCAGCAGTCTATACGACTGGATCAGTGCGACGATGGGGCGCCGGGACCAAGTCATGAACGGAGCGGTCGTGGTGGCTGACTACAACGGCAAAGAGATCTCACGCCTGAACTTCTTCAACGGGACGATCACCGAGATCGGTTTTCCGGCGCTCGACCCGGACCCCAAGGCGCAGGACCCGGCGTACATCACGCTTAAAATCGCGCCAGAGTACACGAGGCGCGAGGCAGGCACTGGGCTGAAAGTGGACATTCTGGCTGCTGTCCCCAAAAAGTGGCTTCCCGCGAACTTCAGTCTGAAGATCGACGGTCTGGATTTGTCCGGGGTTCGAGTAAACGAGATTGACGCGCTGACTATCACACGGCACATCACGTCATTGCAGGTCGGCGTGCTGCGCGAGTCCGAGAAGGAACCAGGGTATCTGGAGATACCCAATCTAGCTATCACACTGTCAGAGGTTGGGTCCGAACCATTGCGCAAGTGGTACGAGGATTTCGTCATCAAAGGTAACAACGGAAGCGACATGGCGAAGAACGGCACTCTGGAATATCTCGATTCAAACCTCAAGGCTGTGCTATTTACGCTGACCTTTCGGGGTCTCGGAATCTTCAAGCTTACCCCAGAGAAATACGAAAGAAGCGACAAACCTCGCCGCTTGCGTGCCGAGATGTACTGCGAAGAGATTGGCTTTCAATACGTGGCATCGGCCGTAACTGGGAAGCGCGCAGGTGCGGGGACGGCTCCAGTTGGCGCGGCTGGCCCGACGACAGCACCGGCTGCGGGGACATACATCGCCAGCCCCGTCTACGTGCAGCAGTTCACAGCGGACAAGGAATTGAAAGCCCAAAAGGAGGCGCTGTCGCAGGACCTGATCGCCGCTCCATTGCGTCTTGGCCGTCCACTCAAGTTTCGGAGCTGACCGAGAAGTAAAGGAGTTTGATAGTCACGAATTCGCGCCGGCAGAGGTGGCACGACCGCAGCGATTCGACCGCTTGCTCGGCCCGTTCCTGAAGGATACCATCGTCGAACGCTTTCACATACCCGGAGAAAAGTGGCTTTCGTGACAAAACAAATCGCGCACCGCCATTTAATTCGACCAGCGCGCGGTCAGAAAAATTGAAGCCAACTTTTGTTCCGAGTTTCGTTCGCTAAACAAGATTAGTCGGTGAGCTTGCCAGGCCTAACCCGCACGCCATTTGTCGTGACGAAGTACGGCGATGAAATTATACTCAGCGCGATGGCAGTTAAGATGGAAAAAGAATTGGGCGAAACGCAGCACAGTCTTTGGCTCAAGGCAGTGGCTGCCATCGAATTGCGCAACTTTGGTTACGCAATTTCGCTCCTGCAAGAGATCCTGAAACAGGAGCCACAGTTTCTCACGGGCCGTCAATTGTTGCGGCGCGCCGAAGTAACAAGAATCAAAGCAGCAAAGAAAAGCTTCTTCACCATCTCAACTGCGCCGATCTGGGTGATGAAAGCGCAGCGCGAAATTAAAAGGGACCCGCAACGTGCAGTTGAGATGTTGGAGAAGGTTCTGGAAGAGGAGCCTTATAATCGCCAGGCAAATTTGGCTTTGAAAGACGCCGCACTAGCGGCTGGCTGGCAGGAGACCGGGGTATTCGCTCTGCGAACGTTGCTCGAACAAAATCCCCGCGACCTTAAAGTGCTGCACGACCTTGGGCGCGTGTATCGTCAGCTTGGAGACCACGAGCAAGAGGTAGAAATCTATAACCAAATCACGGCCATAAATCCGCTTGATGCTGAAGCGCTCCGTTTCGGCAAAGACGCCTCGGCCCATGCATCCATGAAGAGGGGCGGCTGGACGCAGGCTGAAAGTTACCGGGATCTCATCAAGGACAAAGAGGCGGCGATTTCACTCGAGCAACAAAGCCGAATGCATTTGAGCGGGGAATCGCTCGATCAACAGATTGCCGAAGTCTACGCTCTGCACGAGGCGGAACCGGCAAATGTCGATCTCGCGCGGCGTCTGGGTGCTCTGAATGAGCAAAAGGAGGACTTCGAGGCAGCAATTCGCTGGTATCAGTGTGCTGCCGATCTGACCAAAGGCGCGGACGCCGGATTGGTTCGAAAGGCTTCGGATTTAAAAATGAAATGCCTCGAACGGGAGATTGCTGCGCACGAGGAGTTTCTTTCTACGCATGACGCGGCAAACGAATTATATGCGAGAAGGTCTGAGCAATTAAAGGCCGTAAAAGCGAAACGTGCGGAAATCGTCGTCGCCCATGCGCAAGAGCGCGTCGCACGGAATCCCACAGATCTCCAGCTGCGATTTGAATTGGGGGAAAATCTGTTCAATGCCGGGCGTTTCCGGGAGGCCGTCCCGGAGTTACAGCGGGCACGGCAGAATCCATATGCGCGTTTGAAAGCGATGAACCTGCTTGGCTGCTGCTATGGCGAACTTGAGATGTTGGATCTTGCGGTAAAACAACTCGAGGAAGCTTCGAAGGAAATCTTGTCAATGGACGCCATGAAGAAGGAGATGATGTACAATCTCGGCCTCGTTTACGAGCGGATGAATGAACAGGAAAAATCGCTCGCCTGTATGAAGCAGATTTACGAGGTTGATTACGGCTACAAGGACGTGGCGAGGCGCGTGGAGAGCTCTTACGCGCGGAATGTCCCCGGAGCCTGATCGGCTTCCGAAATCCCACCTTAACTCAGCTACGGCGTAGAACGTCCGGCTGGATGTGTCCACTTCGGCGGCGCCAGCGGATGGCAGCAATCAAAAGCAAACCGTAATTCATCCGCGTCCAAGCAGCCGCCGGATTGCGATTCTTAGTTGCCGGCGTGTGCCGGCAGCTTTCAACCTG
>Ga0137362_10002325_pt1 | contig 12324 bp, 9 predicted proteins | sample MadtaG_2_FD_104801 | JGI IMG/M metagenome (GOLD analysis project Ga0137362, IMG submission 104801) | Vadose zone soil microbial communities from Angelo Coast Range Reserve, California, USA - Mad1_100_16 metaG | ecosystem: Environmental > Terrestrial > Soil > Vadose zone | place: USA: California... | reverse complement strand
CGAGCTCTTCCACGGGGCGCGTGATTCGCGCCGAAACCCACAGGCTGACGAAAAAACCGATCAGGAGCGCGCCGGCGGCGACGGCCGCAGCTGTCCAGAGAATGTGACGCGTGAGCAGGACCAGCTCGCGGCGCGGACTGCCAAGCAGCAGCTCGCCGAGCAACTCGTTGCCGCGGCCCAGCAGCGGAATGGCGTGAAATGTTTCCGCGGCCTCGGGATTGCCCGTCCAATCGATCGTGCGCACGGCGACGCCAGTTTGTGGCTGCTTCTGGATCTGGTCGATGATGGACTCGAAGCGGTCCGCTTGCTGGACGGCCCCGTTTACATCTGTGAGGGCGGTGGGAATGAAGCCTGGCTCCAGATTCCGGTATAAAAGGGCTCGCATACCGGTGGGGAGAACGAGCGAAGCGAGAAAGTTCTGATCGAGCCGGCGTCCGCCGATGATATAGAAATTCTTCTCACCGACAGGCAGCGTACGTACGACGGCCAAAGAAAGCGCGACTCCGTCCGGCAGTTCTTCGCGCTTCAGAAATGCACCGCGCTCGCGCCAGTCTTTTGAAGCGGTTACCCAGTCGTTCTTGTAACCCACGCGCGCCGGATACTGCGCGGAGGAGATCAGCGCCCCTTCGGAATTGACGAATTCAACGAATTCGAGCCCGTGATCCTGGGCCGCGCCGGTGGCGTCGTGGACGTAGAGCGACTGGTCGGCATTGGGCCGCGCCAAATCGAGTGCCATGCGCAAGGTGATTTCTGCGTTTGCGATGTTCTCTACTTGATGGACGATTTCTTCTCCGCGCTGAACAAATTCCTTTTTGAATTGCGCGACGAGCGCCTCGGTGCGCTGCGTGTCCATCTCCTCAAACGCAGATTGTGTGTAGTAAGTCACGCCATAAGCGACCAGGGAGACCGACGCGATAACGGTTATCAGGAATACGAGAAATAATTTTGTGCGAAAGCTCATGGCTTTGCTCCAGGGGCGGCGGCCAGAGCCGATTCGCGCAGCGAACGAGGAGGAGACACTTTTTGCTTGGCGGACACGGGGTCGCGGGATGATGATATCACGGCTGCAATCGGCGGAAGGGCGGGCCGCTGACCTCTTGCTCGTGGTCCGGGCAATCTCGTCCAAGAGAGTCGGCTATGCCCTGTCACGCAAATCCATGAGTCAAGCGAAACGAGTCGTCCGCTCAGCCGTCCATACTGTGAGCGAACTGTCGGGGAAAAATCTGTTTACCGGGGTGATGGAAAATGAATCTGATGACGAAGCGTCTGAGTGTGTTGTCGTGGCTGGGCGTGGCGGCAGCAGTCTGTATGACAGCTTCGCCCAAGAAAGTACAGTCCGCACCGGGCGCCGGCGAAGCGCCAGAAGGACCCACGCGGCTGTTGCGGTTCGCTGATATTTCGAAGGACAAGGTGGTATTCGCCTACGCCGGCGACTTGTGGATTTCCCCGCGCGAAGGCGGCGCGGCGCGGCGGCTCACGTCGCACGTCGGCGACGAGCTTTTTCCGAAGTTTTCGCCTGACGGCAAGTGGATCGCCTTCACCGGCGAATATGACGGCAATCCGGACGTTTATCTCATTTCCGCCGACGGAGGAGAGCCGAAGCGCCTGACGTTTCATCCCTCGAACGACATAGTTCTCGGCTGGACGCCCGACGGCAAAAACATCCTGTTTCGTTCTGACCGATTCAGCGCGCCGCCGAATCGCTTCACCAGGCTGTTCCTCGTCTCCGCGCAAGGCGGACCGGCGAAGCCGCTCCCCGTTCCACGCGGCGACTTGACGACCTTCTCCCCCGACGGAAGCAAAATCGCCTACATCGAGACCGCGCAGGAATTCCGCACCTGGAAGCGTTATCGCGGCGGTTGGAGCCTGCCTATCGCCATCTACGACCTCAAGAAAAACACTTACGAAGAGCTCCCGAAGTCAGCCGGCATGGACATGTTTCCCATGTGGCACGGCAATGCGATTTACTTCATCAGCGATCGCGATGGCGTGATGAATCTCTATAGTTACGACCTCGGCTCCAAGCAGACGAAAAAGCTCACCGATTACAAGGAGTACGATATCAAGTGGCCGAGCCTGGGGCCGGACGCCATCGTCTACGAAAACGGAGGCCTGCTGTACGAATACAATCTCGGCACGGGGAAGCCGCGCAATCTTCCCATCGTGGTGCGCGCCGAAGATATCGAAGCCCGCCCGGAGTTCAAGACCGTCGCGCAAAACATCGGCAGCTTCGCGCTTTCTCCTTCCGCCGCCCGCGCCGTAATCGAAGCCCGCGGCAACGTCTTTACCATTCCCGCAGAGCACGGCAGCATTCGCACGCTGACTACAGATCACTCCAGCATCCACGAACTGAGTCCCGCTTGGTCGCCAGATGGCAAGTCAATCGCCTATCTCTCCGACAAATCCGGCGAATACGAACTCTATACACGTCCGCAGATGGGCGGCGAGGAGACGCGCATCACTGCCGACGGCGGGGTGTATCGCTATGGTCCGGTCTGGTCGCCCGACAACAAGAAGCTTCTCTATTGGGACAAACTGCACAAACTCTGGTACGTCAGCGCCGACGACAAGAAACCCGTCCTCGTTGACACCGCCGATTACGGCGACATCACCGACGGGAGTTGGTCGCCCGATAGCCTGTGGCTGGCCTATTCGAAGCCGCACCGCCGCGGCTCCAATGACGTTTTCCTGTATTCGCTCGGCACGAAAAAAGTTTCCCAGCTCTCCGCCGGCTTCTACAACGAAACCAACCCGGTCTTCGACGCCAACGGCAAGTATCTCTATTTAATTTCCACGCGCTATTTTTTCCCCAGCATTGGCCAGCTCGACCAGCGCTTCAACTATTACGCGACGGACGGTGTCTTTGCCGTCACTCTGAAGGCCGACGAGCAATCTCCTTTCAAGCCACAGAGCGATGAAGAAAAACCCGCCGAAGAAAAGAAAGACGACAAGAAGGGCGCCGACGCCAAACCTGCCGGTCAAAAATCGGACGAGCAGAAAGAAGAGAAAAAGGAGGAGGCCGCCAAGCCCATTCAGATCGATTTGGACGGCCTCGGCAGCCGAATCGCGCCTGTGCCCATCGAGCCCGGCATTTTGACGGGCCTCGCCGCGCGCAAGGACAAATTCTTCTATGTCGCGACGCCGCAGGAGGCCCGCCAATTCGGCAGAAATGACCCCAGCCCCAAGAATGTCCTTCACGTCTACGACGTCGCCAAGCGCGAAGATAAAGTGCTTCTCGAAGGCATCGACGGCTACGACGTCGACAAGGAAGGCAAGAAAGTCATCTACAAAGCCGGGCCCGTTTACGGCATTGTGGAAGCCACCCCCGGCAAAGCCAAGGTCGGCGAAGGCAAGCTGAACCTCAGCGGCTTGCAGGTAAGGGTCGACCCGCGCGAGGAGTGGCGCCAGATCTTTCGCGAAGCCTGGCGCATCGAGCGCGACTTCTATTGGGATCCCGCGATGACCGGCCACGACTGGAAGAAGATCGGCGCTCGTTATGAAGCGCTGCTCCCGTGGGTTGCGCACCGCAGCGATTTGAATTATCTGATTGGCGAAATGATCTCCGAGCTCAGTACTTCCCACACCTACGTCGGCGGTGGTGACCAGCCGCAGAAGCCCCGCGTGAGCGTCGGGATGCTCGGCGCCGATTTCGAACCGGATGGCGGCTACTACCGCATCACGAAAGTCTATCCCGGAGAAAACTGGAACGATGCCGCGCGCTCTCCCTTGACGGAGCCGGGACTCAAAGTAAAGGCGGGCGACTACCTTATTTCCGTGGACGGCCAGGACGCGCGCGCGAATCAGGATGTCTATTCCTACTTTCAGGACCTCGCCGGAAAACTCGTCACCCTGAAAATCAACAACAAACCTGGCTCCGATGGCGCCTGGGAAATCACCGTGAAGCCCGCGGGCAACGAAGCCGGCGTGCGTTATCTTGACTGGATTGCGGCCAACCGCCGCAAAGTCGAAGAAGCGACCGGCGGCCGCATCGGCTACATGCACGTGCCCGACACCACGATTCCCGGCATCATCGCTTTCGACAAGCAGTTGACCGCGCAACTCGACAAAGACGGCATCATCGTTGACGAACGTGACAACTCCGGCGGCCAGATTCCGGACTTCTACACGGAAAAGCTCAAACGCCAGTTGCTCGCGCTGGTTGCGCCCCGCGATACAAAGGACATCCCCTGGCCCCCAGTGGCGATTTATGGGCCCAAGGTCATGATCGTCAACGAACTCGCAGGTTCAGGCGGCGACGCATTTCCGTGGTTTTTTCAGAGGGAGAAAATCGGCCCAATCGTAGGCACGCGCACCTGGGGCGGTCTTGTCGGGATCGGGAATGCCCAACCGCTACGCGATGGCGGCTTCGTCACCGCTCCCGGCTTTGGCTTTTGGAGCACGGACAACGGCGGCGAATGGGTAGTTGAGAATCATGGCGTGGACCCGGACTACGCCGTGCCGCAGCGGCCAGACCTGGTTGTAAGTGGCCACGACCCGCAACTCGAAAAGGCCATCGAGCTGGCCAAGGAGGCTCTAAAGAGCTACAAGGGAATTCCTGCAAGGCCGAAGTATCCCGTCGCAAAATAGTTCGCCTTTTATCTTTTCCGCTGCAATAGCCGCCAGCCGGGTGGCGCGTTCCACATGGCCGGCGGAGAGACAATCTCTGGCAGCTTCGGCGAAGCGCGGCGGTGCTTGCCTGCGTGCTCATGATCTTCCCTGCCTTCCAGCAACGCGTCCCGAGCCACCCGCAAGGGTATTGGCTAGCGGAGCCCTGCAGCCCAGGCTTTCGCCTGTGCAAAATCCACTCTCTCCAGCGCGCGCTTCTTGACGCCTTCTTGCGCGCCGTAACTCTTCGCGCGGGATTCGCTCTTTGTGCGCCAGGAAAGCAGGCGGCGCAGTTGTCCGGAAAGAAATATGTCGTAGACCACCAAGGCGCTGGCGCTCCCGAACAGTCCGATACCCAGAATCATCAGCAAGTATTTCAGTGCCAGCATCGTCTTAGTCCCTTCTCCCCTGCACCAAGGCGCTAGGCGGAGCGGTGACCGCCAACTGCGCAGCTCGCGCTGAGCCGGGGAATCGCAGAAGCACGGGTTTCAACCTGCGCTCCTTCATTGCGCCAGCTCTGCCGTGCCCCGCGCAAGTTCCGTTCGCGCAGGCATCCGCCTCGCCGGCCGCATCAGCACGAAAGCTGCGCGCAACATCAGCGAGTTGAATCCGACGGCAACAACCGCGGCAAATATCGTGACAACCGTGAGTGCGGCGAAATTCATCATGGCGATCATGGCGTGCCTCCGTGTCTTGCGTTATGGGGAATGGCACGACGGCCGCCAATTTCAAGCTGTTGAAAATAGATGGTTTAGCTCAAGTGCAGGCGGCTCGCTTTGTGGGGAGAGAAACACGCCGTGGCAAGGTGGACGCGCACCCCATGCCGACGTTTGGCGGTGTCGTGTTTCAGAGGTAGTCTAGGGGGGTGAGAAAATTACCAGGACCATTGCGGTCGATTTGCGCCTCAAGCTTGGTGGCCGTTCGGATGCGCGCAAAGCGCGCGCGCCAGGCAGCCTCCCGAAAAAGAGAACGAGTAAAATGACGCCTAGGCCCGGACTGCGGATCGGCAAAATCCTCGGGATACCAATCTATCTACACTCGACGTGGGTCATCATTTTTGCCGCCATCACCTACATCATTGCCATGCAGTTCACTCAGGATCATCCTCAGTGGTCGGTGCAGCAGCATTGGATTGTCGGAGTCCTCACGAGCCTGCTGTTTTTCGCTTCGGTTCTTTTCCATGAGCTCTCGCACAGTGTGGTGGCCCAGCACTACAAAATTCGTGTTGTTTCCATCACGCTGTTCATCTTCGGCGGCGTGGCGCGCATCGAGCGGGATCCCTCAAAAGCCATCCAGGAATTCAACATCGCCATCGCCGGGCCGCTGGCAAGCGGTTTTCTGGCGGCGGCATTTGGCGGCGTGAATTTCATTTCTCCAAAGACGCAAATGATTGGCGCTCTCGCGGACTGGCTTTGGAGAACGAATCTGGCGCTGGCGGTTTTCAATCTCCTCCCAGGGTTCCCGCTCGACGGCGGAAGAATTTTCCGGGCCATCGTCTGGGGAGGAACCAAGGATTTTGCCAAGGCTACTCGCATCGCCGGCGCCAGCGGAAGGCTGATCGCCTACGCCATGATTCTTTTTGGCGCCTGGGCAGCGTTCAACGTTTCCCTCACGCTCGGGATTTGGACGGCATTCATTGGCTTCTTTCTTCTGAACGCCGCGCAGGAAAGCGTCGCCCAGGTCGCCCTCCGCGAAACCCTTTCTGGCCTCCGTGCGTCGGACGTCATGAGCCACGATGTTCCCGCCGTGGGCCCGGCCATTACCATGGAGGATTACGCCGCCGAAGTGCTGCGCTCCAATCGACGCTGTCATCTGGTGGTCAATGACGATCGTCTCGTGGGCTTGATGACCGTGCGCGCTCTGAACTCTGTATCACGGGACGAATGGGCAAATACGTCGGTGCAAGCCGCCATGATCCCTCGCGAGCGTATCCTGTGGGCCGCGCCTGACGAGCCTTTGCTCGGCCTGCTCGAACGGCTGCTCACCGCAGACATCAATCAAATGCCCGTGGTCTCGGAATCTGGCGAAGGCGCCGCGCAAATCATTGGCATGGTTTCGCGCGATTCCATCTTGCGCGTAATGCAAACTCGTGCCGAAATCGGCCCGCTCTCCTACGGCAACAGCCGTTAAGCCGGCAACCCGCCTGAACGCACTCGCGGATGTTTTAACAGGGAGTTGTAGAGGGCAGCGCGCTGTGCCCCTACTCACTACATGCCACCAGGGATCCTCAAGAAGGAAGGATCAGTCGGCGACAGCGGATTGTGGCCCTCGAACGGCCGTTTCATCACTCACGGCAGTTCTTTTTGCGTCATGAGTCCCGCGCGCTTCCAGCACCACGCGAATCCCATGCCGCGGTCTCAGCGTAATCGACGCCATCGGCACGACAGGATGGTTTGGTACGAGCCGGAAACGAAATCGCTGCGCGATCGTCGCGAGAATGAGCGCCGCTTCCATTGTCGCGAACGTGTTCCCGATGCACTGGCGCGGCCCGCCGCCGAACGGAAAATACGCAAACCGCGGCAAGCGTTTGGCCAAATCCCCTTCCCAGCGTTCCGGCCGGAACTCCTCCGGCGATTCGAACCACCTCGGGTCCCGGTGCACCACCCACTGCGATGCGGAGACTCCGCAACCCTTGGGAATCGTGTATTCGCCAATCTTCGCGTCCTCGATCGCCAACCGCGCCATTCCCCAAGCCGGCGGATATAGCCGCATCGATTCCGTGATCACGTGCTCCGTGTAGCGCAGCTTGGGAAGATCCTCGAGCGCCGGCTTGCGCCCGCCGAGAATCGAGTCGAGTTCCCTATGCAAATTCGTCTCGGCTTCGGGATGCTGCGCCAGAAGCCACCAGGTCCAGGAGAGCGTAAGGGCCGTCGTCTCGTGTCCCGCCAGAAACAGCGTGATCGCTTCGTCGCGCAATTGCTGGTCGCCCATCCGCGATCCGTCTTCGTCCTGCGCGTGCAGAAGCATGGACAGTAAATCGCCGGCGTCGTAGCTCCCCGCGGCGCGCCGCTCGCCGATAATCCGATAAATGATCTTGTTCAACCGGCGAATCGCCAGCGCGGCGCGGACATTGCGCAGCGTGGGCAGCCACGCCGGCGTCAAAATCAACTTCCGGAAATCGGAGTTATGCTCCATGATGGCTTCGAGCGCCCGGCCGACTTGCTGCGCGTCCCGATCCACATCCGCGTCAAACAGCGTCTTCGCCACAATCTGCAAAGTCAGCCGCATCATTTCCGCGTGAACGTCGCGCATTTCTCCGTCGCGCCAGTCATCCGCCATGCGCTCCGCAAACCGCGTCATCGTCTCCGCATACGCTGCGATCCGTGCGCGATGAAACGCCGGTTGAGCTAGCCGCCGCTGCCGCAGCCAGAAATCTCCTTCGCTTGTCAGCAGCCCGTTTCCGAAGAGCCGTTTGTTCGCGCGCAGGATTCTCCCTTTTATGAATTTGCGCGCCTGATTCACCAGAATTTCTTCGATGTAATCCGGATGGCTGACGTAGTACACGCGAAACTTATAAAAGCGCATGGTGATGATGTCGCCGTATTCGCGCGTCATTTGTGGCAAGTAAGAAAGCGGGTCGCGGCTGTATTCTTTGAATGAACCCGAGCGCGAATTGGGCGCCGGACCGGGGGGATATTTTCGCTGGGATTCGCCGCTCATACCGAGATGCTATGCTGCCGATCCGCCTCGGTCAACGTGAGATCTGCGCAAAAGCCTCAACCTTCGCGGGCGCGGAGCGCGCGTAACCGGAAAGCGCCGCGCCGAAAATCCACCGTCACGCGTGAGAATCCCGCAGCCGTCAGCCGCGCAAACACCGAAGCCGGCGGCACCGGCGTAAACGTGCTGCGAATATGTCCCGCTCGCTGCAACCATCCATCCTGAATCTCGAACGCAAGGAATACGCCTCCAGGGCGCAGGACCCGATAAATCTCTGCAAATGCGCGGTCCTGCAACTCGCTCGACCGCAGATGATGCAGCATGAGCACCGCAATCGCTGCCGAAAAAGCGTTCTCGCGAAACGGCAGCACGGCAGCATCCCCCTGTACCACTCTGCCCTTCGCGCCGTTTTGCCGCCCGGCAAGTGCCACGGCAGACTTGCGGTCATATTCGAGGCTGGTCACCCGCGCCGCTCGTTTCCACAACTCATCTGTCGCCGCGCCCGGTCCCGCTCCGACTTCCAAAACGTGCTCTCCCAGATTTGCTCCCGACAAAACCCAGGGTAACAACTGCTTCCGCGTGACATAGCGCCACAACCCCGACGCACAAAACCAGTTTTCAAACGCGTTCATGGGTTCTCGATATGACCTTCGTACTTCTAGGATTTAGATTATCGCAGGATTGTTCGAATACGTCGCAGCGCAGACGCAAACTGGTCGACGTCGTATGCCGCGCCGCGGACCTGGATTCCGGCAAAGCAAAGACCGTTCCGTGGGAAAAAGTGCAAGGGCGGATATCGTCCAGACTCGTCGATGACAAACAAAAAAGTTGAGTTCCACGAAGAAACAAGCCTGGAATACGAAGCTCCTTTTGAGCAGTACTTTGCGCGCAGCGAACGGGCGGCCACAAGATTTGCCGACGAACTAAGCCGGGCGGATAGGCTTAGTCGCTGCTCATGAGGAAGAGGGGCTTCATTTCAAAACTGGCGTAATGCGGGCGGAGGCGTTCGGTGTTGTAGTTTTCCTTGACGTTGACGACTTTTTTGGTGGCAATGACGGCGTCGATGGGCATGTTGTCATAGCGGCCGTTCTTGAGGACGACGAGGCGGCCGTGGATCTTCCCGAGAATGAGGTCGAGTGCGAGATTGCCGAAGGCCATGGGGGCGATGGAGTCGATGGCGTCGGGTTCACCGCAGCGGACGAGGTAACCGAGCTTCTGGTTGATAACGTCGATTTTCTTGCCGTTGTTGAATTTGGCGGAAAGTTCGGTGAGCTTGTCGGAGACGAGGTCGCCGATGCCGCCGAGTTTTTTGTGGCCGAAGGCGTCGGTGGTTTCGTTCTCGAAAACCATTTCGCCGCCTTCAAACATGGCGCCTTCACTGACAATCACGGTGGAGTAGCGGCTGGGATTCTTGCGGCGGTCGGCGACGAGCAACTCGGTGAGCCGCTCGATATTGAACTTGTGCTCGGGAATGACGCAGCGATTAGCGGCGCCGGCCATGGTGGGAAGCATGGCGGTAAAGCCGGCGTAGCGGCCAAAGACTTCAAGGACCATGAAGCGTTCGTGGGAACCGGCGGAAGTGCGGAGGCTATTGGTCAGGTGGATGGTGCGGGTGACGCAGGTGCTGAAGCCGATGCAGTAATCGGTGCCGGGAACGTCGTTGTCCATCGTCTTGGGAATCCCGATGACTTTGACGCCTTCCTGATACAGGCGGACGGCGTAGCTGAGGGTGTCGTCGCCGCCGATGGGAATGAGGTAATCGATGCCGAGCCAAGCAAGGTTCTTGAGGACATCGGGAGTGAGGTCGTTCTTGTCGGCGGTATAGGCGTCTTTAAGGTGAGCAGGAACGCTGGACTTGCTGACGCGGCTGGGATTGGTGCGCGAAGAGTGCAGAAAGGTGCCGCCGGTGCGACCGGCGCGGTTGACGACTTCTTCGGTGAGCACCAGGAAGTTGTCGGAGTTGTCGTAGTTCTTATCGCGGATCACTTCGATGAGGCCGGCCCAGCCGTGACGAATGCCGATGACTTCGTAGCCTTCGCGAAGAGCGCGAAAGGTGACGGCGCGGATGGCCGGGTTGAGGCCGGGGACGTCGCCGCCGCCGGTGAGGATGCCGATGACGCCTTTCTTGATGTTGACATTAGCCATGACTGCAGGATCAACCTTTCCGAGAGGACTGAACCTTAAATTATCCACGCGGGAGAGGAATTTAGGAAGAGCGGAACGTGAATTGCATCGATTACTTTAATAAATGCAAGACCTACTCGGCCTCGCTGCGCGAACAGTTCAAGGCTCGATACGGGTGCCAAGGACGGCGAGGAATTTGGCTAGCCAGGCTGGGTGCGCGGGCCAGGCGGGAGCACTGACGAGGTTGCCGTCGGCGACGGCGTCGGTCATAGCGAGATTGACATAAGTGCCGCCGGCGCGAGTGACATCGGGGCCGACCGCCGGATAGGCGCTGCACTTTTTGCTTTCCAAAACGTCAGCGGCGGCGAGGATTTGCGCGGCGTGGCAGATGGCCGCGATGGGTTTATTGACTTTTGAGAAGTGCTGGACGATTTCGATGACGCGCGGAATGAGGCGAATGTATTCCGGAGCGCGGCCGCCTGGGAGGACCAGGGCGTCGTAGCTTTCGGGCTTGACTTCGTCGAAGGTGGCGTTGAGCGCGAAATTGTGGCCGCGCTTTTCGGAGTAGGTCTGGTCGCCTTCGAAGTCGTGGATGGCGGTGCGGACGGATTCGCCGGATTTCTTGCCGGGGCAAACAGCGTGAACCGTGTGGCCGACCATGAGGAGCGCCTGAAACGGGACCATGACTTCGTAGTCTTCAACGTAGTCACCGACGAGCATGAGGATGGATTTCTTGGACATGAGAGCCTCCGGAACGCAGAAGTGTAGCAAGAATTTGAGGTGCCCGGTGGACGCCCGGTGGTACAAAAAAGAAGGGCGGACTGAAGTCCGCCCTCTACACAAAAGGAAAAAAACAGGCGCAATTACTGGATGTTTTGCGGAGTTGACGCGGCGACGGGTTCGGTCGCGGAGTCCTGGATGGTCAGCATGTCGGTGCGCATTTTCTCCCACTCAAGCAGGGTGAGGCCGTAGGAAGCGAAGAGCCGCCGAATGCGCGCGGAATCCCAGCGCAGGACTTTCTCGAGCACGGGGACAAGGACGCTCATGGCGTTGTCGCTAAGGACGGTGCGTTTCGCGACACGCGTGATGAATTTGGCTTCGGAGACGGCGATGGTGAGGCCGTCGTGCTGGTTGACGTGCATCATCACGGGCAGATCGGAGCTGCCGTCGCCCATGTAGATGATGTGGTCGTGGCTGATGCCGAGTTCCGAACGGCGCTCTTCGAGGATGGTGATTTTGCCCCACCCGGCGGAGGCGCGAATGATGGATTCGACTTCGCCCGTGGAGTCATTGTAGCGAAAGCGCGTGCCGAAGATGTTTTCCGGCGGAACGATGCCTTCCAGGGCCGACTGGATGATCTCCTGTGGCGCGGCGGAGATGACGTTGAAATGGAATTTGTAGCCTTCCGCAAGATTGTCTAGCGCGCGCGCGAACAGCGCGACGTCGTGCTTCAGGCGGATGCGCTTGCCGGTTTCGACGAGGTGCTCGCGGCGGACGCGGCGGAATTCCGGGTCGTGGAGAATTAGGTAGCTGAGCTCGGCGCCTTGCTGGACGAGGTTCATCTCCGAAAGGCCCTTGACCTTGTCGTGGAAACCGTGAAATCCGATAAGCTCGCTCAAAACGACGCCAGAGTCGTTGAAGCTGAGCGTCTGGTCAAAATCGCTGGCCAGTAGGAATTGCTTTAGCATGCTCTAGTACTCCTTCTTACCTTCATGAGGCCCTGCCTGCGGCCGGCCTCGGCCGCTCTGGGTGCGGCGTGTTACCCCACCCCTATAGGGTAGCCTTATCCACTGCCGGGTCGCCCACGAATAATTTTAATGGGTGCTATGCGTTAAAAGCATGAACAAATCATTGGATTTCTGTTAGATGCAGAGCTGGGGTAAATGGTTAAAAGGAAAGGGGATGTCTATCCCGCAGAGGGCAGGATCGAGTCAAAGT
>Ga0137362_10002323_pt1 | contig 12328 bp, 14 predicted proteins | sample MadtaG_2_FD_104801 | JGI IMG/M metagenome (GOLD analysis project Ga0137362, IMG submission 104801) | Vadose zone soil microbial communities from Angelo Coast Range Reserve, California, USA - Mad1_100_16 metaG | ecosystem: Environmental > Terrestrial > Soil > Vadose zone | place: USA: California... | reverse complement strand
TCATCTACAACTGTTGGAAGAAATTTGACGAACAAGCGTACATGGCTGCGACCTTGATCGAGGGTGTCGGGGCGTTCTCAAAGAGCTTTAACACCGCATCATATGCCGGGGAACCTGTGTGCTCGACGGCCTAGCACGCACGGCTCATTAGCACCCGTAGTTAACTAACTGGAATATAAAACTGGCACCAACCGTACGGAATGTGACGCCCAACAGGTCTGCTGGGATAGCCAAGTTATCACCAGCGATATACTTGGAGAAGCGTTCGAGTAAAGCATTGACGGTTCTGCGCGAACATCAGTAAAAGGACGACCCCTAACCTATCCGAAATAACATGACTCACGCTGGGTCCCCAACGGTTGCGGCGCCTCCAACCGCAAGTGTGCGCAACTGGGTTACGTCTGCACTATCCGCCTTTACGTACTCTAGACCAAGCTTTTCTACGAGAGGTGAGCACAGGGCCTGAGGAAGGGGAATGTAAATACACGAGATATTACGAAAGCTGATGAAGAGACAACGCACTCCGCGGAATGCCTTCAGCGGCTGTGTGACCTTATCATCCTCCCACCAGGTATGAGTAATCCCGGCCAAGCTCGTGTCTATACTATCCCAGACCAAGACTTTTCGCCCACGGTTTAGCCTCACATGGTGTCCGCGAGTGTAAAATCAAGCACTGACATTCCGTCTCTGCGCGCAGCTCATGGATGAGGTTGAGAGCAGCGCTCAATTCAAGGTACCCCGCTTTTCCGAGCGCAAACGCGTCATGCACCAGCCCGATACGGTCAGACAGCGAAAATATGGAATTGGGCTTGGACGCTTCAGTCGCTATAGTTGCGAGGCGAGTGGGAGTGTATAATACTCGGTCTGTGCACAAGTCTTAACCTGCGTTACGACAAGGGAGATGAAACGACCTACAGACACCGTTCGTATCTGCGTTAATCTTGAAAGGTTTAGTCGTGTCGAGCTTAAACTCAGCTTCACGCGTCTCAAGCAGAGCAGTATTATCGACCCGTGACTGTCCATCGACTGTTGCAGTGACCAACCCCAGTGGCACAGACCTGTAGCGACACAATAGTCGTTAGATCGACGGCGTACGCGAGTACTAGATGTTCACCAAATTGTCTGGTTGTCCTCTGGCTTGACTTGCCCATCTTCGAGGAAGCGATCCTGACGCACTTTGATGCCAGTTGGGGTCTCGGTAACGGTGAGCACCGGGAATCCCATCTGTGTGCAGCGGAAGTATGAATTATAGCAGTGATAGCCCGGTCACCGACCTTCGTGACCCAGTTATCCATGATTTTAGGAATGTCAACTCCTGCGAGCGTCCTCAATCGGTAACAACAGAACGACCAACTTGATTTCTTACCAGTTGCCTCGCCAATGCCCTCCCACAAGTTGCGAGAGACGGTATTCGAGTACAAGTGCTTTTTTAGATACAGAGAGACACCCTTGAGGAACTTGTCCTCGCCAACGAACTTCGTTAACATGCGAAGCACTATTACCATCCATTAAGAGGTAACAAAGGTTTAGAAAGCGACAAACGTACCAGAAGCAGCTTTGGAGTATGACAACGAGTCGAAAATCTGTCCGATCTGGCCCGCGTCGGGCACCTCAACTTCGATTGGATGCGAGGAGAGCTTCGCATCCAGGCGAAGAGCACCAGTAAGATGATTGTTAATAAATTCGGCGTCGACCTTCCATTCGGGATGAATCCTATGTTGTGCTTCCTTCTCAGGGCTAGGAGAGAAAAGAAAAAGTGCTACCTACTTGTCGAGAATGATCTTCTCGCCCATCTGCAAGGACACGTGAGATGGGACCAGAAAATGTTCTCAACAATTAAACGTGCCAGAGTTGCAAAACCTGGTTGTGACACGGGTCAGGGTAGGTCGTTTATGATGAAATCCAATCTAGGTCTACCTTCATTGAGATATAAATTGTCCCACCACTCCATTGTCGTGATATTGCCGAACCTTAACCAATACGATCAGGCCAACACAGCCCCCGACGATAGAACCACGCACCACATGTGAGCGACCTCATGGCTCTGGGTCCCAGCTATGCGTTTTTTAGCTGCGAGGTCGGCATTTTCAGGGTCAACAAGGTACGCTGTGGTCCGTCCGGTGATCAAGCCCTGTCCGAAATACAAGCTCACCAATCAGCAGTCCTGACATACATAACAGACAAAAGAATACCCAGTTCTCCATCGCACCAGCATCGAAATCGTTGGCTACAAGAGTGTCGAGCTTCGGAAGCGGGTACTCTATATCGAACGCTTGCTCGTAGAGCGGAAGTGCCTTCTGTTTAATGTCGAGGGCATACTGAGCTTGATTGATCACATCCGGCGTAGCTAGCGGAGTTCATCTTCAACATCGCGATAAACAGTCAAAGTAAGACGCCGTACCATATATGCGCAACGGGCGAACTTTCCCGCTGAGGGGACTTTTATATGAGCTTTCGAGATGTACAAACTCGCCATTTGCAAGTGCGAGAAGATACGTAGACATCTACTTGATCGTTAGATATTTCGGTGAATCTTGGTCATTTATGCTCACCGGAGGTGTCGTCTCGAACGAAGTGACATGCCAGCTCCCATCCTTGACGCCTTCGAAGAGAGCCTCAGTGTACTTATCGGCAACTGCGACGTCAGAGCGTGCGGGCATGTTGGAGAGGCTGACAGTGCCTTTTCGTGATATGAGCGTCACGGAGAAGGTCGCCTTGAGAAGTGGTTCATCCCAGCAAGGCAGAGCACGTCGAGCGTCCGTCGGCTATGGAAAATGCATGTGGTCAGGGTAAACAGCTGCACCATCACACGGAGGTCATTGGCCCTAGCGCGCTACGGCACCCAATGCACGTCGAGTCTCCTGGACTCTGACTCCACCACTTCGATGTTGGGACCGACAGGAGATGCCTGATCCAGCATAAAGCATACGTGCGAACTGGCAACACACGCACCTCGAACTGCGTCAACGCATAGGTTCCTTTCTCCCACGTACTCTTGTAGTACCCAGTCATACTATCGGTCAAGGCGGACTCAAAGCCAACGCGAAGGGTGGCTTTTGATCCAACAGGAAGATCTTCAGCGAATATCAAGGAGGCGCGTTGTGTGCCAGCATCAAACTTTGTCTCAACTGGGGAAAGCCCTACACTGGAGGAGGCGACGAGGAGGGTCGCTGGGCCAAGGTTCAGCTCTGCAGCAGCATTGAACGTTATGACCTTGGTGGCTTTCACGATGTCGAGGCTAACGAGGAATGAATTAGGAATATACATAGCATAGATGACACCATGCTTACTTGATTCTCACAAACCCGCTGAACTTCTCCTTCTCGAGATCTGTGCGAATGGTGAGGTCATAATTCCTAGGACGTACGTCTGTAGGAAGGCGGTAGTGATCGAGGGGCTTCTTGGAAGACATGGCGGACGAAACTGGGATGGACGGATGGTGAAGAAATGAGCACGGGCGTGAGAGTGCAGGCTTGTTCTGGCGAAACGATGAGGCGATACGAAACTGTGGGGACCGGAGAGAACGAGACAATAGAGGCAGCGGATTGCGCCCCTTGAAGTGGCTCATCGATGGCGGCCATATGATTGGCTTGAGAATATTCGCAGCCTTGGAAAGCATACGGTCTCTAATCACCAACAAAACTTCGTCACACTGGCAAGTGTGCGACGGTGACGATTGACACTGAACACGTAAAGTTGGCGTAGGCGCCTTCACCACTCATCGTACTCATCCGCCAGACCCTCCGCGGCTATTACTACTGTAGTAACTTGCACCCACCTCCCGCTGTTACAGTCAACATTTGAAACGTCTGCCCGCTATCCATCGTTTCCAGGATCTTACGCCGTTTCTTCTACCAGCACCGTCATTTGTCCTCACCTGTTCCCTCTGGTCACGATAGATTAATCGAAGGCCTCGCTGTCTTTCACCCAGTTGTTATGCTAGGTCTGAGACTACGGAGACTGCCAACAATGATGTCTTATACACAACTCAGCTGAAATGCGTTCTTCCCGGTGGATCCACTGGGCTGCTAATTTGATGAATCGGCTTATGGTCCCTGATACTGTAACTCAGTACTGTAAGTGCATTATTACCTACGCACTCGGTGGTTTAGTTTAACCGAACAGAAGTCGGTATGTCCGCACTCGAAGCGCACTGAATGCTTTACGGTACTGTATTGCAACTAACCAACGCTACACTGTAATTCAGTAGGGGAGACAAACTTGATCTTCTGGCTGGCCTTCTAGCTTACAGAAGTCCGGTTAATGCCGAGTCGAGCTACATTCAAGGTACCCACCAACCCTTGGCAACAAATTCTTTTATCTCGAATGAATTTTTCAATAGAATTCTGTCCCCTTACTAGGAACCCAGTTACACATCAAAATTACATCTGATGGGCATGCGTACCCAGTACGTAGCAGGATTGTCTTGGCTATCTAGAGCACTTCCCAGCCCATAATTCCTCGAGAAGAAAAAGTCTTTCACATCTCTCTGTAAGTAGACCCTCTGTACGTGGCCCCCCGATACCAGAGCCTTGTCTCAAACACAACCCAGTTACACACAAAACAAATATAATACTACAAGAAGCAACTTGATTGCAACCCCAAGCTGTCAAGCAACAAACGGAACAACGGCGTATGTACTTCAAGTCACGCGCACCCTTTCTGTAGATCAGTGCCTTTACTGTAAATGCTTAGTTGCCGAATATATAGACTCGGTCTAAAACGGCAGACACAATAGGCGAGACTGACAAAAAGTAGATCTCCGCGGCGGTGAACTTATACTGTCACGGTATTCTTCAGAGTTCATCCACGTTGGCTCTCTGCCGCACTATGACCTTGACCGTCGTGCCCCTCGATATTTCCGATCAGCAGGATAGGTCTTACCATTTATGCCAAATCGGGGCCCTTCCCGTGCCAACTAACCCACGAAACCGAACCCTGTAATACGAACCGATCGTCACCTTTACGCACCATGTCCGCATGCACAAACAGTGCACAGACATTCGGCTCAGTTGGCCACTTCTAATATAAACACGAGTTTACTCGTGTTTCATCTACAGCACCGTGAGTAACTTATTGTCTTCTAACTCGTATTCAAGGTTGGATTTGACCATGCTAATTGATGGTCACTGTGCCACATTATTACATGTATACCTGTTGGGACCGCGGCATTGACCAACGACATCTGAATGCGCTGCGACTGCGCTGACGCTCTTGTAGAAATTATAGGGTGCTTTCCGCGAGTTTCAATCATCGGTGAATTGCCCAACCAGAACTGGTGCGCTTTGGGTTCTGTTTATGTAGAACTGCATCCTTGTCTTGGCATTCACGGAGTTGGTTGTGGGGTACACCATCCCTGTTGGGGCTATTGTAGTGATGGACGGGCCTGGCCTGGAAACCCAAGCCCTGAAATCCCTGGCATGAGAAAGCCCAAGCCAAGCCACTAAGGCCCTCATCTAGGGCCTGGCTTGGGATTTTGAGAGTTCAAGCCAAGCCCTAAAGCCTTCAAAAGCCAGTCCAACTCAGGGCTTTCAGCCAAAGCCAGGCCCGTCCATCACTAGTTGGGGCATTATAGTAACGCACCTTGTACCGTCAATGTACTGGCATGTCCGTTGCGAGGCACGATCTTCCCGCGTGATACTTCCATGATTGTGATCCATCCACACTAACTAGAGCGCTTTCCGCTGGTTACAATACAAGTTATGTGCCACTGCGGCAATTGAGAGTCGGCGTTGCTTACACGGAGACAAGATCAAGATTTCGGTCCACATGCAACACACAAGCAGATCACTTGGCCCCGGTGGATTGTCGTGTCCCATAACCCAAACTCAATAAAATTTCCTCCGTCGTTCGGGAGGGACCCGGAAAAGCTCAGATTGACTTTACAAGAAACCTTTACAATAAAACGAGCCACTTTACGGTACTGCACTATAGTGTGTGCGAAATAGACTTGGACGCGGACGGACCTGCATGCAGTGCGCACATCGCACATTCGCCGAACGATGACCTCTCCTCCCCCGACGAAAAAAAATGTCTAAACCCTATTGGATTTAGACGCTTATACCTCGATAATAAGTTGCGCCATTCAACCCATTTTTGGGTAAATTAGTATTAGTGAGAGCGACGAAGATGTGAAGCAGAAGTTGAATGAGTTGAATGAGAGCGTCTCCATGTCCGAATCGGAGAGCAAGCGAGATAAGTACTCTCGGATTTTAGCTTGTCTTGGTTACCAATTGCGACTGCACCGTGGTTCGCGTCATCTGAAATCGGCTGTCCAGCGTTGACAGAGTATCGATGCCTAGTGTCTGAGCAGTACTATAATATACTGCAAGATATTATTGTATCAGAAAGATGACATAGCCACTGAGTACTGAGTAATAAAATACCCCAAAGCAATGACTGAAACTTCCTCAAATGACATGCCAGCGGATGCAGTTCAAAATTCTGAGTGCAAACTAGCGTCCATTCCACCTGATGTCTCATTCTGTGGCCCCATCTGCAGTATGCTCGAGAGCAGGAAGGGTGCTATACCAGCACAACCTCGAGCTTCCTTATTCATACATCGAGGAAGTCATCATCCTCCTCAACGAGGAGATCTAAGAATCGAAAAAAGGACGCAGCGGGAAAGCCGACGACGTTGTGATAGTCGCCCTCAATTTTCCTTATAAGCAGTCCACCCAAGCCCTGTTCAGCCTCACATTTTAAATACTCAGGACGCTGTGTGTTGTGTAGTCACGTACTTGTACAGCGAAGCCACCAGCGCGGTCGAGGCCCTCGCTCGAGTCCACATATGCCCTAAGAAGACTCGGCGTATTATCCGAAAAGTAGACAAGCGAGCGCTCTTCTAGCGAGCTGTACATGCACATCAAACGTTGCAAAGACCCAAATATACTAAAAGGGCAGCTTACCGTATACTGAACCCAGGTGATGTTAACACTGGAAACACTGTGAGAAGAGACAAAGTCAACAGGTCGCTCCCCGGCACAGAAGGGTTGAAGGTATCGTTCACCTAGGCTCACACCAGTGACCACCTCACATACGGATCCGTTCAGGTCTTGCAGCATGCGCAGGTTATCTGTTTTATTCATGGGCTTCTCCAAAAGCTCCTGTTTCACAGCTGGCAGCTCGGAATATGCAACGTCGGAACTGACGGGTTGGGCGTGCGTAAGGACGATCGTGTCCGCACCGATGACGAGGTCTGGACCGTTATCGGGGTCCGCACGCTGAAAAGTGAAAAGAATGGCGTTTGAAAGGAAATGAATGGGGGAGGTAGAAGATGGAAACCGCACGACGAGTTGCTCGTATACTTCTACGGCTTTGTGCGTCGCAGTAGCAACGGGGTATTCGTGAATAGTTTCAAAATCCGCGGGATTGAGATCTTCGGCAAAGGGGGAGGGTACAACTTCGGGAGCAAGGCCCTGCGTGAACCGCGAGTCATGATATTAAAACGACAGCCTTTCCTAGAGGCCCGTGCAGCGTACAAAGATTTGAAGAATCTCCTTGCGCCTCGGACTGCCCGAGGCAAGGACGACGCGCTTTCCTGCGAGTTTGTTGATTCCAGGAATATGTAGTGCATGGGGAAGGACGGCGGAAGGAGTTTGGGGCGCCATCGTCTTTGCTCTGTACTTCACCCGGTGAAGGTTCCAACCGTATATCGTTATCGTATTAATCAATTTGGAGAAATAAATAAATAAATAAATAGACCGTAGAAGGCTGATCAGTCAGCACCGTACACAGAGGTTCCCTCAAAGGCTTAGATAGATGGCCTTCAACATTGGGAACTATCCCACTTTCCGCAGCCAACGACTCCAGATGTTGTGTCCACCGCGTCATCTCAGACAGGTTACGATGTCGTACCTGTGGTAGGGTGTAAAAAAAAAATAACACTTCCAGAAGGCTGCCAAATCAAGCTGATCCCGATGGCTTCTCAAACCCCGCAACGCGCCTGGGTCCTGGCTGATCACCAGTCATGTGCACGTGAATCCCAGTGTCCGACACATGCCCGGCTCCGCCCGCACTAGTTCCCGACGATACGATGTCGTCGATATCTTCCTTAAGACACATATCTCCCGAGGATCTCATAGCCTTGCATGCCTGGCCCACTCCTAAAATCCAGACCGATCTCGACGTCGAGGCCTGGAAGCAAACGCAGGGTTATTCCGACTACTCCATTTTCTTGCGCTGGCTGAGCGAGGCGGTTGTGGGGTGCTCATTGCCATGGACGAACAATAATCAGAGTGAGGTACCGTAAAATGTTCGCAAGACTCTTATATTATGTATCAAGTCTTTTCTCAACAGGGCGTCCTCAGAGTGCTTGGCTTACTCGACGAATTAGATAGGTGGATTGATGAGGTTCCACCTCTACCGACGCCTCAACGATTTGGTAACCTTGCCTTTCGCACATGGGGAGAGCGTCTCGAGCAGGTATTCCTTTCCTTCCCTTTGTTCGACATTTGCACAACTTGAATCATGTGCAGCGTGCAGACGAGCTTCTGATAGCAATGATGCCGGATTTTAGAATTGCAGTTCCTCATGTGCGGCCTTATCTGCTTATTGCGTTTGGTTCTTTTGTGCGCATGGACTACGGCACAGGACATGAGACATCATTCGCGGTCTTCCTGCTCTGCCTAACCCTCATACGATTTCTCGGCTTCAATTCCGAAGAAGCAAGAGATGTTGTCTTAATAGTCTTCGTTCGGTATCTGCGACTCTGCTGGCGTCTGCAGGACGTCTATCGGCTGGAGCCGGCAGGTAGTCACGGTGTATGGGGACTGGATGATTCGCACTTTCTTGGGTATATCTTTGGGAGTGCGCAGCTTCGAGGTCCGCCCACGTATGAAGGGAAAGCTGTCCAACTGACCTCCCAGTTTGTAGACCAAAGTGAGATCCCGGTGTCAGCGATACTGCACCCGCCATTACCTCCAACGAACCTTTACTTTCTGTTAATCATGCGGATCCACCAGGTCAAGCGTGGACCGTTTCACGAGCACTCTTCGCAGTTGTACTCTATTGCCACTGGAGTCGCCACTTGGAAGAAAGTCAACTCTGGCCTTTTCAAGATGTATGAGGTAAGATGCACAACCCGCAATGCGGTACAGCTGCTTAAACGGAGGTGTTTGGGTATTGTTATCAGGCGGAGGTCCTCGGAAAGCGCGTGGTAGTCCAGCACTTGCCATTGGGCGGCATACTGGGGTGGAATGTGGTTGGCGCTCCGCACACCGTGACTGGCGTCTCTCGGAACCGCATTTGTACTGCGACGCCAGTACCTCGGGTACCGGGGAACACTGTGAATACGGCGAGCAGTGGTGCCCTAGTCACTTCAGTCCCCTGGGGCAGTTCCAGTGCTTCTATCGGCGTGGAGAGAGGCGCCGGCTCTTCCTCCCCTCGTCTTCGTAATCCCCATCCGAAAGTGTCCTGAATGCGGATTTGCTCGGCTACTCGAAATAGTTAGTTCAGTGTACCATAGGGGTGACCCTGTGCCGATGAACTTTCTTGTATGTCGGCTTTGCAGGCACCATCGAAGTTCCCTAGCTGCGCAGACTCGGAGCCGCTCCCCACTTTACTCCCGCTCACGCCGTGTGTAGGAAATTAAAAACAAAAAACTCACGCAGAAGAGGACTTGATATTTTTATAGTATCGTCTTTCCCCATAGTCATAATCATACATACAATGATTGGCTCGAGAGTCGAAGTAGTGCACGAGAACATGCGGTGCGCATCACCTCGTTGCGCCCTGACTATCTGGATAAGGCTGGATAAGGCAGTTTCTCATACGCCGTGCCCCCACCGCGTGTTCATTATGCCGGGGATCCATTCCATGGGTTCTTCCATTCTCATTTCGACAAACAGGCAACCCCCTTCATATTAAGAGCCCCACTTGATGGTCCAACTGTATAGACGCCCAAGAGCCCTGTGTGGGGATTTCCCGGATGAGACGGCCCGGCCGGCATTGGCCGCAACGAGGAAAGCAGTGCCACATGGATCGATGGTGGTCGATAACAAATTTTCCGTCTTCCGTTCCGACCACGTCTACTCCTCCCTTCCCCCGCCTCACAAAGGAAAGAAAACTGACAGAAACAAAGGCAAAAATCGTCACCGTAGACGTGAATTATCTGCATCATTCCTGACCACAGCAGAAACGGCGACCTTCGTCTGTTGACCCTCCGGTTCGTCATCCCTATGGATCCCTCAAATTCCTACTTCACACTCACCTTCTCACCTGTTGATTGCAGGTGGTTTTCCGTAAGAGGTCAAGCCAGCTTTTCACTTCTATCTTCCTTTGATTGACCTGCGCATGTTCTCTTCGCTTCAGGCGAACCTCCCTAACAACTGCGGATTTTGCCTGTGGGCGTGTCTTATCACTCGCTCTCTTCTTTCATATTCTATCACCGTCTTCTTTCAACGCAATTCTGATCAGCGTGTTGACCCTCGCGGACAAGCGAGGCCCCCACCACTACTGAGTGAAATCCGTCCATTACCGTCCCCACCCGCCCGGTTCCCAACCGTGGCGGTTCTGGTTCGGTAATCCGGTTTCAAGCCTACCACTGAACTAACTACGTCCTGCGCTCAGCTTCTTCACGCTAACAACACGAGCTAAATTCTGGATCTCGACCCCAAAACTGACATTACCGGAGGGAATATCGTTATGTCTCAACCTGATATCCTCCCTCCACCTCACGCAATTGATTTAGTCTCTCCGCCGTGTCTCACTGCTGTGTTTCATCCTCCCTCCCCGAATCCGACTTGGACACGAAACAGACCCCCTTCGGATTCTATTGAAGACGACAATCCTCATGACGATGACGTTAATGATGACGGCGACTGTGACCTCATCTTTCCTGAACTTCCTCCCCTACTCCACGGTCATCCGGATGTACATCTTCGGAATGGTGTCATTCGTGCTGCGCACCTATCGGCCGCTGGCGTGCCGGACGCAGAGAAGGCCTATTTTGTTGCAGACATGAGCTATGTCTACAACCAATATCAAAGATGGAAACGGTTCCTACCTGAAATTGAGCCCTTCTATGGTGCGCGTACACGTCACGTCTAGGATATTTTCCTTTCGCTAATATGCACGTCGTAGCTGTGAAGTGCAACCCCGACCCGTTCGTGCTTCGCCTCCTGGCGACACTCGGCACCGGCTTTGATTGTGCTTCCAATACCGAAATTACCGAAATTCTCCTCCTAAATGTCAGCCCAGAGCGAATCATTTTCGCCAACCCCTGCAAGGCAGCGTCGTTCATTAAGAGCGCTGCGAAACAAGGGGTCGATACCATGACCTTCGACAATGTAGACGAATTATATAAGGTTGCGCGCATCAGCCCAACTGCGAAACTTGTCCTACGCATCCTCACAGATGATTCGAAGAGTCTGTGCCGTCTTGGCCTTAAATTTGGTGCCCCTCTCATTACAGTACCCGGCCTTCTTGCCAAGGCGAAAGATCTCGGACTTGATGTAATAGGAGTCAGCTTCCACGTGGGCAGTGGGTGCTATGATCCATCCGCGTTCGCAGATGCCGTTCGGTGGGCACGGACTGCCTTTGATATGGGACTCGCCGCAGGGTACAACTTCTCGGTTTTGGATGTCGGTGGTGGCTTCGAGGATGCCACTTTCGAGGCTACGGCAGGGGTCCTTCGTGACGCTATCAACTTGTATTTTCCTGAGCGCACAGGACTCCGAATCATCGCCGAACCTGGGCGGTATTTTGTCTCCCGGGCATTCAGCCTTGCCACAAATATTATCGGTCGTCGTGCCCCACTTTCTGATGGAAAAACGACGGAAATCAAGGATAAAGGCGACGAGCCCTCTGTGATGTGTATGGGTTCCATCGTTTATGCGGAATAAGTACTAATTGAAGTGATTTCTCCTTAGATTACATCAACGATGGAGTGTATGGAGCGTTCAACTGCATCTTGTTCGACCATCAGCGTGTTCACCCTTACGTCCTGTCTATGAACGGCTCGTTCCACTTTTCAGGGACGGAGAGTCTTGGGCCAAGCAGCGTATGGGGCCCGACATGCGATTCTATCGACTGCGTTTGTCCTATGACAATGCTTCCCGAAGGGCTGCGTGTCGGCGACTGGCTGGCATTTGATAACATGGGCGCGTACACCATATGCGCAGCGAGCCGGTTCAACGGATTTGCGATCAGCAAGGTGACTTACACGTTGGGTGATGGGCATGGTTCGCAAGAGACGCTTCTTACTCTGAAAGCCGCGGTGAGCGCGGTAACTGCGTAGCTGTTGTATATCAATGCGGCGTCAAGGGACATCTGTACATAGAGGAGTCTCGGCATACTGGATGCCGCGATCTCCCGTAATTGTCTTCCT
>Ga0137362_10002322_pt1 | contig 12331 bp, 13 predicted proteins | sample MadtaG_2_FD_104801 | JGI IMG/M metagenome (GOLD analysis project Ga0137362, IMG submission 104801) | Vadose zone soil microbial communities from Angelo Coast Range Reserve, California, USA - Mad1_100_16 metaG | ecosystem: Environmental > Terrestrial > Soil > Vadose zone | place: USA: California... | reverse complement strand
CTCGTTCGACGACAAAAGCATCTCAATCATAGAATTCCATGGCCCCGTTACAGTCATTGTCGGCCACAATGGTAGCGGAAAGACCACTATAATTGAGTGTTTGAAATATGCAACAACAGGTGATCAGCCCCCCGGGACGCGAGGCGGAGCCTTCATCCATGATCCCAAGATGGCAAACGAAAAAGAAGTGAAGGCACAAGTGAAGCTACGCTTTTATGCTGCAAATGGCCGACGCATGCTCGCCACTCGTAACCTGTCTGTAACGATGAAGAAGACGGGTGGTATGACCATGAAAACATTGGAAAGCATCCTCGCTAATGAAGAGGGGGACAACCCTTCTGGAAAAGTACGTCGTTTGGATGTAGAGACACCGTGACCGTACCCCTGACCTCTGCATATGCAGCGTCGGGTCATCTCGACAAAATGCGCCGTGTTGGACACGGAAATACCTAAACTTTTGGGCGTCTCGAAAGCCGTTCTCGAGAATGTCATTTTCTGTCATCAGGAAGATTCTTACTGGCCGCTGGCTGAAGCTTCGATTCTGAAGAAGAAATTTGACGATATATTCGAGGCAACAAAGTGGGGGTACACCTACCTTTTTCACTACTGTAACGTCTGAGATACTCCAGGTATACAAAGGCAGTTGACTCAATCAAGGCTCTCCGAAAGGAACGCGTCGCTGAACTGAAGACCGAGAAAGAACGCCTTGAATCTGTGGCTCGTGAAAAGGGGCATGCGGACAAACTTAGGACCCAAGTCTCTGACATGAACGCCGCCATAGCAAAAAAGGAGGTGGACTATCAGGAAGCTAAGAAAATGTATGAAGCTTTGGCGCGGTCCAACCGGAAGTTCGAGGAAGGCGCAACTAAGTTTCGGGAGATATACATCAAAGTTGAGAGCCTGGAGAAAGAAAAGCAGAAGTATCGGGAGGAACTTGCTGAGTTACGTCCAAATGTGCAGGAGATTCCTGGTACGCTACTCGTTTCCTGGAACTGTCGATTTGGGCGCTGATTTCTCTGATCATCATGAGACACCGACGAGCAACTGGAGGAGCGCATCAAAAACTTCAATGCTGATATTGTTGAAAAAAGGAATGTTCGGCGGCGCGAGGAGGCGAGTGAGCAGGATAAAGAGGATGAACTCGCTGCCGCTCGAAGGAAACATGTAGAGCTTAATGAGGAACACGGTCAACTGAATGCGGAAGCGAAGGTAAATTGGCCCTTTTTTTCGACAGGACGTCACAATTGAATATTTCAGGCTCAAGAGGAACGGGTACTAGAACGTGAAGCTCTGATCCACGAGATATCTACACAATACAGTATCCGGGGCTTCGACCTCTCTCCTCTCGAACGTGACCAAGTTACAGACTTCACAACGAAGTTAGGCGCTTTACTGACTCAGCAAACGGCTGGAGTTGAATGCGTACAGGTACACTTGGTAGACCATTCTGAACCGTATCTCGCGCTTACGTCTTAATACCCCAGGGCGAAATTCAGCAGAGCAATGCCACTTACAACGAACGGTCTCGGCAATTGCATGCCACTTTGGAAAGATACAAACAGCAGCGAGCAACCAACCGCACCAGAATTGTATGCATGCCTCACCTCATTGAACAAACACTTCTTACTGGTAGCCTAGGCAAAGCTCCAGTCAGACACCCTATCTACTGAGAGCAAAGTAGAGGCGGCGGAGTTGCTAGACAGTGACCTACAGAATATTCTTTCGGATATTGAGGGGAAGAACGCTCGCATCCAGAAGCTAAAAGAAGACCTCATAGCCGCAAAACACGATGATCGCATAGCAGATTTAAACACCAGAATTCGCGCGATGGAGGATCAGCGAGACAGCCTTACGCTTGAAATCAGGACGCTCAGTTTACAATCAGACGCGCGAGCCAAGTTGACGCTACACCAAAGAGACTTAACTTCCAAGGAGAGGGAGATGAGGAATATGTAAGTTCGTGGAGATCTGCGTAGCCTTTACCTTACCCTATCAGTTTGCAGATTTCGAATGCAAAATTTTCCAAACTAGTAGGAGCAGAGGCGAGCGCCGAGACAATGGAAACCGACGTCAATGCAACAATCACGTTCGTAGTCAACTCGAACGGTGCCTATTTCTACTTACCGTGTGCAGGAAAACCGAGAAAGCCCATGCCGACGTTGAGGTGGAATGTAGCCTCGCTGACCGGAAGCTTCATGAAGCGGAGGCAAACTCATCATCTTTGAAGAGTCAACTCAAAACGAAACGGGAAGACCTGAAAGGTACAACAATCCCTCGTTCAGCGTGATCTTATCTCACTCGAGACAGGGTTAGAGAAGAAGTTGAAGGATGGACTCGGTGAATTTACAACGGTGGAGTCTGCCATCAAAGACGCAACCGCGGAGATCAACTTCCTGCGAGAGTTAGTATTCCTGCTGACATTCGGATGCGACGTCTGATCTCGTGTTGGCAGATCGCTCTCTAAGAGTTCCGAGAGTGCAGAACTTTATCAGAAGCTACGGTCGTATGGCAGAACCAATCACCTTTGTCAAGTCTGCAATCGGCACATGACAGATGAAGAACTGAAACCTTTCGAGAGCTATGTGTGTGATCGTGCACCCTATTCGCGCAGGTCTTGTGCTAAGCTCATTGCTCACAGCTCAACGATAAGATAAAGGAAACTTCTCCAACTGCTCGACGTGAATTCGAGAACGACTTGAAATATTGGGAATCGCTTCTCAGAGATTATCGAGAGCTGATATCCTGCGAAAGTTCCGTTCATCGTCTGAAAGACGAAGACATCCCATCTCTCGAAAAGCAAATCCACGCCCAGGATGAATTGCTACCCTCATTAACTGAGGTTGCCGAAAAAGTATCGCATCTAACATATTTGCGGTTAATATATCTGACATGTATGTGGCAGGCAAACGACAAACTACAAGTACTCAAGAGAGAGTTGAAGGAACTTGTATCTCTACGACAACATGCAGTTAATGTTTCGAGGCTTCACAGTGATTGTAAAGATCTTCGGAAAGAGATATCGAACGTCGAGAACTCCCTGGCTGCTACGGGGTCCAAGAAAACAGCTGACGATGTTCAGCAAGAACTAGATGATCTTTCGGCAGCCTTGTGAGTACCCTTCATCCATGTATGTTGCCGTTCCACTGACTTTTTCAAGACGCAATACTGAAAAAGAGAAGCAGACCCTTCAGAGTGATCGCGAGCGCCGGAATAATATTCTGCGAACGCACGGGGATGAACTTCATAAGCTCCAATTACAGGAAACTGACCTTCGCAGTAAAGTCAGAGAAAAGGAGGCCCTTCAGAGAAGCGTTGAAGCCATGCAACAGGAAATGGCATCTCTGTCTGGTCAGCTGAAGGTATTGATATAACGCTTTCTTCCCTACATTGAGATTGATCATCAGCAGGACCTGGATGCGCAAATAGTAGAAGGCCAGGGACCTATCGATCTTCTTGATCGAGAGCATCAGACTACGCAGACCGAACTCAATACCAAGCTATCTGAGGCGCAACAATCGGCTCAGGAACTCAGCCGGAGCGCTGATAAACTTGAGGGCGCCAACAAGCGCATCGAACGGTGAGTGCCTCGGACTTCGTAAGTAGTCCTTAATGACTGGAATCTCAGGTATGTCCGAGATAAGCGCAGCAAAAGGCTTCAAGATTGCGCCAACGCTATCAATCAATATGAGGCGAAAATACAGGACCACGGGCTTGAGGTCGAACAGATCCGCAAAGCAGTCGCGAAATTGGACAAAGAGATCAACGAGGGAGGAGCGGCATTGTCCAACCTCCGTGAAAACCGCCGACTTCGAAAGTTGCAAAGTAGTATTCAAGCAACTCAGAAGGAGATAGACTCCTGTGACATAGAAGGCGCTAGCAAAGCGAAGCGTAACTTTGAGGAGAAGTATCAGCCGGAGAAAGATAGGGAGAACGAAATGCAGCAGAGGGTAACTATCCTAGCTTTCCGCTGTGTTCTTTCTTACAATATCCTTTAGAGTGCTCACATTGGGGGTGAACTGACTTCGTTGAGAGCCCAATTGCAAAGACTTGAGGGAGATTATGCAGAGTATAAAGACATCACTAAGCAGTATACGGACCAACTAGTGAGGGTCAAGGTAAGATTCTCGACTATCACGCCATAAACTGTCTGATCCAATACAATTTTGATAAGTTGTCCGACATGGCTAACAATGACCTCGAAAAATATGGAAAGGCATTGGACAAGTAAGTTTATCTCCTAGTCCTGTGTGGAGTGCTGACCGTCATCGCTGCAACGTATAGCGCCATAATGAAATATCACTCTCTGAAGATGGAGGAAGTGAATGACACAATGCGTCACCTTTGGAATAAAACATATCAAGGCACAGGTACGCAGACGTTCTCGCGTCGCGTGGATTGTACGATCTGACTCGACAATTTCCGAAGACATTGATGGAATTCGGATCCGATATGATAGCGAAGGCGGCGCCACGAAGCGATCGTATAATTACAGGGTGCGTGTTTACGACAACGACCATCGGACTCATCGTGAACGTTCCTTCAACGCCGGTGACACTGGTTTTCAGGTCGTGATGACAAAAGACCAGGTGGAGATGGACATGCGAGGACGTTGCTCAGCAGGACAGAAAATGCTGGCATCTATCATTATCCGACTTGCTCTTTCTGAATCCTTCGGACAAAATTGTGGGATACTGGCGCTCGATGAGCCGACGAATGCCCTCGACGTGGAGAACATTGAAGCACTTGCGACGAGTCTTATCGAGTTGGTCGGGTTTCAATTCCCTTATAATCTAAGCTAATCTACAGTTGTAGTATCATCAACGAACGAAAGAACCACGCTCATTTCCAGCTTATCATCATTACACATGACGAGAACTTCCTTCGGAAGCTCGGTCAGAGTGATGTTATGGATCATTATTGGTGAGTTGTGGGTAGGAGCTTTCGTGAGCAGGTTGATTAATTCGCTATGTAGGCGTGTGTCTCGAGATGGGAGGCAAAAGTCATTTATTGAGCGGCAAAGATTCGGTTGATCGTGCACGTCCGAGGCTTTCTGCGAGCTTCTTGTCCGGTTTCTGCTGTTTTGTGATTTGTCGTCCTATTTCCGCTTGGACTCTTATAGTTATGTCATTATGTTGTCGCTAATCGAATGAACACTTTTCTCAGGCAGTCCTTAATCGTGAGATCATACGTTGAGTTGATGATAATGTGAGAAACAAGGACAACTTGGAACGTCATCTAGAACATGTGCCTGGTCGAGCAGATGAGGGTAGTTTGCTCACTCAGTAAACGTGCGCTCAGCATGCACGAGAACTGAGGCCTGAAGAGCCATAATCTACTTCTGCTATAATTGACTCTTCCCCGAACTTCTGCTGTGCTAGAGAGAAGCACAAATTTGCGACGACATTTAAGGACTACGGCATTTGGTTTAACCATGTCATTAAGGTGGAGAAAGACAAGATGTTCTCTGCCAACCACCTCTGGAAGTTTATCATGCGCGGGGCATCGATCTTGTGTTCAAATAATCAAAAAGGCATCGACATTGTCAGACCGATTTGTCACACACAACCACTCACTCGCGACTCTGTGACGGCCATATTAGTCCAGGTGAAGAACGCAGAGGAGTACCAGCACGAGTTCAAAAAGACGTCGTTCGGCTCCATAGATCCAATCCAGTTGGGTCTGTTCCCCCCAAGGTGGATCCGAAACCGATCATACGCATCGTTTTAGCCCTCGCTTCCTGTGTTGCTGGCGCAGACTTTCCTGATGCACGTCAGCGCGAGCATCATTATGATGATCTCTTCACTGCGTTCGACGTCTGGTGTGTAGGATTGTCGAACGAGTCATTCAAGCATGTCGACGATGACGAGGCGTGGTATCGAATTCATCTGGAGCGTTCGCTTCGACCACATGATGCATTTGAATTGCAGGATGACCCTGAAGTATACGAGGAGACGAAGCACTCGAGAGGGACTCTCAGGCGGAGGATGGCACCGTTGACCACAGATGATGCCGCGCATCATGCGATTCACTTGAGGGATTCGGATTCAACTGCTTGATTTTTCGATGGCAATCCTCGTGTAACTGTCCGCCTAGATGAGATATTCGAGAACCAGAGGGTCGTATCGATACACTACCTCAGTTCGAGATCTTAGTCCGAATTAAAAGGTACTCCGCCAAAAGGGATAACTTGTTGAACTCGTTTTCCCTCTTTTTGGATCATCGGTAAGAGGAGTATTCGATTAGGACGAATCGATGAATGTGGCGGCATCAGACGGTGTCACGTGCCAGTGTTTCGATAAATGCCCGCCACATCGCCATCGATGTCGGCTAAATACTGCAATCCGATTGGTCGGTCAAGAGCAACTGGACTACATTGTAACTGCCCGCAGTGGTTCTGGCAAGCGGCCATAATACACTGACTGTTCCACATGCCCTTGATGCATATAAGCAGCGAGTATTGTCGCCAATTCCCTTCAGAACGCCCACTACATCACTCTCACTTCTCCCTCTCAACTCTCTACAATCATGGCCTCTGGCTCCAACCCTCGACGAACGCGGCAGGGCGCCCGGCAGGTTCAAGACGCTTATCGTGTAGATCCATCCACGCCCCAGGGAGGTACTCCCTCAAGAACACGGCTAGCAAACATTCCGCAGCGGGCTATTGATAAAGCGGTCAGATCTCTAAGAAGAATTATTAGTAAATTCCCCGAGGAGGAGGAGGAAGACGACGACGACGATGCGATGCTGGGACTTGTTTGGTTTTCCGTCCAAGGAGTTCTCGAGCGCGATCCAAACCTGAAAGATCATCTGGCAAATAAGGACGAATTTTCTGACAATGTCAAGAAGAAAGGAGAGCAAATATTTATCGACTCGCTGAGAGCTATGGCCGCAAACAGCGATGAGCAAGGAAGCAAAGCCTGGGAGGACCTATTTGAAGATGGTATATTGTTCTCTTCCTTAGGCTTCAAGCGATCTGATCGTGTTATCCGTCTAGAGGTCTTTTGGAAGAAAATTCCGGCGCTGCATGTTGGTCCACTACTCAAGACCAACAAGGACTCAGACAAAGGTACGAAATGACTGCAAAGCCGCCCTACACTTCTTCAATCATGTCTGATAACAGCTACCGAACTCGCCTGGCAACGAAAGTTCGAGGGCAATGCGGCAGACTTGCTTCTCACGACACTCTCGAGTTACCTCGATAAGCAGAGAAATCCTTATTCAAGACAGGCCACCATCGTCAATTCATCTGGCACAGGAAAATCTCGGATGGTCGATCAACTTGCGACGAAAATTATAACAGTGCCCATGTGTCTCCGTTTAGACGAAAGCTCAGGTGATCCGTTCTGCTTCTCCGTTCAAGTTTTTGCATGCTCATAGTCTGGTTCAAATAGGGTACCCTCCTCCTGACGTCAATCTTCGTTCATGGCTTCTTTCTGACGAGGAGATAAGCGATGAAACTCAGGATACGATTCGGAGGAAACTGCATGGTTTCGTTTATGCCCTGTTAACCGTCACCCGTACCGCCCTCGATGCCGTCGACAGCAACAATGAGAAGTATAAAATACCCGAGACCGAGTATGATGTCGAATTTCGCCAAGCGAAGCTAGCATCTGCCTTTCGCCTCCGCATGACAGAAGGTCTGTCGTTCCAAGGCCAAAATGCTTATCGCAAAGGTCTCTACAAGAAAGTAATCCAGTCGGCGGATGAGGTAAGTTTTCGTGGCTTTTCTCATTCTGGTGAGGATGACAGGTTATCAAAGTTCATGGAAGGCATTCAACAAACTACTGGTAATGACCTGAATGAGCCGGAGGAATATCACCCATATGTTTCTAAAGATGGGAAGGGGGTGGAGGATGCGGGAAAGCTCCTCACTGAATTTGTAGACCCACGCAATTTGCTGAATCGCGATAAAGGGCGGCCGCGACGACCGCTTGTCATTTTTGCGTTTGACGAGGCCCACGTCCTCACGGATAACCCTCGGATAACGAATACGATAACCAAGTGGAATCTATTTTCGGAATTGCGTCGTATTCTTCGGCAGACATCCAACCAAGCCATCTTCTCGCTCTTCCTTTCGACGGCGGGTCGGTTTCACTTATTCTCCCCGGAGATACGTTCCGACCCCTCGAGGCGCATCCAAAATTCCAGCTTGAGTACCTTGGATCCGATTACTGAGATCAGCTTTGACGACCTTGCGTACGATGCGCCGAAAGATGAGATCATGTTGGATCGCGTGGTGGAAATGGACTGGATGTGCCATCTCGGTCGACCACTGTATGTCCTCTTCGGCTATCCCTTTAGCGAGCAGCTTACTTCCCACCTCGACCAGGTTCGCGTCCCTTTATGACGCCACGGACTCGCGGTACAGAAGCACCATAGAGCTCATGGACCTCGCGAAGGCGAAGTTGCTGGATGGTCCGAGCTCGCTTGCTGAGAACGATCGGTCGGGTACTCTAGCCTGCCTCTCTGTGCGCTTTGCGCTCGACTTCAACATGGATGGATCAGCTGGCGACGTAGCCCGCACACAAGTTGAACGTCATATGCGACTGTGCCTCGCAGTGACTGCTGGAAGGGACACATTAGTCACCCTTGCAGGGTCAGAGCCGCTTCTAGCCGAGGCCGCCTATGAGCTTATGGAAGCAACCCAGTCAAACCCGGTGCGTCACTTGGCAAACCACTCGGACCTTAACTGCGTGGATCGTGGTCGCCGTGGGGAGCTCGTTGCAGCTCTTCTCATTATGCGAGCATGTGACGCCGCACGAGCGGCGTTGTCGGGCAGGCGATGGGTTTCCGTTGATGGCTTTATGGCGGAACTACTCCCGCCGCGCGAGTACCAAATCCTCAAAGAGTCTTTCCCGATATGCTACCGCCATGGACAGAAGCACAATTTCCTGGCGACGTTCAAGGACTACGGCATCTGGTTTAACCACGTCATCAAAGTGGAGAAACACGCGATGTTTTCTGCCGAACATCTCTGGAAGTTTATCACGCGTGGGGCGATGATGTTGTGTTCAAATAATCAAGAAGGCGTGGATATTGTTATACCGATTTGTCACACGAAAAAAGCTCTTTCTCCTTACTCCGTGACGGCCATATTTGTCCAGGTGAAGAACGACGAGAAATTCAACACGATGGACAAGTCGTTGTTCGACGGCCTGAATCCGACCAAGTTGGGCCTATTCCCTCCTCATTTGGACCCGAAAGTGGAACCGAGACCGGTCATACGCATCGTTTTTGCCCTCGCTGCCCGCGATGCTGGCGTAGACTTTCCCAAGGCACGTGAGCGCGAGCATCATCATCCTGATCCCTTCACGGCGTTCGACGTCTGGTGTGCAGGACTGTCGCCAGCCACGTTCAAACATATCGATGTCGATTTGGTGTCGTATATAAATCTTCTGGAGCGTTCACTTCGGCCACATGATGCATTCGAATTGCAGGATGACCCGGCGGCAGACAAGGAGACGAGGCGGTTGAGAGGGTCTCATAGGCGGAGGATGGCGCCGTTGACGACAGATGATGCTGCGCATCATGCGATTCACTTGAGGGCTTGATTTTTTCAATGGCATCTCTCATGTAACTGTTCACCCTGCACAACGCATATGTACTTTAATTATTCCCATTCCGTGGTGTTGTTTTATAGATATTTCGGTCTTACTAGCTTGTACAGCACCTACGACCTGTGTGTACATTGTGTACTTTTGTATCAGAAAAATCTCACTGTAGTGAACACATCATGTGTCAGAAGGCTGCTTCGACTGAGGACGCAACTACACCAAGTAAGTAAGTAAAGCTTAAAAGATGTGAATGACAAAGACAAGGTGATAACGCTAAGCAGCTCGACTGCAGATGAGCACCACTACACCAAGCGAGTATGGGGCTCAAAAGGCTCTATACTTACTTGGTGTAGTTGTGCTCATCTGCAGCTGAAGCTGCTTAGCCTCTTCACCTCATCTACGTCTACCAGTTCACATTCTTCGTCTGGTCCTCTACCCAACAATTTCAACAATGTATATCGATCAATACAATACACTCGCCGGGTCGTTCACCGGACCGGTTAACCCGGCCACGTCCCCGTCCCCACGACTAACTTACGACTCAGCTGAACAAAGACCGGGAGCGACTTATCCAAACAAAATGCCTGTAGTCGGCCTGGAAGCTTGGTTCACGCAAATTCCTCCCGTGACACGGACCTGGCTTGCTCTTTCCGTCCTCACAAGTGTGGCAGTTGTACGTCCCCGACAAAATCCGAAATTTAAGATCATAACTAACCAAACCATCCCCATCCCCGTGCCGTGTAACTGTAGCAATGTCAATTGGTAACGCCATTACAACTTTACTTCAGCTTTAAAGCTGCATTCCGGAACGCTCAAGTAAGAAACGGGGGACTCTCAGATTTCCACCCACCCGCTCTAGTATCTATATTTCTTACTTACTTACTGTGGGTGATAGCCATGGCGGGCGTTCACCACATTCTTCTACTTTGGTTCGATATCGTTGGACTTTGTCTTCCACCTGTTCTTCTTGTGAGTCCTTTCTTTGACCTTCAAATGTAAAGGCAAAACCTCTCTGCTGACGATCGTATCACTCGTGTCAGCATGCGCTACAGCCGCATGCTCGAAGAGTCCTCATTCGCGAATCGTAAAGCGGACTACTTCTGGCTCCTCTTTCTATCATCTCTCATGCTCCTGGTACGGGCTTCCTCCTTCCCCCCCTACCCCTCACTTCCTCATAAACCATTGCATCCTTACCCACAACTCTTTTCATTTATCGCAGGGCCTATCTCCACTCTTCAACCTCCCCTTTCTCTCCTCCCCGCTCGCCTACGTGCCCATCTACTTCTGGTCCCGTCGGCACCCCTCGACGCCCATCTCACTTTTCGGCCTGCTCACCATCACAGCTCCTTACCTTCCCTTTGCCCTCGTCGCATTCTCCTGGGTGCTTACGGGCACGTGGCGTGCTGCGGCAAGCGATCTCGTCGGGTGTGCTGTGGGCCACGTAGGATGGTTCATTCGTGACGTGTGGACCAGAGAGATGGTCGGTGGGCCAACGATATTCAGCGAGGCGCCAGAACCGCTGTGAGTCGTCGTTCGTAAATTGTGAGGTACGCCTTTGACTGATCCTTTCCTGGCCGTCTCAACAGGAAACGCCTATTCGGGGATCTTTGATTTTGCACTCCCTGCATTCACCACTTACGTGACAGAGATTAATGTCATCACGACGTGTCTGCAATGTTTCCGTTCGGTTCTGTAATAACAAAATTTCGGACTCGGAAGACGATGCACAGTCCCATGAAGATTGTGAACTGTCGAAGCTTGAGGGTCGCATCCTCCCATCGCTTATGAATTTTTCTGGAACACGCCCACATCTGGACCCTCGATATCCGTAGCCTTCCCTGCAAAGGGATCATATTTAAGCGACACAAGAGAATCGACCGTTACGTATCTCATCGGCCGGCCCCGCTCTTCGCTCATAGTGTCCCCTTCAAACCTTCAGGATAAAAGTAAATGTCTCTGGTACAGGATGTCTGCGGGTGTCCTGCCCGACACTACAATTAAACGCTCCCCGTTTATTCTTTATTCTTTGACTACGATTGACTCTGAGCATTCAATTTCTTCTGACCTTAACCATAACGTATGTGATTATGACTGTCGTCGCCGTCCGCGTCCGCGGTCACAGTCCTTACTTTGCGTTCTGATGCTCGCTTCTGTGACCCACAGCAAAGACTACGTTACATTTCATCCTGCATATACAAGGGGAGCATGGTATCTGAGTCGCGACCTGTGCGGTTAGGGTGAACATAAATGGGGTCGAAAAAAAAAACACATAAATAACTAAAGAACGTCAACAGACTTAGATTTGAAGTAAGCACGATTCCTATATGGTACGCTATTCAGGAGGAAAGGAACAGCGCCAGCGCTAGATAAGTAGGATAGAAATGAGTACTAACACGCATGCGCACACATCTTGAGAGGTGTGGTGTCTACGCACGTCCCCTTATGCTCCGTTGGCCATCTTGGCCACTCGCAGCATCGCACTACGGTTTTGTCGCGGCGGCATGGAGGGCGCCTGCAAGCTCGCGGGACGGGCCCCGCCGACATCGGACATCCGAGAAAGTGATCGGCGCGGAGAATTCACGTCGCCTTGCACGGATGCGGGACGAGAGGGTGAGCCGTTCGAATTCGAACTTGAAGTGGATCGCGACAGAGATGGGCCGATCGGTGACCGGACTGCGCAATACATCGTGTTAGTACCAATTTAAAAAAAAAAACAAGACATTCCCGATCGGGAGGAGGACGTACACTGATACGAAGAAGGGGGCGGTGTATCTTTT
>Ga0137362_10002321_pt1 | contig 12333 bp, 12 predicted proteins | sample MadtaG_2_FD_104801 | JGI IMG/M metagenome (GOLD analysis project Ga0137362, IMG submission 104801) | Vadose zone soil microbial communities from Angelo Coast Range Reserve, California, USA - Mad1_100_16 metaG | ecosystem: Environmental > Terrestrial > Soil > Vadose zone | place: USA: California... | reverse complement strand
CATCCATCCATTCGAGCGCCGGGTGGAGTGTCACTGTCACGGGATTCTTGATTCTGTCTGTCCGCTGCGGAAAAGTTTTCCGAGTCCGAGGCGCTGTGTGCACTGACCTTGCATTCTTGTCTCAGTGCGCCGCGGGTATTACCACATAGACTGCGTGTGCGAGTCATATTTGGCCATAGGATGCGGTCCTCGTGTAATGAATTAATTGAATTGAATCTGGTTGTCAGTGGCACCGCCATTCACTCTGCGCCCCATTCACCTCCCCACCCCAACCCACTCCTTGACCCACTCCTTGATATCCACTACAAAGCATTTTTCCCTCACGACATGCGTCAGTTAACAGAAACGGTGAAACTTTCTTGGTATTTGCTGCGTGTTCGTCGTCCGCTCGCGCAAGGCACCATGCGGAGATGTATGCCAGCGTCCAGTATGTGGAACCACATAGTTGCCAGTCGACCGGCGGTGATGAATGTGCTGAACCGTGGCTATCGTCGGTCAGGGCATTCTATTGGAGCGGCCGACTTCCGAAAACCGACTATGGCACTTACTCTAGCTGGAGATGAACTTTGATGGGCGATGCGTCTGGTAATCGGATAACGTAGTTGCTGCACTTTTAGCAGGAATCGCCGGCGATATTTGGATTCGCACCTGAATGGTGCCTTGCTATCTCCGCCTGTGGCTCACGAAACATGGGGGGGTGGGGCGTTTTCCACCGAATTGTGCGCTCCACATAGAACATAGAACGGCTACGGAACGCTCAACCGCAAGAACTAACGTGCCAACATCTGGGCTGGGAGCCGGGAGGCAACCTATTCTCAATTCCAAAGTGGCCCCGAATAGAGTTCCAGGCGGCTATTGTTGCAGCTGCAGTCGTCTGAGTGCTTTGGATCAGGGCTACGGTGTTTCCCAGACACCCCAAGAAGCAGGCAGCGATCACAAGTCCCAGAAGAGAGGGTGCAGGCGGCCTAGTACTACTGCAAGTGGAACCTAGATCCCACTAATTGAAATACTACAAAAGAGCGCAGAGTTCTTCACAGAATCATCGCCAAATGGAGTATCCGGATATCAAGCACAAGCGAGAGTCGTATTCAACGCCAATAACATCCTTTCCTAGTGGTGGCTGGAACGTCTCGTCGGTACGCATGTTGCCTGACACTCGTGTAATGGGGTACTGAAGGCTCTAGCTTGCGGTAGGAAGCTGTACATGTATAGGATTCCAGAGATGTTGGATTGAATGAGACTGGATGGTGCTGTGCAAGCCCAGTGGGCGGACTGATGGCAAATGGCAGAGACACAAGCACAACACCACTACTTTGAGAACAAGGTGCTAGATCTCGCAGTTGGAGCTTGATATGGCACAATCCAGCCAGGTGTCTACAACGAGACCTAAACACGATTTCCATGAACCCAGAAATGCCGATCGCTATTACACATTGAAAGGTCAGTGAGATATGAAGTGAGATGGGCACGCTGAACCAGTCGTCTTTGCACGTGTTTATTTGTCCGGGACTCAGAATTCGTTTGTCTATTGTTCTTCCACCATCCAACCAAGCAACAAGCAACGCCAAAAGTGCCAGTCACTACAGCATATGGCACCCCGTACCCGCACTTGGCCATACTGGTACAAAGAATGGGATGGAAACGAGGAGATTACAAGCTGGATGTGAAAGCTGGGGGTGTTCGGCGCTCTTTCGTTCCGGGTCCCGGAGATAGTTTTGGGCCCGGCGGCTACAGGTGGCTGGCCGGCTCGGCTGTAGAGTGAAACGGGCGTGGCGCGCGTCCGCGGGACAGTTTAAGCGTATGAGTATGATGAGAACTACGAAGAGGGGTGCAAATCGTCTGGTGAAATGAATTGGACATGGGCTGTGGCTACGAAAGGCGGTGGGCGGTGACCCGAATCGGATTACAGCAATACGGAGGTCGGGATGGGTGGTACCCCTGTCCAAATGCCCGGGCCGCGGTTTGAGAAGAGGAGGGTGCCACATTTGGAAAAGGGGTCGCCATTGGTACTTTTTGTTCTTCGGAGTACAAGGAACCCCTTAACGGGCACCGGCTACGGCTTTACAGTATATAGCGGGCCTCTCAATCCTTGTCGTATGTTCCGTATCTCGCTTTTCCCATTTCCCCCTCTACTCTTACCTCAAACCTTTTTTCAAACCTCCCTGTCATGTTTCGTTCAACGCCCAGCCCATCGGTGAGTAATTACGCTCCTGTCACCTCCCACACACTGACAGTCGTTTCTCCGTGAACAGTCATCCTCGCATTCGTCTACTGACGACCTTCCAAAGCATGTGCGTTGGACTCCTATTTTCACTCTATACTTCGTTGACCCCCTTCAGTTTGGCAGTCTCTGCACCGGTACCCACAAAGTCCATTATCAGCCTCAGCAGCAATGGGACTTTTTTGCGGATGCAGACGAACATGCTGTAGATCTTTCACTTGTTTTGCCTCACTATCGCGCGCGCAACCAGCCGTCGGGGCATCGGATGAGCATGTTCGTTCATAGCAGAGGCGAGATCAAGTCCACAGTCGTGAGTGACATTTACGAGCCCGATAAGATCGGCACTAAGCCTTTCATACAGTGCCGCCAATCGTCTCGCACACCCTTTCACTTATCTGTGAACTCGTCAAGCAACGCTCCTGTAACGCTCTGTCTTCCATCAGATTTCTCTGGGAAGATCTGCCTCTCGTCCTCCCAGTCCAAGATCTCGTTGTCACCGGGCTTCACCAATAATGTCGTCTCACGCGTTCGCTTCGCGCGCCTCCCCAGCCCCGAGGAGAAGGCAATGAATCGATTCGATGAAGACGGTTCTGATGAAGTCGAGATCCACGCCACTGGTCATATCACGCTCCGTATTTGGGACGTCGTGGAAGGTGCACCAGAGCGCGTTGCACGTGAAGCATGGCGCAAGATGTGCCGTCGTGCAATCAGCTCCAAAAACTTACGAACGGAACAGCGTGTCCGGCAAGCCATGGACTGGGATTTTCTTCTTGATGATTGATCATATTGTCCGCTTTCTATGTTCTCTCGCTATCCCATCACTCCCTAATGTCCCCTCACGGCCCTGCTTGAGATGGACTTTTTTGTCGCACTCTGCTCTATCATTTAATAGTGCTCATTCAGTCTTCACATGTAGCACTTACACTTCCCATGCACTTGTATCACCACTTCATATCCGCCGAATCGTGTATCCCCTAACCCCTTTTACCTTGGCCACCCTCGATTCCCTTCGACACTTCGACGTCATAACGCCCTCGTCGCTACGTACATAACACCACCATTTCTGGCCAAACCATCGCATCCAAATACGAAATACGATACCCTTTAATTTAGAGCCAGCTTGAATTGTGTATCTAATGTCACATATCTGTCAATGCACTGTCATCATACTTTGAACATACTTTGAATACAGCAATAAATGAATGTGCTACTATCCACTCCGCCCTGCGCCCTGCAGACATGTCTCTAGCACTTCCACAAGAGATGGGTTCTCGAGTGCTGCAGCCACGCGCTCTTTGTCGTTCAACTGTTTGTTGACTATAGAGTGTTAGTGGCACAACCTAGGCATAACGAAACCACACTAACCTGCGTGCTCACTCTGGTGCGAACCGGGTTTGACACGGATATCGACCTTGAAGCGGGTGGGCAATGCGCGAAGCAGGCGAACACGGATAGTCAACCCGATGAGGGTAGACATGCCACAATGGGGTACAGTCGGAGTAAACTCGATAATTACGCGACTGGGATCTACAGTGATTTGGGGCGCGGAAACAACAGCCAGTTGTTCTAATGTCATCGAGCGATGCTCTGGGTCACTTATGGAACGAATAAGATCTTAAAAGAAGAGAGAATAAAGTGAGCCAAACTCAGCTTTGGGGAGAGAAAGAGAAAAGAGAGCACAAGGAACAGACCGAATATCTCGTCTGCATCGATCGGCTCGGGCGTATCGTCGTCCGCCGAGTCGAGTATGTCGTCATCGCTGTTGTCGTCTGAGAGCCACAAAGAATGACGCGCTCGAGCGGCTCTCTTCCTGGCCGTTGGCGCGGCAGTGGCGATGATCGTTGGGTTTGGATTGAAAACTTCAGACGACATTTTGGCACCGGGCAAAGTTGTCGGATAACTCGGACACGCGGGAGGGGCCCGGTTATGAGCGGGCCGGGAACGCCGAGGCGGTCTGGAATTGGGAAGGGCCCCTCTCTTTTACTCCTTTGGTGTGCTCTCAACCGGCACACGAAGACAACGCATTGTCTCGCTTTCCCAACATACTCGACCTCATCACTTGCCATCTCATACGCCCCAAGAGCGCTGAGATGCCCCCGAAGGTGCCCTTTCACTTTTTTCTTATCCGGCAGTGCCATCGTCGTTGACGTGACTTGGGACGCGGACGCGCTCTTCTTCATTGATGCCTAAAGAGGAAACGGGCCCAGGTCGACGCTGAGCAGTCCCCGACAAGAATGACGCGCAGCTCTACGCGTGCTGGAGCAAAGAAGGATGGACAGGGAAGTGAGTACATTACATTAGTGGACGTGACTGCCACCAGAGATAGGGTCACTAACTCGAGTAGCGGATGCCGCATGGAATAGCTCGGCAAGGTGGGATCCTCTCTTACGGCCGCCGTAATGTTTCTTCCAGAGTAGGCTCACTGGGTGGTGCTTCAGCAGAATAGACATACATGGAGACGGCGGCGGCGACGACGACGATGTGCATATATATGCTACTTCTTACGGTCCAAAGGCCCGTCCGCTGATACACTTTCAGGAAATCCAGGTGCTTCCGAACAAGGCATCAAAATCGAGTAGTGCTTCCAAGGCCAAGGGTACAAAGTGGGTTCTTGTTGCATAATGCTCCTGCTCCTATTATCACAGATCACAAGCTGCTGTAAGCTTCCTCCCCTGATCCGCATTTTTCCTACTGACATGCGGGTGGTTCAGGACTCTGAACGAACGTATATTGACAGAAAAACTCGGGGACGGAAATCTCAAGGGGATGAGTAGGCCATTTTATATACCCTTCGTCGTTTTGCTGACCTCGTGCTTTGATCATATGGTAGGGTTGATGGTGTAAGCGCTGCGTTGCCTGTGTTTTTTTTTTGATGGGGACTGATGGGCCCGGACTTCCGAGGCCAGGAACCCGCCCGTCGTAAAAGGTATATCGCTTCGCGTGTCCTCGCGTGTCGCCTTCTCTTCCATCTATTTCCTGCCGCCCACATACCCCTCTTCTTGCTTTCTTCCCACCATCACCGTCCTGGCACCTCACCTTGGCCATACCCGTCATTTGGTGACGTTTATCCCGGACGACAAGTCGTCAAATGCATATCCGCTCTCTATTATGCTGTGCAAACGGAGATAATAATTTTGCTGATGTCGTTTCCCCGGGCAGTGATGCGAAGAAAGGCGTGTCGGACGCCGTGGTTCGTTGGTCTCTCACAGCTAGTACGGCCCACTGCTAACGTTCTCGCTCGCTAGAAACTCGACATGTACTCCGAGCAACGAGCAGAGGCTTTGTTCTCTCAATTCGCCGACGAGGATAACCCAGACATTATTGGCGCCGAGGGAATTGAGCGGTTGTGTAAAGAAGCGCAACTTCCGCTCGATGGCGCCTTGCCATTACTGCTTTCATGGCAGTTCGGCTCCCATGAGATCGCCAAGATCTCAAAGAAAGAATGGATGGAGGGTACCGCCGCCCTACGGTGCGCGGCTTCATCCATGAAGACGACCCACCTCTCATAGGCTTGGATTTAGGGTTGCATCGTTGACATCGTTTGCGGTAGTCTTGAATGTCTTGAACGACCTCATCGTATTGGGGAGACCCCCTGCTGCCGTGTCGCGTGTGAAGTCGCAAAGGGGCGCAACATACGATACGACGCGTTACGACAGTTACGCCGCGGATCCACACAAGGCCTTTTCATCCTTCTACGGCTTTTGCTTTGCTCTTGCCAAGCCGGAGTACGTGAGATACTTTCTCCTTTTGAATGCAGAGCTCATGTGATCATTCAAGGAGCTCAAGGAACATCGACATGGAAACTGCATGTGCTCTATGGACCGTTGTGCTAGCTCCCCAGTTCCCGCTTATAACAGACGTCACCGAGTTTATCAACGTAGGTAGCGAGGTATGGATATTGACAATTCTGTGTTGACATGCTTTACAGACTACAGGAAGCTACAAAGGGGTTAACAAAGACTTGTGGAGCATGGTGCGTGACTGCAGTCATGTGGCAAAATTCTTATCATATATCTGCAACACCATAGATGCTCGAGTTCTGCAGGGACACGCGACAAGATCTGTCAAACTTTGAAGCTGATGGGGTCAGTCGTATTCATTATGCCGAGATTGCCGTCGCTAATGTCCTCTTACATTCAAGGCGTGGCCAACCGTCATAGATGACTTTGTGCGATGGAAGATCGCCCAGGCCGCTGCCCAGCCAGCCGATTCTTTTGTCGGAGATGCTTAGAGGTTGCTCCTTCCTTGACACTCTTGCACACACAGTTAATAAATCCGCTTTGCTTCATTATACATGTCACGCATCCTTCGTTCGTTCCCGATTCACGACAATCTATCTGGTTTCATATCTACCCACACTTTATCGTCCCAACTGCACCTATGTGTAAAACATAGCACCCGTTGGGTATAACGCACTTTAGTGACGTAGGATACACCATGCGTTTTTATGACATCTGACCCTTGCGGCCATTCAAGTTTTTGATGAGAAACATTTCATCCTTCTAGTCTCCTCTGCGTCGTCTGTAATTTGTCTCCCTTCGTGGCGACGAAGTCGATGATGAGCTCATCGATAATCGTGTAAGGCTCGTTAGTTCCAAATATTGCATCTAGGGCCAGTCGGTACCAGTCGGTATCTTCTGTACATAACTCCCTCAAAACCGGTATGTTCCATTCTGATCATTCCGAATACTTAGCCATATCCCCCCGTAGGGAAACAAAAATGACCTCAATGTCTCGTCTCCCGGCGAAACCACGGTCTTGGTGACCGAATAGGCGAGGCAAGAGAACCTGATGCGTACGATCATCTCGAGGCTGCCTATAGCTGAAATCCGCATGGAGACTACCGAAACCTTGTCGCCGACTGACGCACGTACTCCATTTCAACCCTCTCGAAGCATTATCATATACAGGGAATAATAAGGCCAAGGGGATACTCAATCAGATCACCACAGGAACCAGTCCTATCCCGCACTGCACGCGGAGAATGAACGACGCTAAATTCCATATAACCCTGCAACCTGGGGACGTGCCCGCGTGGTACCCGACTACTGCTGTAGCACCACGCGGCCACAGTACCACATAAGCGCCGCTTCAGGGGCAGAGCGAGAAAGTTGGGGTCCCGGCTTCGACAACTGTAGGGTACCTTGCTTCAAGTTCAACTAATGGGTCATGTCGAAAACCTGACACGTAGTGAGACGTCCAGACGCTCATGATCGCCCGTAAATTTCCTATCACTGCATGACGATGTATGCGTCACCCATCATTTCATTTCGGACTTTCCGTCCTGTGCCATTGTATTGTATCGTATTGTGTCGTAAATGAATGAATGAATGCGGCGTTGCGTTGTTTCCGCCACCGACGATGTGTCGGCGGCGACCGGGCAGTGTTGAATGAATTAGTGAGTGGTTAGTCACCTCCGTATCAGTATCAGGTCCTCAGGCCTCATAGTCTGAGTTTGTGCAGTCACTTACCGTACTTATACTTAGTACCAGGCCAACCGGTCATCACCGCGTAATCGGTCAATGCACGTTTACCTCCACAATTCTCGCGTCTCTCCACTCCAACAGAGATGAAAAGTTCACTGGTAGACTTATAATAGAGATGCCAATCCACGTTGTTGTGCCTCGCCTCTACGTGCTTATACGTCGACTGGTTGCCTGGTAGGTGACAAGTATCGAGATATGTGTTCATGTTTCATTTACAGTGAAGGGGAATAAAGGGTCATTCGTGTAGATAAGGCGACAGAGACGGTCACGGTTCGACAATGCTGGGTGTGGTGTTATAGGGTTCACCTACTGTTACTGTAGCATCTGTCAAGTCTCCCGTGTCCTTTCTATTTGTCGTCGTCGACTCTAAGAACGAAATTTCAACATCGTCGCCAGGAGCCCCACGACGCCGCCTAAAATGAGTATAGGACAGAGCAGGCGGCCTAAATCGCGGAACACAGCCAGCCAAAACAGCACGGTGGCTCTGAAGCTGAAACAACTCGGTTAGTAGTACGTACAATGACCAGAGAGAGCAGTAAGAAGAGGGAAAAGGTGGGAGGAAAGAAATTCATACCTTACGATGAGGCTTGTGCGGTTGTTTAGCATCTCGTACACGCCTTCGCACAAGCCTTCCTTCTGGAGGAGGAGGACAGGCCCGTCGTCTGGCAGCATCCATGGGCATCCACTTGTGGCCCTGTCAGAGTCCGTCGCCGCGCGGAAGATAGCACCGGCGACGCGTTCAACGGGTGTCATGGGCATACCTACTTCCTCACCCAGAGACAATCATCACCAGTGATTTCCATGCACCCGCGGAGCGGTTACGCTTCATAAAGTACATTCCAAGGTGGGAAGGGCTTCTGACGATTATGAACTCACTATAGATCACGCCCATCAAATTCACCTTGAGCACCGGTGCGTCTCAAATCTAGATAATCCACCGGTGGATAACGCGACCCGCGCACACACACGACCTAGGCGCGGCGAGTGGCATTGGGAGAGAAGCTGCGTTCACTTTTGCGAGATATGGGTACGCTTTCTCTTTATTCCTGGGGGGAGAGCGCGAAGATCGCTCAACTATTGATGCGCCGTTTAATCCAGGTCTAAAGTTGTGATAGGAGATCTGAATGCGGCAGGTGGGGATGTTGTTGCCAACACCATCTGGAAGGAAGGCGGGTATGTGCTTGCTTTCTTCTTTGGTGCGAACAATGAATTTGATTAATGTTGTTTTTACCGCCGTGATGTAATCATACACCGGGCCCTGCAGGGAAGTTGTTTCTATCAAGTGTGATGTCACACAATGGGACGAACAAGTTGCGTTGTTCGAACTTGCGATGGCACGGTTCGGTGCCGTCGATATTGTGGCAAGTAGTTACGCTTTGCCTTCAGATTGATACCCTTTTCTTCTCTTCGTAGATTTCAGCCTGAAAGAAGAAAACTTACATATATATTACTGTAGATCCCGAATGCAGGCATCAACGAAAAACGAAGGAGTTTGTCTGGGAAATCTCAAGTTCGTCCACGGCAAGCCCGCGATGCCAGAGCTGTATACGTTTAGCATACTGTAGATAAAGAACTGGTCATCTGTAATCGTTGAAGTGAGGTTATCAAGTGGCCGACGCGTCATTGGAGATCGGGTCACGACCAGGAATGCAGATTGAACCGAAGCCGGGTACAGTGATACACCGATACACCGGTCCTGAACCACAATTTTAGCCTGGAGCTTGCCTCGCCAAGCATTAGATAGTGTAAACTACTGGAATAGGGGAGTGGCGCAGCACGGACATGGAGCAAATTCCACCACGTACCAAAGTTTTCTACATTTCAACCGCGTCAAGTCCGATACAATCCCACCGCCGGGACTGGGCAACGCTCGCACGGACTTAGGAGTTACGATCCCAGTCTATTCTAGTCCATTCCAGAATGCTTCATCCATTTTCCCTCGAATTTCTTTGCCTCTTCTCACCTTACAGGTGCCAGTGGTTATTCCATCCGAAGACGGACACAAATAGATGTCGACTGGCCAGTTTTACTGCCGGCAGATGGAGTAAGCCTCCTTTGCGGCTGCAGTCAGCAGATGAGCCATTGTTACGTGCACCGAGAATCGAGGGAACCAAGGAAATGCATGTTCCAAAGGAAAGTGTGATAGGCTAGGAATACCAAGGCCAAGGCTACAAATTGGTATTTCACATCGCTCAATATGCTCCACTGACCGGCAATCCGGCAGCCTGGATGCGTCCCATGATCTCACGCACCTCCGTCTCCGCAAAAACTGCAGCCTCCTTGGCAACGACGAGCTTTTTCTCAAGCTCATCAGCTGTCATGGGGCGCAGCTCGCCCCCTTCAATCTGGACCATACCCAGCGCGTCGAACTTTTCCAAGGTTCCACCTGAACGCGGTGCAAAGCCGTGTAGATCCCAGCCCGAGTCATTGAAAGCGAGCACAGCGCGAACAGCAGCAGTGTTAATATCGCGATGGAGTTCCTCGAGCTTGGAAAGCTGCACCTCCATCCAGCGTGCACGCCGTTCGAGTGCAAGTGTGAGTGCAGCGACTTCATCCTTGCCTGCACCGTTGTGCGATTTATCTTCGCTACCGTCATCGAAGAGGTCGTCGCCCTTCAGCATGTCGCGCAAAACGCCGTCGAAAGACGAGCTGTCATCCCACGTTGTACGTGGCAACAGGCGAAGCAAGTCAGATATGGTCTGCGTGAGTGTCTCGAGGAGTTGTTGGAATGATGAGACCGCATTATCGACCGAGCCAGAAGGCATGTTGTTTGCGAACGAACCGCCGCCAACGGAAAGCGCTGACAGCGCATGCGCCAGCGGACCATATTCAAGCGTCATCTTGGATGCTGGATTGAGCTTCTGCGTGTCGAATAAGGGATGGTGGGCGATGTCCATAGTCGGGTACTGGCGCTCAATCTCCGCCAATAGACCCCCAATTGATGTGGGGTCATTCGTTGTCCTTTCTATGGATTGTCCACGGGAACTCGTGGAACTGGTATCCCGTACGCTGCCGCCGGTCTTCTCGAGAGGAAGCTGAGGTCCTTCTGAAGTGGCAGATGTCAAGACTGGAGTTTCGCTCGGTAGCTCATCCTCTTTAGTGATCCTGATGGGCTTTGCAACCGGACGGTTCTTCTTGGGCAATTTGGACAAGAGGGGACCTTGGCTGGGCGTCGAAGGTGAAGAAATGGATGAAGGTAGAGATGTAGGAACTGATGTAGCCTTGGGAACCGGCACAGATTTAGGATTTGACTTTCGTTTTGCCACGGACGGGGCCACTTCTGCTTTCTGGACCTTGGTCGAATGAGTCGTTTTCTTCTGAACCTCTGCCTTGGCCATCGCCTCCAATTCTTTCGCCTTCTCGCGTTCCCGTTGCTCTCTCACTGCCATTTCCTTTTCCAACCTCTCCTTCTCCTTCCTCCGTTCTCGCTCTAGCCTCTCTTTCTCGGCCTTCCTCTCTGACCTCTCACGCTCCTTCTCTGCACGTCGCTTGGCACGCTCTGCCGCACGCTCAGCGGCGGCCGCTTCTTTTTCCGCACGTCGTGCCGCCTTTTCATCCAGCTCGGTGCTACAGGCGTCTATGGGGGTCTCAGCGGGAGGCTCGGACAAAGCGCTGGGGGGCTGTGGGAGCTGCGCCGTCAGCGCAGGAAAATCGGAGGACGAGAGCAGCGGCGAGGGTGAACGCGTGGGTGGCACTATACATAGGAATACGGACAGTCCGGGATGAGAAAAGAAAAAGGGAGTGCGGGTCAGCGTCCGGCTACTAGCCAAGCATACCAGAACGAGCGAAGGATAAAAAAAAGGGAGACGTGCGGAGGATAAAGGATAGTGGGTAGCCAAAAGATGAAGGAAAGAGGCATTTCACAGGCGACGCAGGCGTCAAACGTAGTCAGAGAGGTCCTGTTCTGGGTACGACACTCGGTATGCCTTACGTAGGCCGCCGTCTCGGGAACAGAAGAAAATAACGCTTACCGTCAGAGACCACATTATTTGGTAGGCCTGCTGGATACACAAGACCAGGTGGTGGTCTAAATGCCTGTTGGGTGTGTCCAAACGCATCTTGGGGTGATGCGAGCGGCATACCAAAGCTTGCTGACATGATTGCTGGGTCACTGAACCGAGACTGCTGATCGTGCTGCTGTTCTTGATCTGCGACAGAAACAAAGAAGTCATGTTGAGTGGTAACAGAGTACATGGAGCGGGCAAAGCAAAGTCCAATCAATAGTCAACAGCTGCTATAGTATTATGGGAAGTGGCCTCCTACCAACTAGCGCAGCATTCCTCGCAGCATTCGCGCGCTGCTGCTGCTGCTCCCGGCTGTTCTGAATGAACTCACGAAGGGCGGCTTCGCTAACACCTGTACCTTGATCGAATGGTTGAAACCTACTCGTCGACGGCAGGTGTTGGTACATGGGGCCCTGAATCTGAGCTTGGGCGTGAGGGACTAAAGGAGAGCTCGCTGCTGATACATTATGCGAGTGGATGGTATGTGCATGGTGTTGGTAGGACGACCACTGTGAAGGAGAGCCAAGCTCTCCGGAGCCCGCACCGAGAAGGTGCTGCTGTCCGAAGCCAACGCTTTCACTCGGGCTCAGTGGGGTCGATGAAATCAGAGGACTTGAGGTTG
>Ga0137362_10002316_pt1 | contig 12345 bp, 11 predicted proteins | sample MadtaG_2_FD_104801 | JGI IMG/M metagenome (GOLD analysis project Ga0137362, IMG submission 104801) | Vadose zone soil microbial communities from Angelo Coast Range Reserve, California, USA - Mad1_100_16 metaG | ecosystem: Environmental > Terrestrial > Soil > Vadose zone | place: USA: California... | reverse complement strand
TGGTAACAATGGCCCATGGACCAGGAGACTCTTACGCACGCATGGGAAGTGCTGCAAGACGCCTATCAAGCGCAGATGGAGGGCGACTACGATCGGGCCGTCGAACTCTATCATTCGTCGCTGGAGCTGCACCCCACGGCTGAGGCGCATACCTTTCTCGGCTGGACCTATCACTTCCAGGGCAAGCTCGAAGACGCCATTCTGGAGTGCAAGCGCGCCATTGAAATCGATCCCGACTTTGGCAATCCATACAACGACATTGGCGCATACATGATCGAGCAGGGCAATTTCGATCAGGCGATTCCCTGGCTGCAGCAGGCGATTGATGCCAAGCGCTACGAGCCGCGCCATTTTCCGCACTACAATCTCGGCCGCGCGTATCTGGGAAAAGAAATGTACTCGCAGGCAATGCGCTGCTTCCAGGAAGCGATTGAAATCGAGCCGCGCTACGCACTGGCCAGGCAGGCGCTAGATTCTCTGCGGCGCATGCTCAATTAACAAAACAGTTTTCGGTTGTCAGTCTTCCCGTCTGTCCGTCGATTTCACTTGGCATAGAAACGATAGAACCCGTACAGCCAAGCGCGAACCCACAAAGCGCGAGCACCTTTAGTTGCCATGAATGAGCCGATAGCAGCGCGAAAACCAGGCCCAGAAGTCATAGGGCGGACGTTATGCGGCTGGCGCCGTACGGAATGGTGACTGCGAAGGCTACCGGGAGGGCGCGGTCGGTGATTGGTGTATCGCTCCGCAAAATCGAGCTGCAACAATGAGTCAATACTGCGAGCGCCCCGGTGGTGCCCCCGGCAACGAGAAAATCCATGTTGCCCTTACCGCTAGATTCTGCATTTGTACCCGCTCGACCATTAGGATGGTGCCTCGCTCGGTTTGACGATGCGATCGTAGAGCAACAAAAGCAGCGTCGTGAGAACCCCGATCGCAGTGAGCGCCCACAAGAAAAGCTGCGGCTGGTGGCGGACTTCCCCGAAGTAGTGGAGAAGAGCGCCACCGATGCGGCCGGCGAGAAATGCTCCAGTACCGAGCGGCAGAAACGCGAATCCCATGTAGGTGCCTTGCTGGCCTGATGGCGCGAGGCGCGAAATGTAATCGTAGTAACGCGGCTGCTGCGTGAGTTCACCGAGCGCGATGACGACCAGAGTGGCGTAAGCCGCGACGACGGTTGGATGTATGGCCAGGATTGCGAAGGCCATCATGGCGACAAAGGTGCCGAGGATGACGGCGCGGAACGCCGCCATTTTTTGCGTGGCGACACTCATTGCAACGGTAAGAGCGATTACGATGGCCGGGCCGGTGGCCAGCATGCGTTCGGTGTCAGCCTTGTTGTTGATGTAGTCGTGCACATAAATCGGAAGGGTGATGAATATCTGCCAGTACACAATCCAGAAGCCGGAAAAGATCAGCAGAAAGAGCATGAATTTCGGATTGGTAAGCACTTTCCAGAAATTGCGAAGAGTCTCGATGGCGGAGGCAGTCTGGTATCCGGCTTCCTGGCGGGGTTCCTTGAAAAAAAGCAACACGCCGAAGAACATGGCAAAAACGCTGAGCGCCGCGACGCGAAAGACATTCTCCACGCTGAGATTTTTGTGCACCCAGGAAGCGACCAGCGGCCCGAAAAAACCGCCGATATTCACCAGCGTATAGTAGATGGAGTAGCCGATAGACCTTACATTTTCGTGCGCGGAACGCGCGGTGGTACCGACAACGCAGGGTTTGACGAGCGCGATTCCGAGCGCTGGAAGCATTAGCACGACGGTGACAAGCACAACCAATGGAATGGCGTTGCGCACAGGAGCGAGCCACGGTGTGCCGATAGAACCCAGCAGAAAATACGATCCCGACAGTATCAGATATGCCGAGGATAGTGCGCGGCGGAAGCCCAGGCGATCCGCGATGGCCCCGCCGAAGATTGCCAGGAACCACACCAGTCCTCCGAAGAGGCCGGCGAGATTGGCAGCGCGCTCGGTCGGGAAGTTCAACGCCTCGTGCAGATAACGGGCTAATGAAGCAAAAGCTGCGTAGTAGGAGAGCCTCTCGAAAAGTTCGCTGATGTTGGCTACCCAGAAAGGACGCTCGAAGCCGGTGCGCACGTCCTGAAAGCGCTGCGAGAAGCTCATGGATACTCCTGGCTGATAAAACCTCCCGAAATGTAGGAGCCGGGGTGCGGCGGGGATGATACCAGAGGAACCGAAGAGACGGGACGAGTTCCATTTTTGGAAACGGGAGGAGTGTACTACCCCGGGGTACTTTTCGTTGCAGTGGCACACAGGACTTGCGGCGCAAGAGTGAAAAAGAATGAGAAGAGAGGTTGTCGGCGTGCGGCTGGACGCTGCCTGCAGCAGCCGCCGTGGCGGCAATTGTAATTAGATGATTATTGTTTTCCCGTTGCTTCGGCCCAGGAGGCGGTGGTTTCGGCTAGTTCGCGCAGGACGTCTGGGTCGGTTCTTTTGGCGCTTTTAAGGACGTGGAAGGAATGGTCGGCGGATTCGATGATGTGCAGGGTTGCGCGCACGCCTAACTCTGCGCAGATGGGGCGCAGCAGGTTGAGATCGGCGAATGTGTCGCGCGTTCCTTGTAGGAAGAGCATCGGGATGGTGACTTTCGCGAGGTGATCGGCTCGTTTGGTTCCGGGGCGGTTGGGGGGATGAAGGGGAAATCCGAAGAAGACCAGACCTCGAACGCCGTCCAGAGGGTGTTGTGCGGCGGCTTGAGAAGTCATTCGTCCGCCCATGGATTTGCCTCCTGCTAATAGGGGCAAGCCGGGAGCGGCCTTTTGTGCTGCTTGTACCGCGGCCATGACGGTTGCGGTGAGTACTGTTGGTGGGTCGGGAACGCGGCGGCGTTGCTCCATATAGGGAAACTGGTAGCGGAGCGTTGCGATGCCGGTGGCGCTTAATTCTTCGGAGAGATTTTCCATGAATGGGTGAGTCATGCCGGCTCCTGCTCCGTGTGCGAGAGCGAGAAGCCAGCGCGCGTTTTTCGGACGGACCAGCAGCGCGGAGACTTCGGCTGTGCCTTCGACGTGGATTCGCAATGGTTCGGATGATGGCATTTCGACGCGATTTTAGCAGAGGACGTGCTGGTTGTGGCTTGGCGTTGCTGACAGCGGGGAGATAGCGGGGCCACGAAAGAAGGAGAAAAGAACGGCGGGCGTAAAAAAGCCGCCGCTACAAAAATGCACCAAGAGGAAAAGCTAGGGCCCGCAGTGCGTAACCGGGCCCTGGTAGATGTGGACTAACTACTTGCGAGTGGCGCGAGCCATGTATTTGGCCTGGAGCGCTTTGATGGCGCTCCAATCAGGAAGCGCCGGCTGAAGCTTGTTGATGGAGTGGTTGCCGAGAGAATGGGGCATACGGCAGGTGACGCCCGGTGCGGTATTGAGGCCGGTCGCGAGGTCGGATGCCATGTACGCGCTGGAATCGCAGGCGATTACACCGCCAGTGTTGGAGCTGAACGAGACGCCGGTGAAATCCACGCTGGAATTCACGAGAGCGAGGATAGCTGGGCCGATATTCTGGGAGACCAGGCCGCCGCGCAAGAAAGCCTCGGAATTGCCGTCAACGCGGATAGCAGCGCTGCGGGGATCGCCGGCTGTGCCGTTGTTGTGAAGGTAGTTGGCGCCAAACAAGTATCCCTGACTGTTGGCGTACAGGTCGAGGGCAGGACCAGAATGGCCGGAAACCTCGACGTCATCGAAGAAGGTGACCTGGCTGCCGAAACTCGCAGTCACACCGACGGGGCCGTTGTTCTGTATGAGAGTTTGCGAGCCGAAATTAAAGAAGGAGGCTTCGGCCGTTTCCTGGAGAGAAACGCCGCCACTCTGGTTTCCGGTGATGATGTTGGGACCGGAAATACCGCCAAACTGGGCTTTGGCGCCGCCGCGAAGATCCACTCCAAAACCGGAACTTGAGCCGGTGCCCAAAACATTGTTGGCAATCGTGGTGTGGCCGAAAGTGAGGAAACTGGCTTGCGATGCCCATACACCTGGACCGCGGTTGTTGCTGATGTCGATGGGCTGGCCGTTCCAGGAAGTCAACTGAACGATGGAGTTTGTGTAGAGATGGATGCCCCCCGAAGCGTTGTTGTCGAAAGAAGCCGGAGAAATGATAAGAGCTTCGGAGCCTCCGTTGAGATCCAGACCGTTTCCTGCGTTACCGTTGCTGGTGCAGCTATCGATGATGACAGCTTGCGTGCTTGAGACGGAAATTCCGCTGCGCGTTGCGCTGGAAACGTTCAGTCCGTAAAGGTAAATGCCGTGTGAATCGGAGATGCTGATCTGGCCGTTGACCGTAGCGCGCGTTCCGTACCATGCGCCGAGGAAGAGGTTGGTCTGATTTGCAAGGGCAACATCTTCGGTGCACGGGCCGGTGACGAGAATGAATGTGCCGGGACCGGCGCTGGGAAGGGCAGCGTTAATGGTGGTGAATGCTCCTGGCGTCGCGCCGGTGCAGTCCACGACCAATTGGGCGCGGCTGGCAGCTGGAAAGCAGACGGCGAAGGCCAGAAGCAGAAAGCACCCTTTCAGGGGAAACAGGGTCCCGGGAAACAGACACTTCGATGAACTGAACATTAGAGTTATCTCCTCCGGATGAATTCGAACTGCGTTTCCCGCGAAGCCAGCGGCTGGGTGGGTGCCGGTTCGTAGGCAAACTGCAACGGAAGCGAATGCCTTGGTGGCAGTGAATACCGCCAGGAGAATGGCCGCAAGCGACAAGAGACGACTGAGGGGAAATGGCGTGGCATGTCGCGGAATGTCGCCGGTCTGACCAGTCTGGGGCTGGGTGTGCCGACCTAGCGTAGCTAGGAGGAGCGCGGAAAGGCCATTTCGCCGCGTGGATTGCCAATATGTGTGTAAATTGTTAGCGCGCCATTGGTGTGAGTTGGCGGGAGGAAAGCGTGAGACGGAGGATTGTGTGCGCTGCGAGTTTACTGGCGGCGCTGCTTGTAGCGGCGGCAGGCCTGTTTGCGCAGAACGTTCGTGGAGCGGCGGAAACGGAGCTGGCCTCGATTACGGAACGAGGCCGCGCGTTGGCGGAATACGACCAGGCGGCTTGGCATGCGACCGACGCGGTGCAGATGGCAAATCCGAAGACGGCGGAGGGGCAGCGGTACATCGCGAAAAAGGAAGATGGAAAATGGACGGTGGCGTTTGGCGCGTTGAACGCCGATAAAAGTAAGTTTCTGATCGGATACGAAGCGGGGCAGCTTGCCGAGACGAAAGAGTTTGCGGTGAGAAAGAATGAACCGGCGCGAGAGGATGAGGGATTTTATTTGTTTGCGGCGAGGGCTATGGAGGTTGCGTCCGCGGACTTTGGCAAGACGAACCAGCCGTACAATGCGGCGGTGCTTCCGGTGACTGGAGCTGACGCTAAAGATCAGCAGAGGCTACTTTATGTGTATTTTTATCCCGCGCAGACGAAGGCAGGAGTTTATCCGCTGGGCGGCGATGCGAGGTTTCTGATTTCGGCGGACGGTATGAAAATTATCTTTAAGCGGCAGATGCACAAGACCGTGCTCGATGTTGCGCCCGTGAAAGGAAAGAAAATGGTCGCGGGATATCACAGTCACGCGTTGAGTGATGTGCCCGAGGATACCGATGTGTTGCATGTGCTGCAGCAGGATCCGCCAGTATCGGAGATGATCATGACGCCACATTTTGTGTACGAAGTTGCGAGCGACGGAGTGATTCGGATCAAGAAGCAGAAGAAATAAGCCTTGTGAAATGTTGCTAGTTTGCATGCGGTTTTTGGATTGGACGCCCTGCCATTGGCGGCTTAAATTGTAGGTACTGGAATGCGAGCTTTCTGCGCCGTCGTAGTTCCTGCGCGGCAGGCTGTTCGTGCGCAAGGCCAACGGAAACCGACCCACTGCCGGGTTGCAGGACGAAAAATGACAGCCGCGGCAACACCAATCCGAACCCCTGCTTCGCTGGCGTTTGTGAATTACCAGATGGATCTCGCTTACGATGAGATGTTTGCGTCTGCGGGCGTGGCGCGAGAGCATTATCGCGCGCTGCAGCAGACCTTGCTGGGACTTGCACCAGAAGAACTGCGGAAAATTCAGCAGGCAGCGGATCTTACTTTCCTGCATGAAGGAATCACGTTTACCGTTTATGGCAGCAAAGAAGGCACGGAGCGGATTTTTCCGAACGACCTGCTGCCGCGAATCATTCCTGCGAGCGAATGGGCGCGCATTGAGAAAGGTTTGACGCAGCGGCTGACGGCGCTGAATTTATTTCTGCGCGATATCTATCACGAAGGGCGAATCCTGGCCGAAGGCATCGTGCCGCGGGAGCTGATTTATAGCTGCAAACATTTTCGCCGCGAAATGCGCGGGCTGAATGTGCCGCGCGATATTTATGTCAGCATTTGCGGCACCGATCTGATACGGCTGCCGGATGGTTCGTTTGCGGTCCTGGAGGATAATTTGCGCGTGCCCAGCGGCGTTTCGTACATGCTGGCCAACCGCAAAGTGTTGAAGCGGGTGTTTCCGACGCTATTCCGTGATTACGGCGTGTGGCCGATCGATCATTATCCGCAGGCGCTGCTGGCGACGTTGCGCACCATGGCGCCGGAAAATTGCGCGTACCGCAACGATCCCACGACGGTGCTGCTGACGCCGGGCGTTTCGAATGCGGCGTATTTTGAGCATGCCTTTCTGGCGCAGCAGATGGGCATCGAAGTCGTGGAAGGCCGCGACCTGCTGGTCCACGACAATCTCGTATATATGCGGACGACGGCGGGGCTGCGGCGAGTGGATGTAATTTATCGCCGCGTGGATGACGATTTTCTGGATCCGCTGCGCTTTCGGACGGATTCGATCCTGGGCGTGCCCGGACTCTTCAACGCGTATCGCGCGGGGAATGTGACGCTCTCAAATGCAATCGGCAGCGGAGTGGCCGACGACAAGGCAGTGTACGCCTACGTTCCGCAAATCATCCGTTATTACCTGAACGAAGAGCCGATTCTTTCCAACGTGCAGACATTTTTGATGACCGACAGCACCCATCGCCAGCACACCCTCGACAATCTGGAAGAAATGGTGGTGAAAGCAGTCGGCGAATCGGGCGGCTACGGAATGTTGATTGGTCCGCAGAGCACGCAGAAGCAACGCGACGAATTTCGCGCGCTGATTTTGGCCGAGCCTCGCAACTATATCGCGCAACCGACTCTTTCGCTTTCCTGTGCGCCGTGCCTGATCGATGGCGAAGTGGAATCGCGGCACATCGATTTGCGGCCGTACATTCTGATGGGGGAGAAAGTCACGCTGGTTCCTGGCGGACTTACGCGGGTCGCGCTGCGTCCCGGCTCACTGGTAGTGAATTCTTCGCAAGGCGGCGGCAGCAAAGATACCTGGGTGCTGCGCGACGGCGATCGCGCCGGGGGTCCGGCAGTCGCATGAGGCCGCCGCGCAACTTCTACGTGAAAACTTTCCGGCGTGAAGCCGGCATGCTTTCGCGCGTCGCGGACAGTCTTTATTGGATGAGCCGCTACCTGGAGCGCGCGGAACACACGGCGCGATTGCTGGATGTGGAGCTGCAGCTGTGGTTGGACCAGTCGCCGGAAGTTGGAGCGGGTCGGTGGCGGTTCCTGGTAGACGCGCTGCAAGTCAGGAACGTGCAGGGACGGCTGGATCCGCTACAGCTTGCGGAAACGCTGGTGTTCAGCCGCCAGAACGAATCGTCGATCGTATCGTGCATGTCGTCGGCGCGCGAAAATCTGCGCCACGTGCGCGAACAGTGCAATTCTGAAATGTGGGAGCAACTGAACAAACTTTATTTGCAAGTGATTGACCGGCGGCCGGAAGAAGGCTGGATTCTAAATTCGCACGAATTATTTCGCGCGGTGCAGGAGGGCGCGCATCTTTTTCAGGGCGTGACGGACGCCACCATGAGCCACGGCGAAGGCTGGCAGTACATTCAGCTGGGCCGCTACGTGGAGCGCACCAATACACTGGCGGCGTTGCTGGTGGCGCACTTCAAGCGCGCGGCCCCGCCCACGGATTTGCCGGTCGATAGCGGGGAATATTTGAGTTGGGTGGGCTTGCTGCGAGGTTGCGCGGCGTTCGAAGCGTACTGCAAAGCGCAGACCGCGGAGATTCGTCCGCTGCGCGTCGCGGAATTTTTGTTGCTCAATCCGGAGCTGCCGCATTCGGTGCGATTTTCCGTGGACCGCATGAACGCCGCGCTGCACGTCATCGGCGACCTGACGGAGCGCCGCGAGAAGCTGCCAGCGCGGATTGCGGGAAGGTTGCGCGCGAGACTCAGCTTCAGCCAGATCGAAGAGATCATGGAAGAAGGCGTGGCGACATATTTGGAAAGTATTCGCGGAGAATGCGCGGAAATTCACGCCGCGATTCACCAGATTTATTTTGATTACGCGGTGGATGCGGAACTGGCGTCGTAACGAAAAAGAACAGTAATGGCATATTCCATCAAGCATGTGACGACGTTCCGTTATCACCCCGCAGTGGGCGAGAGCGTGATGGAGGTGCGCATGCAGCCGCGGTCGGATTTGCGCCAGCGCTGTATGACTTTTTCGCTGGACGTTGCGCCACAGGCCAACGTGATGATGTACCGCGATTTCTTTGGCAATGCCGTGCATCACTTCGACATTCCCGGGCGGCACAAACTCATCGAAGTGACCGCGCACGCCATCGTGGACATGAATCCGGCGGCGTGGCCTGCGGTGCACTATGGAACCTGGGAAGAACTCGACACTCGCGTGGCGGAAGGCGACTACTGGGAGATGCTGCTCCCCAGCCAGTTCGCGAAGCCGACGGAATTGCTGGCGGAGCTTCGCGCGGAGCTCAAACTGGAGCGGCGCGGCGTGCCGCTGGAATTGCTGATGGAATTGAATCAAGCGCTGTACGATAAATTTGATTACGCCCCGAACATTACGAAAGTGGATTCGCCGATTGACGACGCGCTACGGGCCCGCCGCGGCGTGTGCCAGGATTTTGCGCACATCATGATTGCGCTGGTGCGGCAACTGAAGATTCCCTGCCGTTACGTCAGCGGTTATTTATTTCACGGAGACCAGGCAAAGGATCGTTCACCTGCCGGAGCGACGCACGCCTGGTTGGAAGCGTTTCTCGGCGAGACCGGCTGGGTGGCATTTGATCCGACGAATAATTTACTGGGCAGCGAAAGGCACATTCACGTTGCCGTGGGCCGCGATTACGCGGACGTTCCGCCGACGCGTGGCGTGTACAAGGGTGATGCCGAAAGCGAACTGAGCGTGCGCGTAACGGTCGCTCCCGTGGATGCTCCGCAGCCGGAAGAATTGCCGCCGGCCACGGTTCTGCGCAGCAAACGCCCCGAACCGAAGAGCGCTTCGACGACGAATCAGCAGCAACAACAGCAGCAATAATCGGAATAAACCCCACCAAATCAGCGATGAAAAAGCCGCGAGTGAAATTCCAGCGATGCGGGGAGATGCTCCGCGAAATACTGCCAGTCATGGCGGCCGGGATAAATGTGCGCTTCGTGGGGGATGTGCCGCGAGGCGAGAAGTTTGTCGAGCGCCGCGGTTCCAGATTCGAAGCCAAAGTCGTCCTGATCGCCGCAATCAAAATAAATTTTCAAACCGGAAAGATTCGTAGTTCGCGCAAGCGTCAGCGGGCTGTTGCGGTCCCAGAAAACCGGATCGGGCGGCGAACCGAAGGTTGCGCCGAGTACGCGTGAACGCACGGCGCCTGCGGGAGCCGGCGCGGTGAACGCCGGAAGCTTGTCAATGATTGCCGGACTGTGCGCGCTGACCGCGGAAAAAAGTTGTGGATGACGAAACGCGAGATGCAGCGCGCCGTAGCCGCCCATGGAGACGCCGGCGACGCCGCGATTTTCGCGGCCCGGGGCCACACGGTAGCGCGCTTCAATGCCGGGCAGGAATTCCTGCGCCAGAAAATCCTCGTAGCGGAGTTTTCCATCACGCGAATTGATGTAGAACGTCGCGTCCGCATTGGGGGTGACGATCAGGAACTCGCCGATTTGTCCGCGCTCCCACAGGTCCTGTACCAGATTGAATGCGCCGCCGTGGATAAACATCTGCTCGTTGTCGCCGAGTCCGTGGAAAAAATAAAGAATAGGGAATTTGCGGGTTTTGTCCTCTGCGTAGCTGGGCGGCAGGACCACGCAGTAGTTCACTGGATGCGCGAGGATCTTGCTGGGCAGCGAGTTGCACTCGATGCGCGCGGTTGCGGCGGAGACGAATTGCGGGAAGTGAAAGAGGTAGAGCAAGCCGAAGAGGTAAATGAATAAACGAGCGAAGGATGAACGGTGAACGTCCAGTCGACGGGCTAGTGAAGTCACGGAGATAGTTTACTCGTAGCGGAGCGCATCGACGGGATTGAGTTTCGCGGCGCGCGATGCCGGATACAGGCCGGCGATCAAGCTGACGAAAACCGCGAAGCCGATGGCGCCCGCGATCAGCCACGGGGGCACAGAAGAAATTTGCACGCCGGGAAGATCCTGGCGCTTCAAATAAATATTGGTCGCGAGCGTGAGCGCCTGGCCGATGAGCCAGCCGAGCAAAACGCCAAGCACACCACCAGAGAGACCCATCACGCCAGCTTCGACGAAGAAAAGTTGCTTCACATCGCCGTCGGCGGCGCCGAGAGCTTTTAGCACGCCGATTTCGCGGCGGCGTTCCAGAATCGCCATGACCAGTGTGTTGACGATGCCGAGCGTGGCGACGGCAAGCGCGAGGCTGCCGAAAATTCCCAGCAGCAAATCGAAGACGGAAAAAAAGATGCGCAAGCTTTTGGAAGCGTCGAGCAGCGAGAACGCGCTGAAACCGAGGTCTTTGATTTTCTTTTCTGTGGCATCAACCAGTGCAGGAGACTTCACGCGCACGCTCAGGCTGGCGTAGGCCGGTTTGTCCGACGGGGAAGAACCGCGCAACACGTCGCGCAGATCGTTGACTTGCGCGGCGCGCAAAGTTTCCGCGACCGGGAGAGGAATCAACAAGCGGCCGCTGCCGAATCCGCCGAATCCCGAAGCCGGTTCGGTTTCCACAACGCCGATAATGCGCAAATGTTTTTCTTTGGGAACGACCGAAAAACCGCCGGAATTTTGCGCGGCGCCGGCCGATTCGGAGACCAGAGATTGCCGTTCGGCGTAGCGCAGCACGAGATCTTTGCCGATTAAATCCTTGGTTTGCGGATTCAACTCTTTCGCGAATTCGTTTTGCAGAATTGCTTCGTCAGCGTTTGGCGAAGAGAAAAAACTGCCCTGCATGCCGTCGAAAGAGCCGCTTTGCTTGGACGATTCGGGCATGCCTGCTACCACGGTTGCAAAAGGTTTGCCCTCGAAACGCACTTCGGTGAAGAACCGGATTTGTGGGTAGACCTCAATCACATCCGGCAGCTTCGCTAATGCCGTGCGCGCGTCATCATCGAGTGGCCTCGCTTTGGGCGAAGCCGCGCGAGTCGCTGGGGGGCCTGCGCCCGGTCCGCGCAGATTGGTTTTCGCGGTCACAAAAATGGAGTCGAAGAGACCGCTTTTGCTCAGGCGGCTGGAAGCGAGTTGTTGCAATCCAACACCGAGCGAAAGCATGGCCACCAGCGAGGCCACGCCGACTGCTACGCCAAGTGTTGTGAGCGAATTGCGAAGAATCGCTTCGCGAAGATTGCGTACGGCAAGCTCGGTCATGTCGCGAAGTCTCATGGAGCGGTCACCGTTGTGACGTGAGTCGACAGGTGCGAGGCGCTTGCGCTTGTGGAGAGCAGTTTTCCGTCGCCCATTGTGGCCAGGCGGTCGGCAAATTTTTCTGCTAGGTGCTGTTCGTGCGTGACCATCACGATGGTCATGCCCATGGTGCATTGAATTTCGCGCAGCAGCGTGAGAATGGCTTCGCCGGTGGCGGAATCGAGATTGCCGGTGGGCTCATCGGCAAAAAGAATTTTTGGGCGATTGACCAGCGCTCGCGCAATGGCGGTGCGTTGCTGTTCGCCGCCGGAAAGTTCGCTGGGGCGGTGACCGGTGCGCTTGGCGAGGCGCACGCGTTCGAGCGCTTCACGCACACGTCCAGCGCGTTCACTGCGCTCCACTTCCGCTAGGCGAAGCGGGAGTTCGACATTCTCTTCGAGCGTCATACGCGGCAAAAGATTGAAGGACTGGAACACCATGCCGACCGTGTCGCGGCGATAGCACGCAAGTTCGAGCGGCGAAAGTTCGGCAAGGTTGCGTCCGCCGGATAGAATCGAGCCGGAAGTTGGCCGGTCAAGCCCAGCCATGAGATTCAGGAGCGTGGATTTGCCGGAGCCAGAACTGCCGAGCAGCGCCAGAAATTCGCCGGTCGGAACGGTCAGCGAGACATCGTCCACGGCGCG
>Ga0137362_10002314_pt1 | contig 12349 bp, 14 predicted proteins | sample MadtaG_2_FD_104801 | JGI IMG/M metagenome (GOLD analysis project Ga0137362, IMG submission 104801) | Vadose zone soil microbial communities from Angelo Coast Range Reserve, California, USA - Mad1_100_16 metaG | ecosystem: Environmental > Terrestrial > Soil > Vadose zone | place: USA: California... | reverse complement strand
TGTAACGGAGCGATTGTATGGGATTTGCTCACCTGATGGTGGGGTTTGCCGACCTCGTCCTCCCACGCTCGATTGGAGGCTACGCGGGCGCGGCGATGGCGCGCGCGGCACTGAACCGCGGGTGGAGCAGCGCGTACTCCGTGATTCTTCCCCAGGGCTGGACCAAGACCCTGATTTTCATTGTGGTCGCACCCATCATGGGGCTGGTACTCGCACTTTTCTTTTCCAGCGCTAGTTACTGGCTGTTGCGCAACCAGACTCCTCGGAACGTAGATAAGTGGTTTCGCAAGCTGCAATTGCTGTCGGCAGCGGCTTATTGCCTGGGGCACGGGGCAACGATGCCCAGAAGACGATGGGCATCATCGCGGGAGCCTTGTTCACGGTTCGATGTATGAGCGCGGACGAGATGACCCACGAATGGGGTCACTACAAGTGGTTCATCATTCTGGCCGCGCACACTGCCATTGCCCTGGGCACATATTTTGGTCGGCGGGCGAATTGTTCATACCATGGGATCCAAAATTACCAAGCTGAAGCGTTGGGCGGGTTTTGCGCTGAGACCACGGGTGCTTTGACTCTGTTCGGGACGGCTTTGGCGGGAATTCCGGTCAGCACAACGCATACGATTACGGGCGCAATTATTGGAGTGGGGGCAGTACATCGTTTGTCGGCGGTAAGGTAAGGTGGGGAGTGGCGCGGAGGATTGTGTCGGCGTGGATCATAACTATTCCGGCTTCTGCGGCGGCGGCCGGGGTGATTTTTTGGATGATACGGCTGGTGTATCGGGGGGTTTAACCCTTACCCAGCGATAAATCGCTAGGCTACTGTCGGCCGCCCCTCCGCGGTTGGGCTTACCAGTTCGCAGCGGAGCGTTGCTCCACCGCTCGCCCGAGGGCGTTTAGCTGCACTCTTTTTGCTACAATCGGCACATTATGGTGTCCCATTTGCCGTTTACTGACGTTCCTACCGCGATCGAGGAGATCCGCGCCGGGCGGATGGTTGTGGTGGTGGACGATGAAGACCGCGAGAACGAAGGCGATCTGACCGTGGCCGCGGAGAAGGTCACACCCGAAGCCATTAATTTCATGGCCAAATACGGGCGCGGCCTGGTCTGCCTGGCTATGACCGAAGAGCGGTTAGACCATTTGCGGGTGGGTCCGATGACGGCGGAGAACACTTCGAATTACGGCACCGCCTTTTGCGAGGCGATTGATGCCCGCGAGGGAGTGACGACCGGCATTTCAGCCTACGATCGGGCTCGCACCATCAAGGTTGCGATTGATCCCGCCACCCGGCCAGCCGATCTGGCGAGGCCGGGGCATGTGTTTCCTTTGCGAGCGCGCAAGGGCGGAGTGCTGGTGCGGGCGGGACAAACGGAAGCTTCCGTGGACCTGGCGCGGCTGGCGGGGCTGGTCCCCGCGGGAGTAATCTGCGAAATCATGCGGGACGACGGGACCATGGCGAGAGTTCCCGACCTGATCGAGTTCTGCGCCACTCACGGGCTGAAACTGCTAACCGTGGCGGAATTGATCCGCTACCGTATGCAGCACGAACGCCACGTGCATCGAGTCGGCGAAGCTTTGATCGACACCCAGCACGGAGAGTTTCGCCTGATCGCCTATGAAAGCGAAGTGGACGGCGGCGAGTCCCACATGGCTTTGGTGCGCGGCGATATTGAGAGCGGCGACGAGGCGGTGCTGGTACGCATGCACTCCCATTGCCTGATGGGCGATGTTTTTGGATCCACCGGTTGCGATTGCCACGCTACGCTCGAAGGCTCGATGCAGAGGATTGCCCGGGAAGGGCGCGGGGCGCTTATCTATCTGCACCAGACTTCCAAAGGTTTTTCGGTGGAGAAGCTGGCGGAGCGAACGGCACTTACGTTTCATCGTGAAAAGCGGTTGCCGGCGCTGCCGGAGAGTGAACGCAAAACCCAGCGCGAGGTTGGCATTGGGGCGCAGATTCTTTCCGACCTGAATCTGCGGCGTATTCGGCTGCTGACCAACCACCCGCGGAAAGTTGCGGGGTTGGAAGGCTTCGATATCGAGATTGTGGAGCAGATTCCGGTGCCGCTCGAGGGGGCGGGAATCAAGCAGAGCCGGTAAGCTGGTCTCTGCTCTTTGCTCTTTAGGGTCAAAGGCTTTTAGCCGCAAAGGTCGCGAAGTCAATGCGAAGAACGCGACCGAAAACTGTTTGTCCAAAACAGAAACTACACCGCTACCCGCTAAATGCTTCCCGATGACGAAGACCTCTCGCACCGCAGGCAAATCGATCTATATCGCGTTGCTTCGCGGGATTAATTTGGGCGGTCACAAGACGGTCAAGATGGACCAGCTTCGGAAAGGGTTCGAGGAATTGGGATTTGAGGATGTGAAGACGTACATTCAGAGCGGAAACGTGGTTTTTCGAGCGCCGATGCAAATCTCCGAGAATCTGGCGAAGAGGATCGAAGAAAAGGTGATTCACCAGTTCGGTTTTTCGGTGCCGGTGGTGGTGAAGACCGCGGAGGAGATCGGCGAAGTCATAACCAGCAATCCGTTGGTGAAGCTAAAAGGCATCGATCCTGCCAAGCTGCACGTTACTTTTTTGTCCTCCGCTCCAGAGAAGAGCGCGCTAAAAATCCTGAATGCAATGGCAACCGCTCCGGATCGGTTCCGCTGTTCGGGCGAGGCAGTTTATCTCTATTGTCCTAATGGTTACCACGGGACCAAGCTGACCAATAACGTTTTGGAGAAGATGCTTAAGGTCGGCGCGACGACGCGGAATTGGAAAACGGTAAAGCAACTGTATGAGATGAGTTTGGGCTAGCGGGGACGGATAAGAACAGCCAGCGTCAGGGGTTAAAAGGCCGGATCGGTTTTCGGCGGATTTCGGCGCAACTGGAAATCGTGCCCTTCCCGGATTTTTCCCCGGATTTCCGCAAGTTTTGCATTTTACAGGTTGAATGCGTAAGTCGTAATCCGGCTTAACTGGGCTTGCGGATCACGATGTCGTTGTCGTTGATGAAGAACTGCACCGAGCACTGATCGGAGCCGCAAATTACCGGTAGCAGGCCGGCGAGTTGTTTGCGCGTGATCAGGCCTAGAGTGCCGCAGTCGGGACAGGAAAGCACGGCCCAATAAGGATCTTCTTTTTCGCCCACGTGGCCGGCATTTTCGAGCACGAAGATGGTGCCCGGTTGCATTTGCTCGGGGATCCACTCGTTCAGGACGTTCAGTTCTGCGACCATGTCTCCTCCCGCGGAGCCAAACTTTCCAGCTTACGAAACTTTTCGGCCTGAGCGCAGCGGATCCGGCGCCGCCGAGATTGCGCTAGCTTTTTTTTCGGCGTTGCGAATTGTGGCGCGTACCTGGCGCACGGTGTCGCTGAGACAAATGGTCAGCATGGGCTGACGGGAATTCTTAAGAATGTCGACGATCTGCCGGGCTGAGGTTTCAAGATATAGAGTGCGGCCGTCGGTGAGGAGATGGTAGTCAGACGAGCCGCTGACGGTTTCCGCCAGACGCTTGCTGAATTCACGCTGCAGAAAGCGCATCACCTTGCGCACCCGTTGCAGGGAGAAGCCCCGGCGGCGTAACTCGCAGATTACCGCCACCTCGGCCAGATCTTCCGTGGAGTACAGGCGGCGGTGTCCTTCCCGGGAAGGGACGACGATGCGGCGCTCGTCCCACCATTGCAACTGGCGGAGGGTGATACCGGTGAGCGCCACTACATCGCGGGATGTGAAACTAGTTTGCATGCCGGAGACTGAAATGTTTCAAACATTTGGAATACAAAATGTTTGAGACATTTTAGGCATGAATTGGCGAGTGTCAATGGCAGAGTTTAGAGATGGGGTGACTAGAGGAGTTCCTGCCTGCCCGCTGAGGGCGAGACGCCCTCAGGACAACCGGCCGGACGCCGGCGCTACAAAAACGCTCCGCCGCCTACGAAGTGGACTATTTCCAGCTGGTCGCCCTCGGCGAGGTAGGTTTCGGCCCATTGGTTGCGCGGGACGATGTTGCGATTCAATTCTACGGCAACGCGGTCCGGCTTCATGCCTAACTGTTCGACCAGCTTGGCCAGAGTGATGGGCGTGAAGTCTTGCTCTTGGCCGTTGATCATGAGCTTCATTGCGGATCGATTCTCGCAAGGAATGACGTTGGGAGCAAGCGCGGAGCTTTGCTTTCACTCCGAGCGAGTTCGGCCGTCCAGTCGAGTCGCCTCCAGACTCGACGATCGAAGCCAAGCGGCGCTTTGCTCCTTCGGACCGCGGGCGGCCGGCTGTCGCCACCTGGCCTGTGGAAATGACGTCCGGTGGTTAGGCTTCTACTTTTTTTAGCTGGAACTTGCGGGTAGCGGTGCGGCCGGAATAGCTGGCCTGCACCAACACGGAGGAATCCGGTAGGGCGAACTCGTCCATTTCGATTCTCATTTCCGCGTCACCCGCCTGGTCGGTGACCACCTGGGCATAAAGAGGGGCGGCATCGGGGCGGGCGAAGCGGACGGTCAAGCGGGCTCCGGGGACGGCGGAGCCGCTTTCGGTGACTCGCAAACGCATGGTCAAGTTGCGGTCGGCGTGGACGGAATTGGCATTGATCCAGTGCAAGTCGAGCTCTTTGATGGCGGCCAGAGTTTCCGGGGTCTCCCGTTTGTCCAGGACCTCATCCAGGCGGCTATCGCGGATGGCATCGAGCACCAGGCGGTGCTGATCGCGCAGGCCGTGCTCTTTTTGCTGGTCGGTGAAGCCTCCGGCGAGCTTGTCTCCGTAGGGGGCCGCGCGCTTTCCGATGCAGCGACCACGCACGAATACCTGGGTCTGCAGCAGAAGTTCGCTTTCGCGGGCCTCGCTCTGCACGTGGTAGACGGTGTCGCCCTGCTTGATATCCGTGTTAAAGCCGAAAATCATGCGCTTCCCTTCAGTGGGCCGAAAAAGATTTCGCCTATCGTAAAAATTAATCCCAAAATTAGTCCTAAAAAGCTCTAACAAACGGGGTGTGTCGCTTGACACTCCCAACTACGAAATCTAATCTAGAATGTTTAGATAACGCTTGGCGCGAATTATATATAGCTCCCCCATGCCCGACAATTACTTCGCCAACTACCTGCCCTTACTGATCCATTTCCTGGTCGCAATCGCCCTGGCGGGGGCAATCATTTTGCTCTCGTACCTGATCGGGTATCGCCGGCCTACCCGGGCCAAGATGTCACCCTATGAGTGTGGCATGACTCCGGTGGGGGACGCCAGAGAACGTTTCTCAGTGAAATTCTACCTTGTGGCCATGCTGTTCATCCTCTTCGATGTGGAGGCGGTCTTCCTTTATCCCTGGGCGGTGATTCTGCGTGATCTCAAGATGTTTGGCTTCTGGGAGATGCTGGTCTATATCGGGATCATGCTGGTGGGATTCTTCTATGTGTGGAAAAAAGGTGCGCTCGACTGGGGCAAGCCTTCGGCCCGGCGAGGCGAGGTTTAATGCCGTTCGAAGCAGCCATCACCGATCTGGAGCAACTGAAGAACCATCCTGCTATCGCGAAATTGATGGCCTGGAATCCAGCCGCGGTTGAAGGAGCGAAGTTCGATCGCGATGAGATCAGCATTTATGTTGCACGGTCGTTGATCCGCGAGGCCTGCGTCCTGCTGCGCGACGATGCCGATTGTCCCTTCAATTACCTGGCGGACGTCACCTGTGTGGATTGGTTTCCTTCGGAGCCGCGATTTGAGGTCGTTTACCACTTGTTGTCCATTCCGAGAAAAGAGCGGGTGCGGCTGAAAGTGCGGTTAGAAGGCAGCAGTCCGGCGCTGGATTCGGTCACTGCGGTATGGCCCTCGGCCAATTATTTCGAGCGTGAAGTCTACGACCTTTTCGGAGTGCGATTTGCCGGGCATCCCTATCTGCGACGGCTGCTGATGCCGGAAGATTGGGAAGGCCATCCCATGCGCAAGGATTATCCGGTGGAGGGTTACCGCTAGAATCGGCCATGGCTCATCTTTCCCCCACGCCCGCGCTGGAACCTGGCCAGGATCGCACCATGATCCTGAACATGGGGCCGCATCACCCCTCCACCCACGGTGTATTGCGACTGATCCTCGAAATTGACGGCGAGAATATCGTGCGCATCATGCCCGACATCGGGTATTTGCACACCGGGATCGAGAAGACCTGCGAGGCCAAGTTTTACCAGCAAGTAGTGACGCTGACCGACCGCATCGATTATCTCTGCCCGCTGACTAACAATCTCTGTTACGTGCTGGCGGTGGAAAAGCTGCTCGGCCTGGAGATCCCGCCTAAGGCGCAGTGGATGCGGGTAATGCTGAATGAATTGACGCGCATCAACTCCCACCTGGTCTGGCTAGGCACGCACGCGCTCGATATCGGCGCCATGACCGTGTTTCTTTATTGCTTTCGTGAGCGGGAAGATATCCTGCGGCTGTTCGAGATGGTCAGCGGACAGCGCATGATGACCTCGTACTTCCGCATCGGCGGGCTGGCTTTGGAAGCGCCGCTGGGATTTTTCGAACGGGTGCAGGATTTCGCCAAGCGCTTTCCGGCTAAGGTGGATGAGTACGAAAACTTGCTGACCGGAAACCCCATCTGGGGGATGCGGACCAAAGGCGTGGCGCGGATTACCGCGGAAGACGCCATCGCGCTCGGAGCCAGTGGGCCGACCTTGCGGGGCAGCGGAGTGGATTTCGATCTGCGGCGCGATATGCCGTACTCCAGCTACGAGAAATTCAAATTCAAAGTGCCGGTGTCGCCGGACGGCGACGTGTTTGCCCGCTACGTGTGCCGGGTGGCGGAGATGCGCGAGTCGATTGCGATGGTGCAGCAGGCGGTGGATGGAATGCCGGAAGGGCCGATCAAGGCAGTCGCTCCGAAAGTAGTGCTGCCCGACCGGGAGATGATGAAGACGCAGATGGAAGCGCTCATCTATCATTTCAAGATTATTACGGAAGGATTCGCCGTGCCTGAGGGCGAGGTTTACCAGGCAGTGGAGTCGCCGCGCGGAGAGATGGGGTATTACGTGGTCAGCGACGGTACCGCGAAACCCTATCGCGTGCATATGCGGGCTGCGTGTTTGGCGAACTTGCAGCTGCTTCCTAGCATGTGTGAGGGCAGGCTGCTGGCCGACGTCGTGGCGGCGATTGGTAGCATTGACATTGTGCTCGGGGAAATTGATCGGTAATTCACTCTGTGTTCTCGGTGCCTTGTGTGGTTAGAACAAAGCCTTTGCACCGCAGAGGACGCGGAGGATCCCCGAGCAAAAGCAAATGAGATTTTCCGACAAATTCGAACAGCGCTTCTCGGAGATGCTGACGCACTATCCGACCCAGAGATCGGTGCTGGTGCCTACGCTGCTGTATGCGCAGGATGAAGTTGGGTTTCTGAGCGACGAGGTCATCGCCGAGATTGCCGGGCGGCTCGAGTTGACCGACCTCGAGGTCCGCAACGTGATCAGCTACTACTCCATGCTGACCACCAAGCCGAGGGGGAAGTACAACGTGCAGGTTTGCACCAACATCGCTTGCATGCTGCGCGGCGGCGAAGAACTGCTTGAGCACTGCGAGAAGAAACTTGGAATCGGGCACAAGGGAACCACGCCCGGCGGTTTGTTCTCGCTGGAAGAAGTGGAGTGTATCGGGGCGTGCAGTTGGGCTCCGGCCGTGCAGGTGAATTACGACTTTCACGAGAACCTGACGGTGGCAAAGATGGACAATATTCTGCAAGCGTACGCTAAGAAGGCAGGGGCGTAGGAATTTGAGATTGAGGATTTCAGATTTCAGATGGGAAATAGGTTAGGCTACAAATCTGCGATCTAAAATCATCAATCTGCAATCTCATCATGGCCGATCTGGTCTCCCATCCCGACGAGGTGAAGGTCGTCTCCAAACGATTCGGGCAGGGTGCGACGAATCTCGATCGCTACCTGGAGTTGGACGGTTACAGGGCGGTGCAGAAGGCCTTGAGCATGGGGCCGGATGCGATCGTTACTGAGGTGAAGAATTCCGGCCTGCGCGGGCGCGGGGGCGCGGGATTCAGCACCGGACTGAAGTGGTCGTTCGTGCCCAAGCAGGCGCCGAAACCAAAATACGTTTTGTGCAATGGGGATGAGAGCGAGCCTGGCACCTGCAAAGACCGGCTAATTTTCGAGCACGATCCGCACGCGGTGATTGAAGGGGTGATGATCGCCGGCCTGGCCGTGGGTTCACACACCGGATATATCTACGTTCGCGGTGAGTACAGGTATCTTCTGGAAATTGTGCAGAAGGCGATTGCGGATGCCTATGCGCGGGGTTTTCTTGGTAAGAATATCTTTGGCAGCGGCTACGATTTCGACGTGTACTGGCACGGGGGCGCGGGCGCTTACGAGGTGGGAGAGGAATCGGCGCTGATGGAATCGCTTGAGGGCAAGCGCGGTATTCCCCGGATCCGGCCTCCCTTCCCCGCCGTAGTTGGGCTGTGGGGCGGGCCTACCGTAATTAACAATGCTGAAACCCTGGCCAGCGTTCCCCACATTATCCTTGGGGGCGCCGAGTGGTACGCCAATCTGGGGCCGCCGAAGAATGGCGGCACGCGGTTGTTTTGTCTCAGCGGGCATGTGAAGCGTCCTGGAGTTTATGAATTGCCCATGGGATACAACCTGCGGAAGATGATTTTCGAGGTGGGAGGCGGCATTCCCAATGGACGCGCGCTCAAGGCGGTGGTTCCAGGAGGGTCGAGCACGCCGGTGTTGAAGTCCGACGAAATCGATATCGGCATGGATTTTGACAGCGTGGCCAAAGCCGGCTCCATGCTGGGTTCGGGCGGCGTGGTGGTTCTTGACGACACCACCTGCATAGTGAAGTTTGCCTTGCGGACGATGAAGTTCTACCAGCATGAAAGCTGCGGCTGGTGCATTCCCTGCCGCGAAGGCACGGATTGGCTGAAGAAAACGCTGATCCGTTTTCACGCCGGCGGCGGACTGAAAAAAGACATCGACAACATGTACTACCTTTCGGAAAACATGCTGGGCCGGACGTTCTGTCCGCTAGGCGACGCGGCGGCGATGCCGACCATGGCGTTCATCAAGAAGTTCAGGAACGAGTTTGAAGATCATCTGGACGGCAAGGCCTGTCCGTTTGAGAAGGCCGGGGCAGTTGAGCCGGTGATGGCGTAGAACCTGGCCGGCACTGACGGCTGGCGGCCATCGGCGAACGACAATTTATGGCTGACGTAAACATTACGGTGGATGGCAAGAAGGTCGCGGCTCCGGCGGGAACACTGCTGATTGAGGCCTGCAAGAGTGTGGGCATCGAAGTGCCTTCGTTTTGCTACTACCCGAATCTTTCACTTCAGGGCGCGTGCCGCATGTGCCTGGTGAAAGTCGAGAAGATGCCCAAGCTGCAGACTGCCTGCACTACCGTTATCGGCGAAGGCATGGTCGTCACCACCGATAGTGACGAGATCCAGCAGGCGCGCAAGGGAATGGTGGAGCTGCTGCTCGGTAACCATCCGCTGGATTGCCCGGTTTGCGATGCCGGCGGCGAGTGCGAACTGCAGGACATGACGTTTTCTTACGGCGCCGCGGAATCGAAGTACATGGAGCCCAAAAATCACAAAGAAGAGCAGCAGTGGTCTCCTGTGGTGTACTTTGACCGGCCCCGCTGCATTCTTTGTTATCGCTGCGTGCGAGTGTGCGGCGAGGCTATGGACGTATGGGCGCTGGGGGTGCAGAACCGCGGCGTTAGCTCTATCATCGCGCCGAACAAGGAAGACCACCTGGAGTGCGAAGAGTGCGGCATGTGCATTGACATCTGCCCGGTGGGGGCGCTTACTTCGGGAGCGTATCGCTACAAGACCCGTCCCTGGGAGATGAGGCACGTGGGCACGACCTGCACTCACTGTGCAGATGGATGCAAGACTACGCTAGGCGTGCGCCGATCGGAAACGGGCATGGAGATTGTGCGCGGCGACAATCGCGACAAAAGCGGGATCAACGGCGATTTCCTTTGCATCAAGGGACGGTACGCGTTCGACTTTGCCCATCACGAAGACCGCCTTACGCAGCCGCTGATTCGAAAGGACGGGCAACTCGTACCTTCGACCTGGGAAGACGCATTTGAGTTGATCGGAAAGCGCTTCAAGGAAGTTCGCGAGCAGCATGGCGGGCAGGCGATTGGAATCTTCGGGTCAAACCGCACCACCAACGAAGAGAATTACCTGTTGCAGAAGTTCGCGCGTGTGGTTCTGCAAAGCAACAACATCGATCATCACCGCACTGCTGACTTCCCTGCTTTCGCCGCCGCCGTGGCAGGAAAGCCGGAAGCCACGGCCACCATGCGCGACGTGTTCAACGCGCCTGCGATTTTGCTGATTGGAAATGATCCGACGGAGCAGCATCCGCTCCTGGCCTATCAGATTAGAAACAATGTGCGGTTGCATCGGGCGAAGTTGTATGTGGTGAACTCGGGGGATATAAAGCTCGAGCGCCAGGCGGCGAGTTTCATGCACATTCCTTCGGGCGCTGAGGGCCGCTTCGCGGCCTTTCTGGCAGGGAACGATTCGGCGGGGGAAGGATTGGGGGCGGTGGTGGGCGCCGGCGACGCGGGCCAGGGCGCCCCAGCCACAGCCAACGCGTTTCGCGAACAGGTTCGCGGCGAGCGGAACCTGATCATCATTTTCGGGTCTGAGATTCACGGCGACGCAATCGCGTCACTGGTGAAATTCGGCGCTGGCATCCTTGCAGCCAAGTTGATTTGTCTGGGCGACTATGCCAACTCGCGCGGTGCGGCTGATATGGGTTTGTATCCGGACCTGCTGCCTGGTTATCACTCGGTGGCAAACCCCGATTCCGGAAAATTCCACGAGGAGTGGGGCGGTGTTCCGCAAACCCCTGGGATGACCCTGCCGGAGATGGTTCAGAGTGCGCGGTCGGGGAAATTGAAAGCTTTCTATGTGGTGGGGGCGAATCCGGTGGGGCGATTTGAGATTGATCCCTTTGCGTTTTCGCAGTGCTTCGTTGTGGTGCAGGATATGTTCCTGACCGAAACCGCGTCGCTGGCCGACGTGGTTTTGCCTGCGGCCAACGCCTATGAAAAATCCGGAACCCTCACCAACACTTGCGGCGATCTGCAATTGGTGAAGAAGGCGGGAGAAGTCAGCAGCAGCAAATCTGATTTCGAAATGATCGTGCGCATCGCGGACGCGATTGGCGCGGATGTTCGCAAGCTGGTTCCGTTCGGACGCGGTACCGCGGCCGACATGGGCCAATCGCGCGGCGCGCAATCGGGCGAGGCCGACCGTCATTCAGTGTGGTTGGAAGCCCACGGTCTGGAACCGAAAATGAGCCCGTTTGATCCGATGGCAATCCTGGATGAGATTCAGCGGCTAGTACCGGGGTATGAAGTTTCGCGCATGAATTTGCTGTCAGGGAACGATCAGCATACGACGCTGGTTGGCAGCGCGTCCGGAGCATCGGCAACTCAGGCGGCGCAGAATCCGGAGCTGATTGCTCCCGCGAATGACAATCTTTTCAGCTCCGGCACATTGGGGCGCTATTCCCGTACTTTGAACTCGGTGATGGAGAATCGCAATCAGCCGGCAGGATCCGAAGTTGCCGCGGACTGAGGCACTCGTTCCAGACGCTTGTTGAGACGAAAGCGAGGCCAGGCTGAAACGCCCTCGCGACAGCCGGCGGGATGCCGGCGCTACTCAGGAACACGCTATTCAGGAACCAGGCATTGAATATCACCGCCTTCATCATCGTTTCCGTCATCAAGACTGTGCTCTCACTGTTTGTGCTGCTCACGGCGGTGGCTTACACCGTTTGGCTGGAGCGCAAAGTTGTGGGTCACATGCAGAACCGCTGGGGGCCTACCCGAGTGGGGCCGTTCGGATTGCTGCAGCCTTTGGCGGATGGCGTGAAGTTCCTATTCAAAGAAGATCTGACGCCACCTCATGTGTACAAGCCGTTGTACATCGCGGCACCGATGATTGCGGTGGTGTTTGCCCTGACGTCGATCGCGGTGGTTCCTTTCGGCAATTGGATCAAGATCGGCACCTTGCACATTCCGCTGCAGATTACCGACGTCAACATCGGGTTGCTGATAATTCTGGGAGTTACCTCGCTCGGCGTGTATGGCGTGGCGTTGGCGGGGTGGTCGTCGAACAGCAAATATTCTCTGCTGGGAGGGTTGCGTGCCAGCGCGCAGATGATCAGTTATGAAATTTCGCTGGGACTTTCGCTGGTGGGCGTGCTGATGCTGGCTGGTAGTCTCAGCCTACGCGACATTGTGGACGCCCAGCGCGGAGTGTTCTGGGGATTTATTCCGCGGTGGAATATCTTTTACGGTGGGCAGTTCATCGCGTTCTTTATTTATTTGATGTCGGCG
>Ga0137362_10002307_pt1 | contig 12368 bp, 8 predicted proteins | sample MadtaG_2_FD_104801 | JGI IMG/M metagenome (GOLD analysis project Ga0137362, IMG submission 104801) | Vadose zone soil microbial communities from Angelo Coast Range Reserve, California, USA - Mad1_100_16 metaG | ecosystem: Environmental > Terrestrial > Soil > Vadose zone | place: USA: California... | reverse complement strand
CGAACGCGTCTCCCACATAGTTGGCGTTGGAGTCCACAATGCTCATTTCCTCGCCGATGAGATACATCGCTTTGAGTCTGCCGTCGTGAATGGCCTCCACCATCTGGTGGTTGTCCAGTCCCTCGCTGGAAGGCAACTTGACTTTCCAATCAGTCTGAAATCGCTGGCGCACTTCGGGATCATCCACAGACTGGTAACCCGGCAGCATGTTCGGCATGGCCCCGTGGTCGCTGGCTCCTTGCACGTTGTTGTGGCCGCGCAGCGGATAAGCGCCGGTTCCCGGTCGCATGTAATTGCCCGTGATCAGTAACAGGTTCGAAATAGCGGTGGAAGTGTCGGAACCTTGGGTGTGCTGAGTTACTCCCATCGCCCAGAGTATGCACACCCGTTTGGCCTCTGAGATCACATTGGCGACGGTTTTGAGAGTCTCCTCGGGCACGCCAGAAATACGCGATGCGGCTTCCATGGTGAACGGCTCCAAGCTCTTCCGATATTCATCCAATCCGTTCGCCCATTTGTCGAGGAACTTCGTGTCTGCAAGGCCACTGTCGAGCAGATACCGGCTAATTGCTGTGAGCCAGACCAGGTCGGTACCGGGCTTGGGGTGTAGGAAGAGATCTGCTCGCCTTGCCATTTCATGTTCGCGCAAGTCGGAAACAATGAGCTTCTGCCCATCCAGTTTGTGAGAACTCTTCACCCGCGTGGCAATCACCGGATGGCTCTCCGCCGTGTTGCTCCCAATGATGAGCACAAGATCGGCCTTCTCCATATCGGAGATGGAACCCGAATCGCCGCCGTAGCCCACAGTGCGGAACAGACCCATGGTCGCAGGCGACTGGCAGTAGCGGGAACAATTGTCAATGTTGTTCGTGCCAATCACGGCTCTTGCCAGTTTTTGCATGAGGTAGCTTTCCTCATTCGTACACTTTGACGAAGAGATGAACGCCATTGAATCTGGCCCACTCTTCGTCTTGAGCTCCGACAATTTGCTGGCCACTAAGGCGAAAGCTTCGTCCCAGCTCGCCGCGCGAAACTTGCCTCCCTCGCGAATCAGCGGCGTGGTGAGTCGATCCTCGCTGTTGATGTGACCCCAGCCGAACTTTCCCTTCACGCAGGTGGAAATCCCGTTGGCTGGGCCGTGCTCCGGCGCCACTTTGAGAATGTGGCGATCTTTCGTCCAGACGTCGAAGCTGCACCCTACGCCACAGTACGTGCAAACTGTTTTCGTCTTGCGGATGCGGTGTTCCCGCATCGCATGTTCCGCCTCTGAGACCTGAAGTATGCTTCCGTAGCCGATTTCTGGTTCAACGCCCTTAACCACTTCGATCATGCCGCTCAGAGCAGACTTCTTCAGAGAGGTTAAAAAGCCGGCATGACCCAGCATCGTTTTTTCCATCAGTGCATTGCACGGACAGACAGTGACGCAGTGGCCGCACGAAACGCAGCTCGACTCGCCAATGGTTGAGCCGCCGTCCCAGAGCACCCGCGGGCTCGGATCCTCCCAGTTGATGGAAAGCGTTTCGTTGACCTCAACGTTCTGACAAGCCTCTACGCAGCGGCCACAGAGGATGCATTGATCGGGATCGTAGCGATAGAACGGATTCGTGTTATCGACCTCGTAGGGCTTCGATCGAAAAGGGATTCGCTGATGCTCAATTGCCAGCAACTTCGTCGTGTTATGGACCGTGCAATTGCCATTGTTGTTGTCGCAGACCGTGCAGTAGAGCAAGTGGTTGCTGAGAATGCGATCAAAGGCTTCCACCTGGGCGGCCGCCGCCTTGGCTGACTTTGTGGAAATCCTCATTCCATCTGAGACGCCGGTCGCGCAGGCCCGGACAAGGCGGCCGTTCGCTTCCACCATACATGTGTCACACGTCTGAACAGGGCCGAGTTGAGGGTGGTAGCAGACCTGGGGAATCGATCCGCCAGTACGGTTGATCAGATCGACGAGAATCTCATCGAGTTGGGCTTCTTGAGCGACGCCATCAATCTCAACATTGACCACAGTTTTTTTCCTCTATACAACTCGTAGCAAGTCCGGTTCCAGTCGCATTGGCCCTTGAGATCAACCCGTCACCGGGACCGAGTGAATAGCTGCGATACCTGCAACTTCTTCCATTCGCCTCAGGACAGCCGAGAAGTCGTCTTCAGCATTGCGTGCCAACTCATCTGAATTGACGTAAAATGCCGCTTCGGTCGCAGGCATGGCGATATTCTCTTGTGCCCCTGCCTCTAGAATCAACTGAAAATCTTTGTTCATTAGACGGAGTGGAAACTGCTGACTGTAATCATTGATCGCTGCTTTCGCCAGTTTTCCCACATGAGCCGGAGCGATCACGGCTGTCTTGGACAAGACTGCGAGTAACCGTGCGCGATCGAGACCAGCTTTCTCCCCAAGGACCACGGCCTCAGCGATCGCCTGCATGCCGACACCCAACAGCGTGTTGACGACCAGCTTCATCGCTGTTCCGGAACCTGAACCGCCAAGAAGAAAGTGTTGTTTTGCGACGGCATGAAATATTGGCTCAGCAGCACCGAACACTTCCCGGTTACCGCCTACCAGCAGCGTGAGGATGCCTTGTTCGGCGGCAGGGGTGCTGCCCGAGATGGCGACATCCAATACCTCGACCCCACCTCTGGCACCGAGACTGCACAGCTCGCGTGATCTGGCTGGAGAGATCGTGCTCATCTCTAGCACGATCGTTCCTGACCGTGCCCCAGCAAAGACTCCAGCAGACCCGGTATAAACGCTCCGAACTGCTTCATCGTTGGTCAAGCAGGAAATAAGCACATCGGTAGTGCGCGCCAGTTCAAGAATGCTCTCCGCAACGACGCCGCCTTGTGCAGCGATGGCTTTCGCCTTAACAGGATCCCTGTCGTATATAAAGAGCTGGTATCCGTGATGAAGCAGGCGTCGTGCGATCCGGCTGCCCATGTTACCCAAACCGATGAATCCGACTTTCACTTGATCTGCCGTAAGACGTTTCATAGATTCTCCGTTGTTCCTGAATACGGACGCGATTAGGGACCGTTCTTCCACCTGTCTGTCCAAATATGGTCAGCGTCCCGCTGATAGAACCCGTTTCCAAATCAGACGCCAGTCCGTTTGACATTCGCCCTGGCAATTGAACTCTTTGCCACGTCCACCCATTCTTCCGCCACAATCCGGACATACCCAATTTAGAATGGCGGATATCACATCTGTATTGGCCCTCGCTCTGACCAACGTCAATAACGGCATATGCACCTCGCTAACAAGCGCGGTCGGACATGAATAAGTCTCCATCCTCTGGCGCGCGGAATGTGTGCGCACGGTGGATTGAGCATCCCGGTCACATTCCGGTGTCATGGAGGCCGAAACCCACCTGCTGAATGCATTTGCTGTTCCAAAGTGGAAAGGAAAGACCTTGGTGTTCGATTTTCAATGCACGATGTCGCTTGCGCCAAAGCGCAACCGAGTTGCGAGCCACGACATCAGAGGAGCCATATGGCAACGCGCCAGGAGCACCAGTCGCCTTCGCAGTCCTGCCTCCCCCCGATTCATCATTCCGCTGCGAAGGCGGCTCGTGCTCTGCGCATCTCTGAAACAGACAATATTCTTGCGTTGCACGTTCCTTGAGGGATCCTTTCGACACACTGAAAACCAAAGGGCAACCCATTTCTCTGCGATTCGGAGCCTTCGAGACCCCGTTGAAGTTCCTACCAAGTCGAAATGCGGACGGTGGTGTCAACCGCAGGACGCGTTACCTGATTCACAGGGCCATCCCCAGCCACCCAGATGATTTATTCCGCTGAAAACACGCGACTAAGCTAGCTGGCATTTGATTGGAGAGCGGCGTGCATTTTGTGGTCGGGACCGGGAGGCAAAGACAACATGCAGGCGCAAGAGGCATACATCGGCAGCGAACAAGGTCTCGAAGTGCACATCCGCGAAAAACAAACTCGGGAACTACAGGACGTTCTTTCGCGACATCTGCCGTTGTTTTACGGGAGGGCGTATCGGCATCTGGGCAATGCGGCCGACGCGGAGGATGCAGTTCAGGATGCACTCTTGTCCGCTTACAAGCACCTGGATCAATTCAAGGGACAGGCGCAAATGTCGACATGGCTAACCGCCATTGTTACCAATTGTGCCCGGATGTACTTGCGCAGACGACCACGGCAGATCCACCTGTCGCTCGATGAGCAATTCGGGGAGGAGCAGGAATATTCCCTGGCAGAACGATTGGCGCACAGTGCACCAAGTCCTGAAGATGAATATCGGCAATCGGAGCTGCATGCGCGTCTCAAGCAATTCGTTGGGCAGCTCTCGCCTCCCTTGCGTAAAGCATTCCAGTTGCGTGAGTTGGATGGCTTGACCACCAGCGAGGCCGCGCAGATTCTGCGAGTGCCAGACGGAACAGTGAAGGCCCAGCTCGCGCGGGCACGCGCGAAGCTGACACGGCTGATGCGCCGGGCCCTCCATGCACAGCCCAGCTCGGCAATGACCTGCAGTCCTCTGCCAGTTGGAGCAAGGAAGTAAGTAAGTAACCTGAATTAGGTCGCAAGACTAATCGGAAAGAAATTTTATGTGGATTGTTCGACTCGCGTTACGGCGGCCTTACACGTTTGTGGTGATGTCCATCCTCATTCTGATCATGGGCGGACTCGCGATTGTTCGCACTCCAACCGACATTTTTCCGACCATCGACATTCCCGTTGTCAGCATCATCTGGAGTTTCAACGGTCTCGTCCCTGAGGACATGAGCGACCGTATCGTTAGCATCACGGAGCGAACGCTTACCACCACCGTCGACAACATCGAACACGTCGAGTCGCAGTCGCTTAATGGAATCGCGGTTGTTAAAGTCTTCCTGCAGCCGACCGCGAACATTCAACGCGGTATTGCGCAGATTACGGCTGTTTCTCAAACCCAGCTCAGGCAACTTCCTGCGGGATCGACCCCGCCCCTCATACTGGCCTACAGCGCATCCAGTGTGCCTGTTCTCCAGTTGGCTCTGTCGGGACAGAATTTGTCGGAGCAAGAGCTCAACGACTATGGCCTCAATTTCATTCGGACGCAGCTCATCACCGTGCCTGGGGCATCGGTACCTTATCCCTATGGCGGCAAACAACGTCAGGTGCAGGTCGATCTGAATACGACCGCGTTGCAGTCGAAGGGCTTGTCCGCGCTGGATGTAGTGAATGCGATCAGCGTGCAAAATCTGATCCTGCCCACGGGAACATCCAAGATCGGCTCCAAGGAATACGATGTTTCCATTCCCAACGCAGCCCCGCAGACGATTGCGGACCTGAACCGAATCCCGATCAAGACGATTGGCGGCACTACCATCTACGTCAAAGATGTTGCTTGGGTGCGCGATGGCTTTCCGCCGCAGACCAACATCGTGCGAGTCAATGGGCAGCGCTCAGTATTGCTGACGATCCAAAAGGCGGGGGATGCGTCAACGCTGGACGTGATTGCGGGCATCAAGTCCCTTCTGCCGCAAATCAAGGCAACGGTTCCAGCCGCGCTTCAGATAACCCCTCTGGCTGATCAGTCGATCTTTGTTCGTAGCGCGATCAGCGGAGTGGTTAGGGAAACGCTGATTGCCGCCTGCCTGACGGCTTTCATGATTCTCACCTTTCTGGGCAGTTGGCGAAGCACCGTGATCATTGCGACCTCAATCCCGCTTGCGATCCTGACCTCCATTATTGCGCTCAGTGCGATCGGACAAACGATCAACATTATGACGCTCGGTGGACTCGCCTTGGCGGTCGGCATTCTGGTGGACGACGCCACAGTCGAGGTCGAGAACATAAATCGCAACCGGGAAGCAGAACCAGACAAGGACATGGACGAAGTTGTTCTCGACAGTGCGTCGCAAATCGCGACCCCTGCCTTTGTGTCCACGCTTTCCATCTGCATCGTCTTCGCTCCGATGTTCTTGCTGTCCGGTGTGGCGCGATACCTCTTCGTGCCGCTCGCTGAATCGGTGGTTTTTGCTATGTTGGCCTCGTATTTCCTCTCGCGGACTATTGTTCCAACGATGGCGAAGTACTTGTTGCGGGGAGAGAAAAAGGAAAGTGCAGATTTCGTCACCCGCAATCCGCTGGTACGATTCCAGAGACGCTTTGAGGAGGCCTTCGAGAGATTTCGCGGCAGCTATCGCAGCCTGCTGGAAATTTGTCTCCATCACCGGCGTGCTTTCCTGATTGCCTTCTTCGCGAGTTGTCTCGGCTCACTGGCGATTCTCATTCCATGGCTGGGCCGGGATTTCTTCCCCAGCGTTGACAGCGGCACGTTCAAGCTCCATGTGCGCGCTCCCACCGGAATGCGTATTGAAGAAACTGCTAACCTTTGCGACTTGGTCGAGCGGTCGATTCGACAGCAGATTCCTGCCGGTGAAGTCCAGAGTGTCATTGACAACATCGGTCTGCCGTACAGCGGCATCAATCTCTCTTACAGTAATTCAGCGCCGGTGGGCACATCGGACGCCGACATTCTTGTGACTCTTTCCGCCGATCATCATCCCACTGACAACTACGTTCACCAGCTTCGTCTGGCGCTTCCCAAACAGTTCCCGGGGGTTACGTTCGCTTTCTTGCCCGCCGACATGGTCAGCCAAATTTTGAATTTTGGCCTGCCAGCCCCCATTGATGTTCAGGTTGTAGGAAACGATTTGGAGGGAAACCGACTGTATGCAGACGCCCTGCTCGCGAAAATGAGGTACGTTTCAGGAACATCGGATTTGCGAATCCAGCAACCCTTCGATCAGCCCTATTTGCGCCTCAGGGTCGAACGTACCAAAGCAGAACAACTTGGATTTACCGCTCACGACATCGCGCAAAATCTCCTTGTATCGCTGAGCGGCAGCTTCCAAACTTCGCCCACCTTTTGGGTAGACCCAAAGAATCGTGTCAGCTATCAAATCGCGACCCAGACGCCACAATACCGCGCGGACACATTGCAGAGCTTGGAGAACATTCCGATCACGGGCACCGATCCGACCGCTGCTCCATCGCTCATGGCCAGTCTGGTAGCCGTGCAACGGGGGGCGGGAATGGCGGTCGTTTCGCATTACAACGTAGCGCCAGTGATTGACATCTTTGGCGCTGCCACGGGACGCGACCTGGGTGGCGTGGCCGGCGACATCAATAAGATCATCGAGGCAACTCGCCAGCAATTACCGCGCGGTTCTCGAGTCGTTGTCCGTGGGCAGGTTCAGACGATGCGAGCCTCCTACATCGGCCTTCTGAGCGGCCTCGCGTTCTCGATCGTGCTTGTATACCTGCTGATCGTAGTCAACTTTCAGTCATGGCTGGATCCTTTCATCATGATTTCCGCGCTGCCCGCGGCGCTCGCCGGGATTGCCTGGTTCTTGTTTATCACGCACACCACTTTGAGCGTACCGGCCCTCATGGGAGCCATTATGTGCATGGGCGTCGCCACCTCAAACAGCATCCTGGTGGTGAGCTTTGCTACGGAAAAAATGAGCGAAGGAAGTGATTCCGTTGGCGCCGCACTGGAGGCAGGATTCACGCGTTTCCGCCCGGTGCTGATGACTGCCCTGGCCATGATCATCGGCATGGTGCCGATGGCTCTCGGACTCGGCGACGGCGGTGAACAAAATGCTCCCCTTGGCCGGGCGGTGATAGGGGGACTGATCTTCGCGACGGTTTCGACGCTGTTCTTTGTTCCGGCATTTTTCAGCGTTTTACAAGGTTCACGCCGGCATTCAGCCCAGACGGAACAAGGACACTAGGCACCAAGCCATGGGGAGTTATTTTATGTTGCCTCAAACTGAAGATAGACGACATATGGGCGAGCAAACACTCCCCTTGAATCATGTGGGAGCAGGGAAGCGTTCGCGCAAAGCCTGGGTTGTCCTCGCGCTTGCGGTGATTGCGGTCGCCGCCCTCTTGATATCCGGCATCTGGTCCCGTGTCAAGGCGCGCACTGCGCTAAACACGGAGACAGCTCAAGCGGCTCTGACGTCGGTGTCGGTTGTGTCGCCGAAACAAACAGCGCCCGCCAACGAAATCATCCTGCCTGGAAACGTGCAACCTTTCATCACCTCACCCATTTACGCCCGCACCAACGGTTATCTGAAGAAGTGGTATTTCGATATTGGGGCGCACGTTAAGCAGGGGCAACTCCTGGCTGTCATCGAAACGCCCGAAGTCGATCAGCAACTTCAGCAAGCTCGCAGCAACCTGCTAACCGCGCAGGCGAATCTCGAGCTCGCTTCCATTACCAAGACCCGGTATCAAGGACTTCTGAAGAGCAACGCCGTATCACAACAGGACGTCGATAACGCGGTCGGCACCTACAATGCGAATAAGGCAATCGTCGAAGCAGATAAGGCAGCCGTAGAACAGTATTCAGCACTGGTATCTTTCGAAAAAATCTACGCCCCCTTCGATGGCGTGATCACCGCGCGCAACACCGATATCGGCGACCTCATTAATTCCGGAAGCGGTGGCGGGGTGAAAACCGACCTCTTTCACATCGCTCAACCGGGAAGATTGCGTGTTTACGTAAACGTCCCGGAGGAATACTCGCAGGGGATCAAATCCGGTATGACAGCAGATCTCAGTCTGGCTGAGTTTCCCGGGCGCAAGTTTCAGGGGAAACTGGTGCGCACTGCCGAAGCCATCAATGTGACGACGCGCACCCTGCTAATCGAAATTGACGTGGACAACCCTGCGGGCACCCTGCTCACCGGCTCCTACGCAGAGGTCCACTTGGCGGTTCCGACGCAGGCTTCAACCTTCCTGCTTCCGGTCAACGCTCTGCTATTCCGCTCGGAGGGATTACGCGTCGGCATCGTGAGAAACGGGAAAGTCACGCTCTCGGCCGTGACTCCCGGCCATGATTTCGGCAGTCAGATAGAGATCGTCTCCGGCCTCAAGGCGGACGATCAAGTCATTGTCAACCCACCCGACTCCATCGTTTCCGGACAAGGAGTCCAAATTGTTCAGGCAACATTGCCGGGGGATACCAAGTGAAACGCCCTCGAAAGATGATTTTGATTGAGAACCCGCGGCAAGCACCTTGGCTGGGAGTTCTGCTCGCGGTAGCCGTGCTCCAGTTGGTTGGATGCGCGGTTGGACCAAAGTACCACACTCCCGTGGTGCAGGCTCCGCCAGCATATAAAGAGCTAGGGGACTGGAAGCCTGCCCAACCCAATGACCAGAATCTTGGCGGCTCGTGGTGGACGATATTCCAGGATCCGCAGCTGGATGCGCTGGAACTTCAGGTCAATGTATCGAATCAGAATCTAAAGGCGGCAGAGGCGCAATATCGGCAAGCACGAGCTGTTCTGCACTACTATCGGGCTGACTACTACCCAACCGTGACGGCTGGGCCATCAGCGACTCGAACGCGCAATTCAGCCCACCGCCCTCCCCCGAATTCGATCTTTAACGGCATCACCTACAACGACTTTGTGCTGCCGTTCGACGTATCCTATCAGGCCGATGTCTGGGGACGAGTGCGGCGCAACGTGGAGTCTTATCGAGAGCAAGCGCAGGCGAGTGCGGCGGACCTGGCGACGGTTAACCTGAGCATGCACGCGGATCTGGCCGTTGATTACTTTCAGGCCCGCAGCTTGGATGCCGAGGAACAACTTCTAAACTCAACGGTTAAGCAGTACGAGCAGGCCCTGGAACTGAATGAAAGTCGCTTCCAGGGAGGGATTGCTTCGGAAGTGGAAGTCGAGCAAGCGAAGACTCAGCTGCAAACTACACGGGCAGCGGCGATTGATGTCGGCGTGCTGCGCGCGCAGTACGAACACGCGGTTGCGATTCTTATTGGAAAACCTCCCGCGGAGTTCAGCCTTCCCCCATTGCCGCTCACCGCACCACCTCCACACGTTCCGGTCTCGGTGCCGTCAGAACTGCTGGAAAGGCGTCCGGATATCGCGGCCGCGGAGCGGCGGGTAGCGTCTGCCAACGCCCAAATCGGAGTTGCGAAGTCGGCCTATTACCCGCTGATCAGTTTGGGTGGCTCGGGAGGATTTGAAAGCTCTAGCATCACCACCCTTCTCAATGGGCCGAGCGGCCTCTGGTCTGTGGGACTGTCTGCCGTTGGAACTGTCTTCGATGTGGGAAGACGCCGCTCCCTCACCGACCAGGCGCGTGCCGCCTATGACCTTCAAGTCGCTGCTTACCGACAGAACGTGCTGACTGGATTCCAACAGGTGGAAGACAATCTGGCGGCGGTGAGAATTCTAGAAAACGAGGCCAAGGTCCAGGACGAAGCAGTGGTTGCAGCCCAGCGCTCGCTCGACCTTTCGATCACTCGTTACAAGGGGGGAGTCACAAGTTACCTCGAGGTGATCACCGCGCAAAGCGCTGCGCTTGCGGATGAAGTGACAGCGGTCAATATCCTGGGCCGGCGAATGGCCAACACAGTGCTGCTGGTTCAGGCCCTTGGTGGCGGATGGGAGCGATCGAATTTGCCGGAGCGACCCGAATGCTGCGGCAAGCTTGTGAGCAGTAATTCGAATTGACGGCTCACGAATGCGGTCTTCTTCGAGGTCGAATGGTTCTGGGGGATGAGAACTGTGTCCGCTGATACGATGACTGCTTCGGTTCAGACGATCGAGCGAGGTTTTTCCTCTTCCCGCTCCGATTTGCTTGCGATCGAGGAGCCTCTGCAGTTTTGTCTGAACGGCTCCCCGCTCTCGATTACCATGCGCTCCCCCGGCTCCGATCTGGACCTCGCCGTCGGGCTTCTGTTCACCGAGGGGATTATCAACGACGCGGGCCAGATTCTGTCGATGCGCGCCGAATCCGCTGATGACACCTTCGAAAACTCTGGCGATAGGGTGACAATCAGGTTGAGGCCGGAGGTTGCCATTGATCCCGGCCGCATCCGGCGCAACTTCTACACAAGCTCGAGCTGTGGCGTTTGTGGCAAGCTTGCCATTGGCGCGATTGAAATCCGCCCGGCGCTTCCAATGCGGCAGTCTGGCCCGCAATTCCACGCGGACCTCATCTATCGTCTCCCCGATTTGCTCCGGCGGGCCCAAGAGTCCTTTGACCGCACAGGTGGAATTCATGCCGCAGCGCTCTTCTCGCCCGAAGGGGCCCTGCTCGGTCTTCGCGAAGATGTCGGCAGGCACAACGCAGTGGATAAGCTGATTGGTTTTGCTCTGCGCGACGGCACGGTGCCTCTTGGCGATTCACTCATTCTGGTCAGCGGACGCGCAGGGTTCGAACTTGTGCAGAAGTCCGTAATGGCGGCGATCCCGGTTCTTGCGGCCGTCGGGGCGCCATCGAGTCTGGCCGTGGAGGTAGCGCAACGTTTTGGCATGACCCTGGTGGGTTTCCTTCGCGGCCAACGTTTCAACATCTATTCAGGTAATTGGAGGATTGAGTGAAACTTCGTATTCACGTGGACTCGCTGCGTTTGCGACTGAACCGTTCCGATGTCGAGCAATTCCGGGAGACGGGCATTTGCGCGGAATCGCTACGATTTGGCTCGGGTTCGCAGCTGATTTACACGCTGGAAATCTGTTCGCGGTTGACAGTGATGGAGGCCCAGTATCGCCAGGACTGCATCCGTATTCTGCTGCCGATCGAGATGGCCCAGAAATGGGCGGGCTCTGACCAGATCTCACTTTCCCTCAACCGCGCCGATGGTAGCGGTCCCACCCTATTGATCGAGAAGGACTTTCAGTGTCTTCACTCCGACGAGAGAAACCCGTCCGACGATGCGGATGCTTTTCCAAATCCCTTAGCGGGCGATCCGGACAGGGAAACCGTCAGGTGAACCATCGCTCGATCAAGCTCTAAATGTCCGCTCGGTACGCACTGCTGTTCGTATTGCTTGCGTCGAGCTTGCTCTCGGCCGATGGTCCGTCGCGTGAGTCCTATAGCCTCCCTTCGAAGCAGCAGATAATCACTTTCCTGACGAAACCATAGAGTGGTATCGCTATTTTTCAGTGGAGCGACAGGTAGCGACCGAGCCGTTCGATCTCTTGTTCTTCGGTGACAGTCACCCGTTCTCCCGTTCTCCACCGTACTTGCGAGTAGTTAAATCAGCGTCCATTAAGGGCACATTGACCGGCCAATGTGCGCTCATTTTTCCGTGAGGTGATCGAGTTCGCGGCTGATGTTGAAGAGCCGTTGGGTAAGCCGTCGAAGTTTACGACGGGCGTTGTGATCTTCGAGTTGAAGGCGAAACATCTCCAGAAGGTGACGGGTGGCGGAGATAGCATCGCGAATGGTGGAAGGGTCGGCGCGAAGCGGGACTGTAGTTTGGGGGAGGGGGAGTTGGGGAATGTGGTGAAGATGGACGGCATTTTGGCGAGCAAGGCGAAATTCCCGTTGCAAGTCTTGCTGAGTGACTTGTACATAGCGCAGGGTCATGTGGATGT
>Ga0137362_10002304_pt1 | contig 12372 bp, 12 predicted proteins | sample MadtaG_2_FD_104801 | JGI IMG/M metagenome (GOLD analysis project Ga0137362, IMG submission 104801) | Vadose zone soil microbial communities from Angelo Coast Range Reserve, California, USA - Mad1_100_16 metaG | ecosystem: Environmental > Terrestrial > Soil > Vadose zone | place: USA: California... | reverse complement strand
CCTCCGACGCCGACCCAGCCCATGCCGCAGGTCGCGCCGATCCCACCACGGGCCCTGTCCCCTCAGCAGCCGGTGCCGCCGTTCCAGGGACCGCCGGTCAACCCGCTCGTACCCGGCCGGCGTCTGTCACCGAGCCTGGGGAACCGTCTCCCCCTACCGTCGGCGAGCGAAGGCGGCCAGCAGCCGCCGCAGCCGCAGCAGTAGCATGAAGCGCCTCGCGGCGGCGGTCTGCGTGCTCACGCTTCTCGCAGGGTGTGCGACGACGCGCCCGCCTGCGCCGCCGCCCGCGCCACCGCGGGTGGTCACCGTGACCCCGCCCCCGCCGCCCGCGCCAGCCCCGCTTTCCCCTGTGCCACCGGCCTCCATCGGGCCGCGCGCCGAGGCGCCGCAGGAGCCGCCGCGCGTCGAGCGGCCCACGCTGCCGCGGCCGGGCCCGACGGCGCCCGAGGTGCCCGCCGCGCAGCGGGGCCGCTTCGTCGTGCTCAACTTCGACAACGCGGACATCGAGACGGTCATCCAGGCCTCGAGCGAGATCATCGGCTTCAACTACGTGCTGGCGCCGGACGTGCGCGGCAAGGTGACCGTGCAGACCTCGGGCCGCATCGCGCAAGAGGACGTCTTCGGCGTCCTGCTCGCGATCCTCGAGGTGCACGGTTTCACGGCGGTCAAGGCGGGCAACCTCTACAAGATCGTGCGCATCGAGGGCGCGCGCGAACGCGCGGTGCCCACAGTGGTGGGCCAGACGCCGGACCCGACCCGGATCACGGACGAGATCGTCACGCAGATCGTGCCGCTGCGCTACTCGTCCGTCGCCGACCTCTCCACGCTTCTGCGCCCGCTCATCTCGGCGCGCGGCACGCTCATCGCCCACCGCGAGACGAACGTGCTCATCATCACGGACGCGGCGTCCAACATCCGGCGCCTCCTCGACATCATCCGGCTCGTCGACGTGCAGGTGGCGCAGGAGGAGCTCCAGATCATCCCGATCAAGTTCGCGGACGCCGCCGATCTGGCGAACATCCTGAACCAGCTCTTCGCGAGCGGCCGTATCGGGACGGTCGCGCCCGGCGTGCCGCCGACGGCGCCCGGAACCCTCACGCCGCCCACCGCGCCCCCTACGCCGGGCGTGCCCGGGCAGCCAGGGGCGGCCCAGGAGCGGCGACCGCTCATCATCGCCGAGCGCCGCTCGAACTCGCTCATCATCCACGCCAAGAAGCACGAGGTCGAGACGATCAAGCGTCTGATCGGTCAGCTCGACATCAACATCTACGGCGGGCGCAGGGTGTTCATCTACTACGCCGAGAACGCGAAGGCCAAGGATCTCACCTCCACGCTCAACCAGATCTACGGTCGTGAGGCCGGAGGGGCGGCGCCCGCGCCGGGCGCCCCGTCCGCTCCGGGCGCTCGCCCTCCCGCCTTCACGCCGCCCCCCCCACCGACCGTGCCCGGCGCCCCGCCCGCCGTCGGCGTGCCCGGCATCGGCGAAGCGGGCGTGGCCGAGGGCCAGGTGAAGTTCATCGCGGACGAAGTGACCAACGCCGTCATCGTCACCACCTACCCGCGGCTCTGGGAGGAGATCGAGGGCACGATCAAGCAGCTCGACCGGATGCCCAGGCAGGTACTGATCGAGGTGCTCGTCGCCGAGATCACGCTGAAGGACGACCTGAGCCTCGGCATCGACTGGGCGGTCCGCTCGGGCAAGTTCGGCTTCGGCGCCGCCCCCACAGCCGGCGGCGGCAGTCTGACGTCGCCGTCGTCGATCTTACCGCCCGCCGGGGCGTTCGGGCCGGTCTCTGCCGGCCTCACGGCCTTCACGTTCCAGACGGGCAAGTTCTTCGCGATGCTCAACACGCTGGCGGCCCAGAACCGCGTCAACATCGTCTCCAATCCGCACATCCTGACGTCGGAGAACAAGAAGGCGGTCATCAACGTCTCGGAGTCGGTCCCGATCGTCACGAGCCAGCAGCTACCGATCGGCGGGGCGGTCCCTACGGGCGGGACCACAACGGCCGTCGTCGGCACGCAGTCGGTCGAGTACCGTGACGCCGGTGTGGTCCTGACCGTCACGCCGCGCATTGGCGAGCACGGCACCGTCGCCCTCGACGTCAAGCAGGAGGTGAACCAGATCGGCACCAAAACACCGCCGACCGACTCGCTCTCGATCATCAAGCGCGAGGCCGAGACGTCGGTGGTGCTCATCAACAATCAGACGCTCGTCCTCGGCGGCCTCATCCAGGACAAGATCACCCTCGACGACCGGGGCATTCCGTTCCTGAAGGACATCCCAATCCTCCGCTACTTGTTCGGTTTCAAGGAGCGGCAGCTCACAAAGACCGAGTTGCTCCTGCTCATTACGCCGCGGGTGCTTGGCACCGCGCTCGACGCCGCAAGGATCACGGACGAGATGCGGCGGGCGACGCCCGAGCTCGACCATGCGATCCGCACCGCGCCCCGCCCGCCGACGACCGCGCCGCCGCAGCCGCCCACCGGCGGAGCCGAGCCCTCGGCGCCCGCGCCTCCACCGCCCACCGGCGCTCCCGAGCGACCGGCTCCCGAACCGCGGCCCCAGACGAATTAGCGGGCCGTCCGCGTCGGGATCTCTCTGCGGCGCCTTCCGCCGACGCGACTCACCGGCCCGTGAACTTGGGCGGGCGCTTGTCGAAGAAGGCGGCGACGCCTTCGCGATGGTCGTCCGAGGCGATCGCGAGCCCCTGCGAGGAGGCCTCGGCCTCGAGCGCGCCGCCGAGGTCGGTCGCCACCGCGCGGTTGAGCATCTGCTTGTCGAGCCTGAGCGCGAGGGGCGGGCCTGCGGCGATCTTCGCGGCGAGCGCCCGCGTCGCCGTCTCGAGCTCGGCGCTCGGCACGACCCGGTTGACGAGGCCCAGGCGCGCCGCCTCGGCGGCGTCGACCACGTCGCCCGTGAAGACGAGCTCCTTGGCGCGCGCCAGACCGACCACGCGCGGCAGGAGCCACGTGCCCCCGCCGTCCACCGCGAGGCCGATCTTGCAGAAGAGCTCGCCGAACTTCGCGCGGTCGGAGGCGACGATGAGATCGCAGCAGAGCGCCAGGTTCGAGCCGGCACCGACGGCGTAGCCGTCCACCATCGCGATCGTCGGCAGCGGAAAGCTCACGAGCCGGAGCACGAGCCGGTTGAGCAGCTCCACCCGCCCGCGCCCCTCGGCCGCGGTGTGGCGGGTCCGCATGGTCTTCACGTCGCCGCCCGAGCAGAAGTGGCCACCCGCCCCCGTCAGGATCACCACGCGGGCGGTCGGGTCGGCCTCGATCTCGTCGAGCACGCCGAGCATCTCGCGACGCATGGCGAGATCGAGCGCGTTGCGCGCCTCGGGGCGGTTCAGCGTGATCGTCGCGATCCCGTCCGCGCGTTCGACGAGCAGGGTCTGGTATCCCACATTCCGCTCCTTCCGTTGGTCGACCGTTGAGCGCCGCCACTATAGCGGACGGCCGGCCGGCTGACAAATCAGCGTCGCGAGTTGTCGAAGCGCTGCATCTGCCCTCGGCCGTCGGGCCGGGGCACGTCCTTGAAGCGGCCGCCCGTGTAGCGGCCGATGACCCGCCGCCAGAACGCCTGCGCCTCGACGTTGCTCCCGAGCTCGGTGACCTCCCACCGGCCCGGGAACATGTCGAAGACGCGTCGGGCCACGCGCTCGCCCGCGCCCCGCCGCCGGTACCTGCGCAGGATCAAGAACTCGCTGATCTCGCGCGTCCCGTCCCCCGCGAAGTGCGCGCCGTCGCGGACCAGCGCGAAGCCCGCGAGCTTCCCGTCCACGCGGACCAGGAACGACCGCCGGTTGGGGTCGGTCCAGAAGCCTTCGATCCGCGCCTCGATCCCGTAGAGCCCGTCGTCGCCGATGTCCCAGCCGTCGATCGTGCCGAGGTCGTAGAGATAGAGCTGCATCAGGCGCCGGAGGACCGGTGTGTCCTCGCGGCGCGCTTCCCCGACCTCGACGTTCATGACGCCATGCTACGCTACCCTGCGATGCGACTGGCGCGCACGCTGATCGGCATGGTCCACCTCCAGGCGCTCCCCGGCAGCCCGCGCTGGGAGGGCTCGATGGCGCGCGTGATCGAGGCCGCCCTGGCCGACGCGCGCGCACTCGTCGAGGGCGGGATCGACGCGCTGCTCGTGGAGAACTTCGGCGACGCGCCGTTCACGGCCGGGCGCGTCGACGCGGCCACGGTCGCCGGTGTGACGGCGGTCGCCGCGGAGATCCGGCGGACCTTCGCCGAGACCCCGCTCGGCGTCAACGTGCTCAAGAACGACGCGCGCGCGGCGCTAGCCGTCGTCGCCGCCGTCGGCGGCCGGTTCATCCGCGTCAACGTCCACGCGGGCGCCGTCGTCGCCGACCAGGGGATCGTCGAGACCGACGCCTACCACACGCTCCGCGACCGGCGGCTGCTCGGCGCGGAAGCCCGCATCTTCGCGGACGTCGGGGGCAAGCACGCGGTTCCGCTCGTCCCCGTCGAGCTCGAGCAGACCGCGCGCGACCTCGCCCACCGCGGGCTCGCCGACGTGCTCGTCGTGTCGGGCCCCGCCACGGGCCGGGCGACGCCGCTCGCCGACGTCAAGCGCGTCCGGAGCGCCGTGCCGGAGGTGCCGGTCCTCGTCGGCAGCGGCGTCACCGCCGAGACGGTCGCCGAGCTCCTTTCGGTCGCGGACGGGGCGATCGTCGGCACCGCGGTCAAGCAGGGCGGCGACGTGCGGAATCCCGTCGATCGGGGGCGGGTGGAGCGGCTCGTTGCGGCGGCTCGTCGCCGCTAGCCTTCTCGTCGTCGCCGCCGCCGGCTGCCGCACGTATCCGCCGCTCGAGCCCGTGCGTCTCGCCGCGCTCGAGACCGACCTGGGCCAGCTCCTGCTCGTCGGCTTCGAGGGCACGGAGGCCGAGGGAAACCAGGCGGTCGAGCGACTCCTCTGTGAGACACGGGTCGGCGGCGTCGTCCTCTTCGCGCGGAACATCACGGGCGACGAGCAGGCGGGGCGCCTCACGCGCGCGCTGGCCGAGCGCGCCCGCGCGTGCACCGGGCGGCCGCTCCTGATCGCGGTGGACGCCGAGGGCGGCCAGGTCATGCGGCTCGGCGCCGGACTCACCGCGACGCTCTCCGCCGGGGAGCTCGGCGAGAGCAACGACTTCACGCTCACCGAGCTGGAGGCGCGCCGGATCGGCCGCATGCTCAAGAGCGCCGGGATCAACTGGAACCTGGCGCCCGTCGTGGACGTCGGATACAACCCGGCGAACCCGGTGATCGTCGGTGCCGCACGGAGTTTCGGCGCGAACCCGCTGCTCGTCACCGCACACGCGCGCGCCTTCATCCAGGGTCTGCACGCCGAGGGCGTGCTCACCGTGCTCAAGCACTTTCCGGGGCACGGCTCGAGCTACGGGGACTCCCACAAGGGGTTCGTCGACGTCACGACGACGGCCAACCCTGAGGCGGAGCTCGCCCCCTACCGCACCCTGATCACCGAGCGGCTGGCCGACGCCGTGATGACCGCGCACGTCTTCAACCGCGCGCTCGACTCCGAGTTCCCCGCCACGCTCTCGCGCGCGACCCTCACCGGGCTCCTCCGCGGCGAGCTCGGCTTCGACGGGCCGGTCGTGACCGACGATCTCCGGATGGGCGCGATCGAGCAGCGCTGGGGGCTCGAGACCGCGGCCGTCACGGCCCTCGCGGCGGGCGCTGACATCCTGCTCATCGCCAACGATCGCCTTCCCGACGGCGGCTCGGCCGCTCGGGCCGCCCTCGCGACGATTCAGCAGCGCCTCGTGAGCGGCCGGCTCGACCCCGAGCGCATCGAGGCGGCGCTCGCCCGGTTGCGGGCGCTCAAGGCGCGGCTCGGCGACAGTTGAGCCGCGCCTCGGCGGCGCCTCACGCGCCGAGCAGCGTCTCGACCTGGTCCCGCCGGGGCAGCGACGGCTGGGCGCCGCGGCGCGTGCACGCGCGCGCCTCGCCGAGCGCCACCGCGAGGCCGGCGTTGAACGCGTCGCCCGCGGCGGTGGTGTCCACGACCGCCACCGGCAGCGCGGGTGCCCGCACCAGGCCGTCGGCCGCGCACGCCGGCGCGCCCTGAGCGCCGAGCGTCACGATCACCGTGCCGGCGCCGCGGCTCCGGAGCGCACGTGCCGCCGCGGCGGCGGATTCCGCGCCGCGCACGACGACGCCGGAGAGGCGCTCGGTCTCGGTCTCGTTCGGCGTCAGGTAGTCGGCGAGCGCCACAAGGTCGCGCGCCTCGTCGCGCATCGGCGCCGGATTCAGCAGCGTGACGCGGCCGCGACGGCGCCCTTACCGCCGCGGCTCACGAGGAGTGTGCCACCGGTGACGGTCTCGCCGGGGCGCGGCAGGCGCTCGGCGGCGACCGTGAAGTCAACGTTCGCAGAGCCGACTACGAGGACGCGGGGCGCCGGGGCGCGCGTGGGCAGAGGCGCTCCAGGAACAGGCGGAGGAACCGGTCGGTGTCGACACGCCTGGCGATCCGGCAGTTCGGCTCGCCGCTCGCGCGCAGGGTCTCACCGTCGGGGCCGACGACGAGGCGCACCGGCTCCCACTCGGCGAGCGCCGGGTCGATCGCCAGCGCCAGCGCCAGGGGATCGTGGAGCACGAGCCCCCGTGCGCCGGTCGAGTGGTCGAGCCTGAAGCCGCGCTCGCTGAACGCCACGATGCGGTCGACGAGCGGGCCCGATTCGCGCCGGAGCGCCGACTTCAGACCGGCGCGCGGCAGGACGGCCTGGCGCGTCGCGTCGAGGGGCACGAGGTCCAGGGGCAGGTGTGCGGCGAACACCCGGTGGGCGGCCTCGGGGTCCACGTACATGTTGAACTCCGCCGTCGGCGTGATGTTGCCGGGCACGTCCACGGCGCCGCCCATCGCGACGATGCGGCCGATCAGGCTCACCGCGCCGGCGTCCGACTTGAGCGTCAGCGCGAGGTTGGTCAGCGGCCCGAGCGCGACGAGCGTCAGCAGCCGCTGCAACCGCCGCGCGTGTTCGACGATCACGCTCACCGCGTCGGGCTCGAGCGGCGGCTTCTCGGTCTCGGGCCAGTCCGGGAGGTCGCCGAGACCGTCCTCGCCGTGGTAGCGCTGGGCGGTGAGGAGGGGGCGCGCGAGCGGCTCGGCGGCGCCCACGGCGATCACGGGGCGCGGCGTCGGCTTGCGCAGTCCGAGTAGGCGGAAGACGTTGACCGTCCCCTGCTCCACGGGAACGTTGCCGGCGACCGTGGTGACCGCCTCCACGCTGATCTCCGGCGAGCTCCAGCCCATCAGGAGCGCGAGCGCGTCGTCGATCCCGGGATCGGTGTCGATCAGGACGGGCGCCGCCATGGCCCGAGTCTAAATCAATTTCCGGCGCAGAATCTCCCGACATCCCGGGCGCATCTAGTAGAATAGATCCCCCAAGGACGAGGAGGACTCGATGGACATCCAGATCAAGTACTGCGGCGAGTGAAACTACCTGCCGCAGGCCTCCAGTTTGCAGGAGGCCATCAAGAAGAAGTACGGCCTCACCGCCGGACTCAAGGAAGGCGCGGGCGGCATCTTCGAGGTCTCGATCGACGGCAAGGTCGTCTACTCCAACCAGACGACATACCGCTTCCCGACGGACGCGGAGATCTTCGAGAAGATCGAGGCCGCTAAGAAGAAGTAAGCACGCGTTCCAGCTCCCCCCGAAACCGGGGATGCGCCACCGCGAGCAGCGCCCGGGCGCGTCCCTGCTCTCCCTTGCCGCGCAGCGCGGCGACTCCATGCTCGGTCACGACCCAGTCCGCCAGGAAGCGCGGGCTCGTCACGGCGGCGCCGGGCGCCAAGCGCGGCACGATGCGCGACACCTGGCCGTCGCGCCCCGTCGAGGGCAGCGCGAGGATCGCCGCGCCGCCCCGCGAGTGCCGAGCACCCAGCACGAAGTCGAACTGGCCCCCGATGCCGGCGACCTGGAGCGGCCCCAGGCTCTCCGCCGTGACCTGTCCCGAGAGGTCGACCTCGAGCGCCGAGTTGATCGCCACGAACCGGTCGAGCCGCGCCACCGTCCCCGGGTCGTGGACGAACGCGGACGACTCCATGTTGACGCGCGGGTTGTCGTGGAGGAAGTCGAAGAGCCGGGGCGTGCCCATGGCCTCGGCGATATCCATCCGGCCGCGATGGAACGGCTTCTTGGCATTGGTGACGACTCCTCGCTCGACGAGAGTCACCGACGCGTCCACCAGCAGCGAATGGAGGGCGAGATCGCGGTGGTCCACGAGCGCGTCGAGCACGGCCTGCGGGAGCGCGCCGACCCCCACCTGCACCGTGGCGCCGTCGGGCACCACCGCGGCGACGTGGCGTCCGATGGCGCGCTCCACGGCGCCGACGACCGGCGGCGGGTACGGCGCCAGCGGCTCGTCCACCTCGACCCACGCGTCGATCTGGCTCCGGTGGAGGAACGCGTTGCCGAGCGTGCGAGGCATCGCGGGATTGACCTGGGCGATGACGAGCGGCGCGCGCCTGGCGGCGGGCAGCGTCACGCCCACCGAGACGCCGAGGCTCAGGTAGCCGCGAGCGTCCGGCGGGGCGCAGTGGACGAGGACGCAGTCGGGCGCCCACGCGCCGCCCGGGACGAGCTCGCGCGTGAGGTCGAAGTAGCGGAGCGGGAGGAACTCGACGCGCCCCCGGCGGCGCGCGTCGTCGAGGCGCCTCGACATGTGCCACGTCGCGAATCGGAGCGCCGCGTGCTCGGTCCGCGCCCACGGGTAGTCGCCCAGGTGGATGCCGCCGAGGAGCGTCAGCTCGGCGAGCCTCGAGGCCTGGCGACAGATCTCGCCGACGAGTGCCTGCGGCTCACCGCACCCGGGCGGCAGGAGCACCCGCGTCCCCGGCCGGAGGCGGGCGACGGCGTCGGCGAGCGAGCATTTCGTGAACGCGCGGGCCATGAATCGCGAGGCAATCATATTCGATCGCGCTAGAATGACCGCGTGATTCGCCGCGCGCGCCGTCTCCCGCTGCTGCTCGTCGCGGTGCTGCTCGTGGGCTGCGCCGCGGCCGCGCCGGGGACCGACCCGGAGCGACGGTCGAGCTCGCCGCGGGTGCGCTGCCTCAGCGACCCCGGGCGCGACGTCAGCGAGGGCACGCGCCCGCTCTTCTTCTTCTTCTGTGTCGAGAGCCCGTGATGGCCGCGCGGGCACGCCGGGTCGCCCTCGTCACCGGGGGCGGCCGGGGCATCGGCCGCGAGGTGGCGCTGGCACTCGCGCGCGGCGGCTACGCGGTCGCGGTCGCCGCGCGCACGCGCGCAGAGCTCGACGACGTCGCCGCCGCGGCGCGCCGCCTCGGCGTGGACGCGATGGCGCAGGTCCTCGACGTGACCGACGCCGCGAGCGTGACGCGCGCGGTCGACGCGGTCGCCACGACGCTGGGCCCGGTGGACGTGCTCGTGAACAACGCGGGCATCGCGGAATCCGCGCCGCTCCTCAAGACCGACCCGGCGCTGTGGGACCGTCACCTCCGGGTCAACGTGACGGGCCCGTATCTCCTGACGCGCGCGGTGCTCCAGGGGATGCTCGCGCGGGGGTGGGGCCGGGTGATCAACATCGCCTCGCTTGCCGGGCTCTCCGGCGCGCCGTACGTCACGGCGTACTCGGCCTCCAAGCACGCGCTCGTCGGTTTCACGCGCGCGCTCGCCGCCGAGGTCGCCGGCCGGGGCGTCACGGTGAACGCGATCGCCCCCGGCTATACGGGGACAGACCTCGTGTGGACCGCCGCGCGCAACATCGCGGCGAAGACGGGCAAGTCGTTCGACGAGGCGGTCCTGGCCATGGCCCGGATCAACCCCGGCGGGCGGCTCATCGACCCGGCCGAGGTCGCTGCCGCAGTCTCGACTCTGCTCGACGACGCCGCGACCAACGGGGAGACGATCGTTCTCGACGGGAGGAGCCCATGACGAAGCGGATCGAGTTCTACAACCCGCCGACGCTCACGCGAGCCGTCGGCTACGCCCACGGCGCCGAGACGCGCGGCGGGCGGCTCTTGTTCGTCGCGGGTCAGGTCGCGAAGGACAAGGAGGGGCGGGTCGTCGGCTCGGGCGACCTGGTCGCCCAGTTCCGCCAGGTGTGCGAGAACCTCCGCGCGATCGTCGCCGCCGCGGGCGGCGAGCTCACCGACGTGGTCAAGCTCACGATCTACGTGCTCGACACCGACCTCTACAAGCAACACGGCAAGGCGATCGGCGGGGTGTACCGCGAGTACTTCGGCAGACACTTCCCCGCGATGACGCTGGTCGGGGCGCGCGACCTCTACGACGCGGCCGACGGGTGCATGCTCGAGATCGACGGCGTCGCCTGCCTGCCGTGATCCCGGCGGTCCCGTGAGCGTCACGGCTCCTGAACGAAAGCGGGTGCGTCACCCGGTGCCGCCGGCCAAGTGGCCGACGCGCGAGGAGGCGGCGCGCTCGCGCTGGTTCTCGCCGATCACGCTCGGCACGCGCCTCGTCGCCGCGGAGCGCACGTGGGTGCCGGCGATGGTGCCGTGGCGCGCGACCGACGACGGATTCGTCACGCAAGACGTCCTCGACTGGTATGCACGGTTCGCCGAAGGCCAACCGGGGGTCCTTGTCGTGGAGGCGACCGGCATCCGCGACATCCCGAGCGGCCCGCTGCTCCGGATCGGCGACGACCGTTTCGTCCCGGGGCTCTCCCGCCTCGTCGAGACCGTGCGGGAGGCGAGCCGCGGCCGCACGCGGATCTTCATCCAGATCATCGACTTCCTCACGGTGCGCCGGCGGCCCGAGCCCGAGAAATACTTCATGCGCTACCTCGAGGTCACCGACCCCTTGCGGGTGCAGCTCGCCCTCTGGCTCGACGACAAGCGCTGGCGCGAGGCGCCCGAGGACGAGGTGCGGGGCTTCCTCCGGGAGGCCGATCGCGTGACGCTCGAGACCGTCCTCACCGACCGCGAGCTGGAGGCGCTCGACTACGGCTACCGCGAACGCGTCTGGGACCTGCACCTGCCGTGGATCCGCGAGCTGCCGCGCGTCCTGCCGGGCCTCTTCGCCGAGGCCGCGCGCCGTGCGCAGACCGCGGGCTTCGACGGCGTCGAGCTCCACTACGCGCACGCCTACACGATGGCGTCCTTCCTCTCGCGCCTCAACACGCGCACGGACGGCTACGGGGGGACGCTCCCGCATCGCGTGCGCCTGCCGCTCGCCGTCCTCGCGGCGGTGCGCGCGCGCGTCGGCCCCGACTACCCGGTCGGCATCCGCTACCTCGGCGACGAGGTCGTGGAGGGCGGAAGCCGTGTCGACGACGCCGTGTGGTTCGGAATCAAGTTCGCCGAAGGCGGCGTCGACTATCTCTCGGTCTCGAAGGGCGGCCGCTTCGAGGACGCCAAGCAGCCGAAGATCGGCGAGGCGGTCTACCCGTACACGGGCGAGTCGGGCTACGAGTGCATGCCGACGGTGCTCTCCGACGCGCGCGGCCCGTTCGGCCGCAACGTGCCGCTGGCCGCGGCGATCCGCCGGGCGCTCCGCGGCGCGGGCCACACGACGCCCGTCGTGACGAGCGGCGGCATCACGACGTTCGAGCAGGCGGAGGGGATCCTGGAACGGGGGGAGGCGGACTGCGTGGCGGCCGCGCGGCAGTCGCTCGCCGATCCCGACTGGTTCAGGAAGGTCCGTCTCGGCCTGGGCCACCTGGTGCGCCGCTGCGAGTTCACGAACTACTGCGAGGGGCTCGACCAGCGCCACAAGCAGGTCACGTGCAAGCTCTGGGACCGCAAGCTCGACCCGACGGAGCCGACGGTGAGGCTCGCGAGCGACGGCAAGCGCCGCCTTCTGCCGCCGTCGTGGACCGCGCCCTCGGCCGACTGACGTCCGCCCGAACGCCGCCACCGCGCCAGACGGCTCCGCGTCGGCTCAGGCATGTGCCCTCCGCACCGTCTCTGACCAGTGGCACAATTGCAGCGAACGTACGCGCCACGAAGCCGCGATGTCAGCATCGAGACGCTTCTTGTCGAAGGTCGTGTCTCGATGGCGCTCGACCATTCTGCTCACCACGCTCATCGAGTATCCCGCGACCTCCCAGGTCCCCACGATTTCCGGAATTTCGGCGCTTCGACCCGGCGCGACCGCTGCCTGGCATCCCCGCTGCACCTACCTCCCCCAGAGAGACGACCCCTCCCGATAAGGGCACACCCGTCGCGAGGCGGGGCCGCAAAGCCACGGGTCAGACCTTGGTCTGATAGCCGGGTTGCCGAAGGAAAGGAGGTCCGTCAGCCCTGGCGGAACAAGGGGTCCTCCTGACTGTCGCGAACAGAACCTCAAAGGAGGACCAGTGGCAATGATGCAGCCAAACAAGACGCTCTTTCCACGCGGTGTGTCACGCGCCCTCTCGCTCCTGGCGGCT
>Ga0137362_10002299_pt1 | contig 12382 bp, 10 predicted proteins | sample MadtaG_2_FD_104801 | JGI IMG/M metagenome (GOLD analysis project Ga0137362, IMG submission 104801) | Vadose zone soil microbial communities from Angelo Coast Range Reserve, California, USA - Mad1_100_16 metaG | ecosystem: Environmental > Terrestrial > Soil > Vadose zone | place: USA: California... | reverse complement strand
CGATAACAGAGCACTACATGGCATAAGGGGGCTCGTTGAATAACCCAGATTTGACGCGGTGATTGACTGTATGGGGAGTCGGACTTCTTAGGCGAACTGCTTGCCGTGGAAATTCAGGCTAGCCCTGGTTTATATCAAAGGACCGTGCGGAAAGGGAATCTGTTCGGCTCAGTTTCCGAGTAGGCCGACCATCCGTCCGGAGCCCCTGTGTGTCGCTTCCCAGAAGCCGGCGCCTACCGATCCACTAGTCCGATTAGGCATGCGTACATGCCTCCAGCTCAATGGGGATAGAATTAGCTGATTGCGGGGGGTGCCTGTAGTGGCGCTGTCTCCTGGGACAAGACTGGGGCGCTTTGAATTGACAGGCCTGGTTGGAGCCGGCGGCATGGGCGAGGTTTACCGCGCCCGCGATCCACGTTTGGAGCGTGCTGTCGCGATTAAGGTCATCCCTGCATCATTCGCTGACGACCCGGTGCGGCTCCGCCGTTTCGAACAAGAGGCCCGTGCTGCGGCCGCGCTGAATCATCCCAATATCCTTGCCGTTCACGATATCGGAACTGAAGAGGGATCGCCATATATCGTCAGCGAGTTGCTGGAAGGTGAAACCCTGCGCGAGCGTCTTCGTTCGGGCCCGCTGCGTGTGCGCAAGGCGATTGACTATGCGCTGCAGATCGCCCGCGGGCTGGCGGCGGCGCACGACAAGGGCATCGTCCATCGCGACCTTAAACCCGAGAACATCTTTGTAACGCGCGACGGCCGGGTCAAGATCCTGGATTTCGGGTTGGCGAAGCTGATCGAGCGCGGCAGCGCGCCGGAGGCCGCCACGCGGACCATTCACTCCGACGCTGGCACGGTGCTGGGTACGGTCGGGTATATGTCGCCGGAGCAGGTGCGCGGCAAACCGACGGACGCACGCACCGACCTGTTCAGCTTCGGGGCGATTCTGTACGAGATGTTCTCGGGCAAGCGCGCATTCCATGGCGACACAGCCGCCGACACGATGACCGCGATTCTAACGAAGGAACCGCCAGACTTGACCAACATGAATCGCAATGTGATACCCACGCTTGAGCGCATTGTGCGTCACTGTCTAGAGAAGAATCCAGAAGAGCGGTTCCAATCGGCGCGAGACGTGGCCTTTGATTTGGAGACGATCTCGGTCGTTTCGAGTGCGAGCGTTCTGCCGGTGAAGGTGGCAGGGCGCAGGCGCTGGGTGCGCGCGGCAGAGGTAGCGGCTCTGGTCCTGCTAGCAGTCGTCGCCACTGCACTGCTGGCGCGCCGCTCGGCGCCATCGCAGCCCACGTATCAGCGACTGACCTTTCAGCGCGGGGTGGTTCACTCCGCGCGGTTTACACCCGATGGTCAGAGCGTGATCTATGGTGCCGACTGGCAGGGCAATGCGACTGAGCTGTTTTCCACGGTTGGGAACACCTCCGAAGCGCGCCCGCTTGGCGCGAAAGAAACCGATCTGCTTGCCATTTCGCGCTCCGGAGAGATAGCGGTTTCGATAAATCGGAATATCTTCTGTTCACCGTGCGCCGGCACTTTGGCCGGCACGCTGGCACGTGTTCCCCCTGGCAGCGGCTCCGCGCGTGAAGTGCTTGACGGTGTAATCGCAGCCGATTGGGGGCCGGACGGCAACTTCGCAATTGTCCGTAGTGCCGGCGGCCGCAACCGCCTGGAATACCCCATCGGCCATGTCCTCTACGAGACGTCCGGCGCAGTCTCGGATATACGGTTCTCACACGGGGGCAAACTGATTGCGTTCATGGACCACCCCCAGGCTGGTGATACCGCAGGCACTGTCGCGTTCGTCGACTTGGCAGGCCAGAAGAAGACGATTTCGGAGCCATCGAACGACGAGCGCGGTCTCGCATGGTCGCCCGACGATGGAGAGGTGTGGTACACGGCTTCGCCAATGGGAGCCGGGAGGGTATTGTACGCGAGTTCACTGGCGGGCCGCACACGGCTGGTGCTGCGCGTCCCAGGCCAGCTCACGCTCCACGATATTGCGAGCGACGGTCGCGTGCTGCTATCGCAGGGTGGCAATCGGGCTGGCGTCCTGACGTTCGGACTGGGCGACAATTCGCAATGCGATCTATCGTGGCTGGATCTTACGTTCGCGGCCGATCTCAGCGCCGATGGCAAGCTGGTGCTGTTCAACGAAGAAGGCGAGGGGGCCAGCCATGGATACACGGTGTACGCCCGGAAGATAGACGGCTCGCCGGCCGTGCGCCTCGGCGAGGGCGAAGCTATGGTGCTCTCCCCCGACGGCAAATGGGCGCTGGCCTTCGCCAACGCGGTTTCCCCGCAGCCCGAGTTGGTGCTGCTGCCGCTGCGAACCGGTGAGAATGTGAAGCTCCCGGCGGGCGGCCTAAGCTACTCGCAGGCTGCGTTCCTGCCTGATGCCAGGCGGCTCGTTGTACTGGCCAGCGAGCCTGGCCACGCACCCCGGTTATACCTGAAGGATATTGCCAGCGGGGCGAGTAGGCCGATTTCGAAGGAGGGGGTGAGGGTTGGCCACTTCTTCGTCGGGCTCAAGTGCATCTCGCCCGATGGCGCTTTCGTTGTCGCCCTCGGTCCGGACCAGCGCTACATGATGTATCCGATCGAGGGTGGAGAACCGCAGGCAATCAGCGGGCTGAAGGACGGCGATCTCCCAGTCCGATTCACCGCCGATGGCCGCCAGTTGTTTGTATTCTCCGAAAATGAGCAAGGCGTCAGGAAGCTCGAGCGGTTTGAGATCGCAACCGGCCGCCGGACTCCGTGGCCCTCCCCTGCTCCCGATATGGCCGGTGTCGTTGCGTTTTTCCCTGTGCAAATGACCGCCGACGGCAAAACAGCAGTGTACAACTACCACCGTGTGCTGGAGGATTTGTACTTGGTCAGCGGGTTGAAGTAGGCGTCCGCGTTCGGGTCGGTCCCAACCGGTCGTTGATTCAAAGCGTGACAGCGCCAGCGCGATAAATGGCGAGGGCGGCGCTGATCTCATTGCCGGTCCTCCTCGTATTGCTTTGATTGCGCTGGTGCCCTACCTGATAGCGACGGAAGCTTATAGCAGAAGACGCGGACCTACACGCCTCGATACATAGTCGGCTCGATATGCGTGCTCCTTTGCCGGTCCAGTAAGTCCAGCAGGTCGCGCCGTCGCTGGCTCGCCCACGGGCCTAACCGAAACGCTTCCAGTTGTTCTCGTCCCAGTGATCAACGCACTTTACGGTGCAATCACAATGGATAAGGAGATCGACCTTGGTAGCTTAACGCCATCCGTGATCGGGGATCGACCTTCTCATCCCATCTATGGCAATTTTTCGCCAGGTATCATCACAGCACATCGGGTAGCCCAACTTGGAACGGTAGGTCGTCCGTTACCGCCGCCTTGACTTCCTGGCGGCGGCGCTTTTCCGAGCGACCTTCGCTTTATTCTGCTTCGGTCTAGGTTTCGGTGTCGAGTTGGCGCGGATCGTGTCGGCGTTCGAGGACAGCACGTCAGACAGTTCGTATGCCTCCCGAAGCCAGTCGGTGATGGGCGCCTCCACCTCATCCCGGTGCCTGATCTGAATGACGTGAACGACCTTGGACTTCGATGCGCGATCGACGCGTCGCACCTGAGGAGCCTTCAGCGTACGGCCAAGGAACACGCAGACTTCGAGGAATTTCCTCTTCGGCCGCACGAAGAAGTAGCACGATTTGCGCGAGAACATCACCGATTTGTGCGAGGCGTAGATCCGCTGATCTCCGAAAGAGACGGCGGTCTCGCGCAGTCGCTCCCAGGCGTCCTGGAGATCTCCCGAGAGATCCTGCGTGAGGGCAGTTTCGGTCGTGGTCCAGCAGTCGTGCTCCTCCCCTTCCTCGACCCACTGCTCGCAGTGATAGCACTCTCGACCTGCCATGTTCCCATTGTAGCGATGGAGCAGGTCCAAACCGCTGTGGTGGGAAACTGAAGATCAACTGTCGCAAACCTACTAGGATTCTATCGACAGCGTTCAGGCCTGCCACTTCGTCTGCGACCGCCTAATAGCTTGTCGGCCTGAACACTGGCGATAGAATCGGTTGAGCGAAGCCGCCGGCAGGAGCGGCGCAGGAATGTAACGAGGCCGTGCGCCTCGATCCCGGCAACTATCAGTTTCGCTCGCGCGCGAGCGTATTCTTCACGAGGACAATACGACCGGGGCAGGGCCTTTCTGAGACTAGATGCCGGTTCGGAGTGGTCGAACAATGTGGAAGTGCATGCCCTGCGCGAAGGGAAGATGCAAGAGGCCCTGGGGCAACTGCACCGGATTCCCGACAGTGCGTTCTTTCACTCGCGTGCCCTCGCGGCCTGTTACTCCAGCCCTCGCCCCTCGGACGCGGAGCAACTTCTGGATCAGGCCGAGAAGGATGTGCTCGTATTCCACGATCCCGAGCCCAGGTATAGTTTCGCGGTGCATTACAACGCGTGCCGGGGGAACGCTTTTACGGCCCGCCTCGCGAAATCGGCAATTCGGAAGCGGATTTTGCGGGTACGAGAATTTGCAGTCCGATGTGTTGCTTACCGAATTTCGGAAGTCGCCTGAATACCCCGCCGTACTCGCGCAGGCCAAGCATTGCCAGGATCAATTCCTCGCCCAGCGCGATCAACCCCAGCGGTAAAGAACTTCGGGCGACGGCCCTGCTTAAGCGCGCTGGCTACCAGTAAGCCGAAGCAGCTTTTCACCTGGCAAAAGAACTTAGTCCTGGTTCGAGGATCCCGGATCTTGGCTTGGGTCAGATGTACCTGCTGCAAAGAAACTCGGAGCGCACTGTGACACTTCTTGAGAAACAAACTAAGAAATCGGGCAATGATCTTTTCTGGCTCGCCTGTGCCTACTCCGCTCACGGCGACATAGACAAGGCTCTGGCTTCGATGCGAGAAGCGCTGCAACATGGATATCGCGATTTCGCCTCCATCGATGCGAGTTCCGCACTCGCTTCCCTCCGCTCCGATCCCCGCTTCCAGCATATCCTCAGTTCATATCACCAATGATCGTTCTCCTTAGACTTTGTTAACAAGTGCCGTCCCACCCGAATGCTCATCAGCACACACCAAGAACACGATGCCTTGCTGTTCAACCTCCCGACCGACTTCAAGCTTGATTCCATGCGCTCCGGCCCCGCCACCGGGGACCTGCTGCGCAGCAGTAGGCCTCATACAGTGAGCGAGCTCCACATTCCCGTCCTGAAAGAAGCTAATGTGGAGTACGCGAAGCTGCAATTGCTCAGAGAATCTTCCAGCGCGCGCCGTTGCGCGGCTTGGTGGCAGTGACTGTGGCTTCTCCGGCGATTGCGTTAGAAACGGGAACGCTCCAGTGCAGACCTTGTGGGCGCTGACTCTCGCTGGGGTTGGTGGATTCCGGCTCTCAGCTGTCCCTGCGCGGCGTCTTAAGCTCGGCCAGTACAGCTCGAAGGCTCGAAGCGCGAGTATCCCCGGCTTTTCGGGAAATAGGTTCGGTAGCTGACTTTCCAGCCAGCTTCCGTCGAGCCAGGCCAGAAGACTAAACTGCATGCCGTACATTTCTCGAACCGCGACAGAATTATCCACCTTTGCATCCAGACGCTCAGCGAGCAACGCTTAAAGCGGCTTACGCAAAGCTTGTAGACGATTCCGGGCGAAAGAACAATTGATTGTTGAGTAGGGCAGCAACCGCGTCCAGAATCTCGCGGCCACAATTCTTGGTGACCGCTCCTCTAAAGCCAGCGCTACGAGCTGCCTCAGCGAGCTGGCGGGACACTTCCTGAACGCTGATGAGGAGCATAAGGAGCTGGGGATAGGCTTTGGACAGCGCGCGCGCTGCCTGGATGCCATTCATGACCGGCATGCCTAGGTCCAATATCACAAGGTCAGGCGTGAACAGCTGAACCTTCTCGATAGCATCCGCGCCGTTGACGGCCTCGTCGCATACTTGCCACTCCGGATGTCCCTCCAGAAGTCTTCGCAACAACAGGCGTATCGTGGGATCATCGTCCGCGATCAATATTCGGATGGCCAAATTGCCTCCCGAAAACCCAAGGAGTCGGCGACGTGCGTTCGCCTCAAGCCGACCACGAAACAATCACGCGCGCACGCATGTTACGATTGATGGCACTCTTGCTTCACCGCCACAATACGGTAATTACTGTACATAGGATGATTGCGGTGGTTCTCGCGCACGGTCTTCAGGCTGACAGCCATGAGGGGTGTCTGTCGCTCCCTGCGACTCCGTGTAAGTTGCTGTGCCCAGTGCTGTAAATCGGTTTTCGACTCCCATAGCCCTACCATGTCCATCCGCAATGACAGCACACGGAATCACACAACCGGAGCTTCAGCAAAAGTGCTTTACAAACAGCGCATGACCTCATCCACATGTTTTTCTCCTCCAAGCTAGACCTGCTGGCACGGTCACGGCGTGTCCTTCCCTCTTTAGTAGTCTTTAGGCCGCCTCTCCCATCGGCTGGCGGCCCTAAACCTGAACCGTTGAGCAAGGAGAATCTGGGGGCTCGAGAAATATAGGCATACCGTAACTACCTTAAGAGCCAAGGCTTCGCCTTGATATGTCCATTTCTGCTGAGCAAAGCGAACGGACTCTGCCTACGTCGTTTGACCAACTCAACGAGTCCCGACCCAGAAATGTTTGCCACCGGGCGGTAGGTTCACGGAGTTGGATAAGCACCAAGGCTTGGAAGGCAAGATGAATTTACGAAGCGAAGTTGCCGAGCGCCTGTGCCAAGAAGTAGAACGGGTGGGCACTGTGGGTCTCAAAAAACGTTCGGTGTCCACTTGGCAAGGATCGCCGCCGAGTTCCAGTTGGATGTAGAGGACCGATTAGCCACGCGATTCGATCGCGGGCGCGTACTTTGGGGGATGCCCGTGCGCATCGTGGAAGCGCAATCTGCGGTTGCGAAGAACGCCAGAGAATGTTATGGGCAGCCCATCCCGCCGCTGGGCCGCTGGCGCCGCTGGCCACACCGGTTGTGCCGAGTACGTGATGTCTGTATACTGTGCCGAATCCTCGAGCTTCTTCTTTTCATTCTTCTCTTAGCGCCCGGCCACCTTCATCCATGTCTTGGCCTGATTCGGCACCTTTCATGGTGCAGCATTCTGTTTGCAAAATTGAACAGTGAGGTTCCTCCATGAAACAGTTCAGCGGGTTCCTGGTCCTCTTCTCAATGTTATCGGTCTGCGCATCAGCGCACGGGCAAGCGGTTACAGCGAACCTTCAGGGTGTAGTGAGTGACGCGAGCGGTGCAGTTGTGGCTGGCGCCACCATGAAGGCGACGAACCAAGAGACCGCCATGGAGCGCACCACTCAGACCAACACCGACGGATTTTACCGTTTCAACCTGTTACCACGCGGGCTATATGAAATAAAGGCACAAAAAACGGGCTTTCGTGATGAGACCCTCAACGTCACGCTCACGGTGGGCGATACCAGCACCGCCAACTTCTCGCTGAGGCTCCTAGGGGTTAAGGAAATGGTTGAGGTTTCCAGCCTGACAACCCAGTTGGACACCTCCACATCACAGATCGAGCAACCCGTGTCGCAGGTGCAGATTGCGGACTTGCCTATCAACGACCGCAATTTCCAACAGCTGGCGAATCTCATTCCCGGTGTGGCGCCGTCACCGTCTTACGATCCCACCAAGCGGCTGTACGGAGGTGTGGTCTCCGGCGGAGCTACGGCGCGAAGCTCCGGCATTAGCGTGGACGGCGGTAATTTCAACGATAACATCGTGGGCGGTCCCGTGGGCCTGGTGCCCGAGGATTCCATCCAGGAATTCCAGGTCATTAGCAACCAGTTCTCGGCGGAGTATGGCCATTCGTCGGGACCGTTCATCAATGTGGTAACCAAATCGGGCACGAACATTTTGCATGGTAGTGGCTTCCTGCTTTACCGGCAGAAGAATTTACAAGCAAATGGATTCTTCGAGAAGAAGAAACCGGACTTCGACCGCGAGCAATTCGGCGGTTCTCTCGGGGGAGCGCTGGTCAAGGACAAGACGTTCGGCTTCTATGCCATCGAGCGCAACCGCCAACAAAAATCGCAAACGGTGGATACCGGCGGTATCTACCCGCAGTTTGAAGGCTCGTTCCCGGCGCCGTTCCGTGATCTATTGATGGTGACGAAGCTGGATCACCACTTCAATCAGGCGGAGACCCTCAGCTTCCGTGCCACGTTCCAACGCAACAAATCAACTGAAGGACTGCGGGTTGATCCTAACCTGCTTTATGGTGGGGCGCCTACCCAAAGCGCATTCCAGGTAGCGACGAATGAAAACATTTCCTGGCAGGCGACACAAACCTCGCTGATCTCGCCGACCACGGTCAACCAGTTTGTGTTGCAATTTAATCGTTTCATCAACAACCTCAAACCGACGAGCACGGGAATCAATCTTCGTTTTCCATCCGTGGTCCTCGGGCAGAACTCGTCTACGCCTCAGAACGTGCAGCAGGACCGGTTGCAATTTCGCGATGACCTCTCGACCCAGGTGACCTGGCACGGCTTGCACAGCCTCAAGTTCGGGACTGACGTGAACCCCCGCATCAAGTACAATGCGCTATTCGACCTCGTGAAAAACACCTCCTTCTTTTTCTCTGCAGATGATCCAAGCATCTCCTGTAGTTCGCCGACCACCTGCACCACCAGTCTCCCTCCTTCTGATTTCTTTGCCCTGCGAGGAGTCGGTTCTACTAAGGAAGACGGCAGCGTCGCGCGGCAAGTGGCGTTTTATTTTCAGGATGACTGGAAAGTAACGCGGCGCTTGACGCTGAACCTGGGTCTGCGGTACGAGTTCGAAAGCGGATTTATCGATGCCGGATTCCGGCAACCACTGGAGAGCTTGGCGCCGTTCTTCGATAGCCGCAGGCGCAAGAACCCCAAGCTTAGTTTTGGACCGCGCATAGGATTTGCTTATGACCTGAAGGGTAACGGCAAGACGGTCGTCCGCGGCGGGTTCGGGACTTACTACGACACCACTCCTTGGGAAATCGGCTACATCGATCGTACCTTCAATGGTGTGAAATACTTCATTGCCGCGTTCGCCCCTGCCCAGCCCAACGTGAATGACCCCACCTTTCTGGGCCCCCCCCCGCCCCCTGGCGGCAATGCGGTTGATGGACATGTGAGCCAGCCCTACACCGAGCAATGGTCAATCGGAGTGGGACAGCAGCTGCCCGCGGGTATAGTGCTCGACGCCAGCTATGTGCACATTCTGGGCATTCACGGATGGATGAGCCGGGAATTGAATCCACAGGGCACGAAGCCCGACGGGACGGTGGTTCCGCCGCCGTACCCCAGTCTCGGTCTATTCACCAGCTTCCAAACCACCAACATCAGCCACTACAACGCGCTCCAGGTGAGTGCTCGCAAGAACCTGAGCAAGAGAGCGCAATTCCAGATCGCTTACACGTTGTCGAAAGCGGTGGGCCTCTCGGATGACATTTTCGAACCAGGTGTGCCGCAGGACAGCAACAACATTTTTGCTGACAAAGGGCCCACGCTGCGCGATGCGCGGCATCGCTTTGTGCTGAGTGGGATTGTAAATCTGCCCTGGGGTTTTCAGAACGCTAATATCGTGGCGCTGCAAAGCGGCCGACCGTTCAACATCGCGACTGGAACCGATGACAATGGCGATGGCCATTTTAAAGATCGTCCACCAGGAGTCGGCCGCAACGCGGGCCGTGCCGCGCCCACTTATGTCTGGGATACGCGCTTGGCCCGGCTGATCAGAGTCGGCGAGCGGGTGGAGATCAGCCCCACGGTGGACTTATTCAATGTGGTCAATCACCCGAATTTCGACGCGGAATCCTACAACGGTGCTTTGAATGCCGGCTGTGCAGTTGGGCCACCCGCTTGTGGAACACTACGGGCACCAGGACCGGCATTTGGGAAACCGAGTGATATCATCTCGCCGCCGCGACAACTGCAACTCGGTGTCAGAGTCACTTTCTAAAAATTTGCAACTGGCGTCTTCGCTTGCGGTAAGAGCTGACCACGTAAGACAGATGTGTGCTGCTGTCCTAGGTGATTTCGTTTCTCGTGTAAGGACCAGCGTCCTTCACGTGATCATCTTTGTTCATGCATTTGCCCTACTCGCCGGCGGGGCAACCGCGGTAGCGCAAACGACCGCGCCAACAGGGAACACGGTGAAATACCACGCCACCATAAATGACGTGAATATGTCTATGGGACGGCCGAGCCTGTGGTGAGGTTGAAGTTGTGGGATGGGTGGTGTTCTTCCAGCAAGTGTCGGAACTTGCACACGCTAGTCTCATCCGGCGCTGGCTCACAGCCCAAATCAATGCCCACGAACTGCCGCAGCGCCGCCGAGTCATACGGCAGAGATCGCGAACCAGAGTCCTTCGGCTGCTGGCCTTGCAGTCGACGGCTGTCGTCGAACCGGACTTCGAGGGACATTCGGCATTTGCTTCTACGGATGGTCCGTTATTCCACGACTGGGTTGGAAAGGGCTTCATCAGATGGTCCTCGGCCACAAGCAGGCAGTAGTAAGATTTAATGAAAATCCGGTTCAAAGCGCAGGGGGTAGGAATGCGGCTATCCAATGAGAGCGGAGCCGGCTCAACACGAGGCATTTCCCTGTTGAGCTTGATTCTAGGGTTTGCATTACTCGCGTCTTCGCTCGCGCGATCGCAAGTGTTGACCGCACAGTATGACAACGCGCGCACCGGCGCGAGTCTGAACGAGAGAGTTCTGACGCCGAGAAACGTCAACGTCACCCAGTTCGGCAAGCTGTTCGCGCTCAAAGCGGATGGCGACGTGTATGCGCAGCCACTCTACATGCCTGACCTAGAGATCCCAGGCAAAGGCAAACACAATGTTCTCTTCATCGCTACGGAGAACGACAGCGTGTACGCTTTTGATGCCGACGGCAGCTCGACCGCTCCGCTCTGGCACGTGAGCCTCGCCAATCCCGACGAAGGCGTCAAGCCCCTGTCCGAGGAGGACGTTAGTTGCTTCTTCATCTCACCGCTGGTGGGAATCACACCCACGCCAGTCATCGATCTCAAGAGTGGAACTCTATACTTGCTCGCGAGAACCAAGGAGAGTAAAGGATTTCTCCATGGGGACGAATATAAGCAGCGCTTGCACGCCCTGGCAGTAACGACAGGAGTAGAAAAGTTCGGAGGTCCTGTAGAGATCAGAGCAGCGGTCCAAGGGGACGGAGCCGGGAGCTCAGTCGGGCAGATCAACTTCGATCCTCTCCGGGAGAATCCTCGTGCTGCGCTGCTGCTGGCGAACGACATGGTGTACCTCGCTTGGGCATCGTCGTGCGACGTGGGCCCCTACCACGGTTGGATGATGGCCTATGATGCGCACACTCTTGCACAGAAAGCAGTCTTCAACACATCGCCTGATGCAGGGGAGAGTGGAATCTGGCAGGGCGATGCGGGTCCGGCCGCGGACAGGGATGGCAGCGTGTTCGTCGTCACCGGTAATGGGGCGTTTGACGGCACAACGAAGGGCCGTGACTTCGGAGACAGTATTCTGAAATTGCGTCTCGAGGGGGCGTCGCCTCGCACTACGCGATTACTTCACCCCCTCTAACCAAGCAGAACTCAACGATCACGATAACGACCTGGGATCCAGTGGTCCGGTGCTGCTGCCGGATCAACCGAGTGCCCATCCGCATTTGCTGGTAGCGGCAGGGAAAGAAGGCAAGATCTACGTGATTGATCGAGACCACATGGGAAGATATCAACCTGGTGGGGACACTCATGCGGTGCAGACGATTCCCGGCTCGCAGAGCGCATTTGGAGCCATGGCGTACTGGAACCAGAACCTATTCTTTATCGGGAGCAAAACCCCCTTGCTAGATTATGCGGTCGAGCGCGGGCACTTGGCGTTGAAGGCGTCGGGCGCGACTCGCTTCTTCGATTCCGGCGCGACGCCAGCAGTTTCGGCAAATGGCTCCAAGGATGGAATCGTCTGGGCTGTTTCGTCAAAGAATTGGAATGAGCCGGCGCGCAGACCGGCGGTACTTTACGCCTACGATGCTTCGAGGGTCGCCTACGAGCTCTACAACACGGAACAGAACAGCCATCGTGACCGCGCGGGTGTCGCACTGCGCTTTGCGATTCCCACGGTGGTGAACGGGAAGGTGTACGTGGGCACCAAAGGCGAGGTGGATGTTTACGGACTGCTGCCGTCGCACTGAGCCACTGAGCCGAATCGACTGAATCGAGATTGACTAGCGGAGCATGCAGGCAAGGCTTGGCGAAAACGGGGATTCCAGCGCTCCAGCTCCGCTTGTCCGCGAGTAACGCCGGAAGGTCTGGCAGAGAGGGAGAGATTCGCCCGCGAAGATTCAATTCCGTACCGTTCGCCGTACCGTTGAAAATTCCGCTTCCCCGTATTTCCAGATACTT
>Ga0137362_10002296_pt1 | contig 12385 bp, 9 predicted proteins | sample MadtaG_2_FD_104801 | JGI IMG/M metagenome (GOLD analysis project Ga0137362, IMG submission 104801) | Vadose zone soil microbial communities from Angelo Coast Range Reserve, California, USA - Mad1_100_16 metaG | ecosystem: Environmental > Terrestrial > Soil > Vadose zone | place: USA: California... | reverse complement strand
GACCGGCGTGCACTGCTCGGGCAGGGCGTCGCTATAGCAGGCGCGCTCAGCACGGGCGTCGGGGCCTCGCTGACAAGCGCCGCGGCCGAGCCACTCAAGGATGATCCATGGAGCCTTGAGCCCGGTTCGAGCATCAAATCGTATGAGCTGCCGTCTCGGTTTGAGAAGAACGTCGCGCGGACGCTGAACAACCCCGACGGCCTGCCATTCGTTCAAACTGCGCGTACCCCGCATCACATGCTAAACGGAATGATCACGCCGAATGGCCTGCATTTCGTGATCGCCTATGGCGGCCCGCCCGACATCGATCCGGATAAACACCGCCTCGTGATCCACGGCCTCGTCAAACGCCCCTTGGTGTTCACGCTTGAGGCACTTGCGCGCTATCCGATGGTGTCGCGTATCAGCTTCCTGGAATGCGGCGGCAACAGCGCACCGCTGTTTTCCCCCCAGCCGCTGCAGGGCAACGTTCAGGCACTGCACGGCCTCGCGTCTTGTGCTGAGTGGACGGGTGTGAAGCTCTCCACCCTGCTCGAAGAAACCGGCATTGATCCGAAGGCGAAATGGTTCATCGCCGAAGGCGCGGACGCGCCTCACCTGACACGCAGCGTGCCCGTGGCGAAGGCCTTGGACGACGCCATGATCGCCCTCTATCAAAATGGCGAGCGCCTCACGCCGAGTAACGGGTATCCGGTGCGCCTGCTGTTGCCCGGCTACGAGGGCAACATGAACGTCAAGTATCTGCGGCGCATCAAGCTCGTGGCGGAACCAGCCATGGGCTTCTGGGAGACCAAGACCTACACGCAGCTTCTCCCGAACGGCGAGGCATACCAGTTTTATTTCCTGCAAGAAGTCAAATCGTTCATCACGCAGCCGTCTCCCGGAATGACCCTAAAGCAGCCCGGCCTTTACCAGATTTCCGGTGTCGCATATTCCGGCACCGGCCGTATCGCCAGGGTGATGGTTTCGGCCGATGGCGGGCAGAGTTGGGCCGAGGCGGCGCTGCAGGAGCCGGTATTGGCGAAGGCTTTCACCCGTTTCCGCATGGCTTGGCATTGGACCGGTGGCGCCGCAATGCTTCAAAGCCGGGCCTGGGATGAAGCTGGGAACTTCCAACCCACACGCGCCGAGTTCGTAGCTCAGCGCGGCGAGTTGAAGAATGTCGCACCGATCGGGGCGTTTCCCAACCAGCACTTCAACGCGGTCACTAGTTGGGCGGTCGACGCCAAAGGGCAGATCAGCCATGCCTATACATAGAATTTTGGTCGATAGCGCTTCGTTGGTGTTCGCTCTGAGCATCAGCGTAGCGTTCGCCGACGGGCCCAATCTTGGCACGCCTATCGACCCCGCCGACGTCGCGGCTTGGGATATCAGCGTTATGCCTGACGGCGCCGGCCTGCCGGCAGGAAGCGGTACGCCGGCGCAAGGCGAGCGGATTTACGCGGAAAAATGCGTCGCCTGCCACGACAACGACGGCAAGAACAAATTCGGTTTTTCACCACTGTTCGGAGGCGGCAAGATCACCGACATATCGGCCGGGATGAAGACCATCGCGAACTTTTGGCCTTATTCCACGACGCTCTTCGACTTCATCCGTAGAGGGATGCCGTGGCAGCAGCCGAAGTCACTCACCGACGACGAGGTTTACGCTCTGACCGCGTTCATCCTGGCGAAAAACAAACTTATAGGTGAGACCGACACGATGAACCCCGAGACGCTGCCCAAGGTGCGGATGCCGAACCGTGGCGGCTTCATCATCCGTTTCCCCGATAAAATTTAAGTTGAAATGTCGGCTCATGGCACCTTTGAGACACGTCGCCCCCCGTCTTTTCCGAGCAGATACCTTTAATCAGGGAGGAGAAGAATGGCCCGTATTACCGTCAATCGTAAATCTCACGACATCGATGTGGATCCTAATACCCCCTTGCTTTGGGTATTACGGGAGCAGGTCGGCCTCACCGGGACCAAATACGGTTGCGGAATTGCGCAGTGCGGAGCCTGCACCGTGCACATCGACGGCGCTGCTGTCCGCTCCTGCTCCCTTCCTGTCAGCGAGGCTGAAGGGAAGCAAATCACTACGATCGAAGGGTTGGCTCAGAATGGTGTTCTGCATCCCGTTCAGAAAGCCTGGCTTGAGCACGACGTGCCACAGTGTGGGTACTGCCAAACCGGCATGATCATGGCTGCAGTAGCACTGCTGATGGAAAAGCCAAAGCCTAGTGATGCGGACATTGACAGCACGGTCACAAATATCTGCCGCTGCGGCACTTTCCAACAGGTGCGCGCGGCAATTCACGCGGCGACGAACGCGTGAGAGGGAGGACGCCATGAATCACGTTGTGCGAATGAACCGCCGGTCTTTTGTCATTGGCACTGCTGCCGTCGGCGGAGGGCTTGCGCTTGGGCTCGAACTCCAGATCGGGTCTGGCGAGGCTGATGCTGCAGCGAGCGAGCCGGAAGTGAATGCGTGGGTGGTGATTCGGCCCGATGAGACTGTTGTTATCCGCGTCGCGAAATCCGAAATGGGCCAGGGGACGATCACAGGACTAGCTCAGCTGGTCGCGGAGGAATTGGAATGCGATTGGTCGAAGGTCACGTTTGAATATCCCACTCCAGGCCAGAACCTCGCCCGTAAGCAAGTGTGGGGCACCATGTTCACCGCGGGCAGTCGCGGTATCAGAGAATCGCAAGAACTCGTTCGAAAGGGGGGTGCTGTGGCCCGTCAGATGCTGCTCCAAGCTGCAGCTAATGGCTGGAATGTTCCGGTCTCAGAGTGTAGCGCGGTTAACGGCGTGATCGCCCACAAGTCTTCGGGACGAACGACGACTTTCGGCAAAGTTGCGGAATCCGCCGGCAAACTCGAGCCACCCAAAGACGTGCAGCTTAAGGATCCGAAGGACTGGAAGATAGCTGGCAGGCCGCTGAAACGGCTCGACACGATTGATAAGCTCACGGGCCAACTGATTTACGGCATCGATGTGAAATTGCCGGGAATGCTGAATGCAGCGATCAAGGATTGTCCTGTGTTTGGGGGCAAGTTGAAAAGCTTCGACGCCAAAAAGATTATGGGGATGAAGGGCGTGCAGAAAGTCGTCCGAGTTGGCGAGTCCGCGGTCGCTGTCGTGGCCGACACTTGGTGGCAGGCCAAGACGGCACTCGATGCCCTCCCGATTAAGTGGGACGAAGGCGAGAATGCAAACATCTCGAGTGCGTCGATTGCCGAATGGCTAAAGGCCGGTCTTGATGCCGAGCAGACGTTCGTGGGCAATCAAAATGGTGACGTCAAGGCCGCGCTCGCCAGCGCGGCCAAGAAGGTGGAGGCGGTCTACTCATACCCGTATCAGAACCACGCGACCATGGAGCCGATGAACACCACCGCGCTCTACACGGCCGATAAATGCGAGGTCTGGTGCCCTACTCAAAACGGCGACCGTGCTCTGGCGGCCGTGATCGAGGCATCCGGTCTATCCGCTCCAAAATGTGAGGTTCACAAGCTCCCGCTTGGCGGTGGATTCGGTCGCCGAACCTTCACCGACTACATTCATCAGGCCGTTGCCATTGCCAAGGAAGTGCCGGGAGCACCGGTGAAGCTGCTCTGGTCGCGGGAAGAGGACATGGCGCACGGCCGCTACCATCCCATCACCCAGGCAAAGATGGTCGGTGGGTTTGATGCGAACGGGAATCTAACCGCATTGCATATGAGGATCTCGGGGCAATCCATCCTCGCCTCCGTACGTCCGGAGAGCCTCCAGAATGGACGCGATCCGGCGACGTTCCAAGGGCTCAACCCGAGTGGACCGGAAGCCGCGATTGGCTACACCATCCCGAATCTGCTGATCGACCATGCGATGCGAAATCCACCTGTTCCACCCGGCTTTTGGCGCGGTGTGAATATCAATCACAACGCCATCTACCTCGAGTGCTTTATGGATGAACTTGCCCACTCGATTGGCCAAGATCCGCTAGAGTTCCGGCGCAGGCTGATGGCGCAGCATCCCAAGCACCTGGCCGTGCTCAATGCGGTCGCGGAAAAGATCGGTTGGGCAAAATCTCCTCCGCAGGAGATTCATCGGGGAATCGCGCAGATGATGGCCTTTGGCAGCTACGTGGCTGCCGCAACCGAAATCTCCGTCGATAACGGAAATAAGATCAAGATCCACCGGATCGTGGCGGCGACGGATTGCGGGACTGCAGTTAACCCGGCGCAGATCGAACGGCAGATCGCAGGCTCATTCGTCTACGGTTTGTCCGCCTTATTTTATCAAGAGTGCACGCTTAATGGCGGGCGCATCGAACAACAGAACTTTGATACTTACGACTCGATGCGCATCGCTCAGATGCCCAAGGTCGAATCCATCATCATGCCAAGCGACGGCTTCTGGGGTGGCGTTGGCGAGCCGACGATCTGCGTTGCAGGCCCCGCGGTTCTCAATGCCTTCTTTAATGCGACGGGTCAGCGGATCCGGTCGTTTCCGCTCAAGAATCATAACATACAATTTGCATGAGCCTGAAATGGCGGCCCGCAAGCCGCTGTGACTTGGTGAATGTTGTTCATGCACTTGATTCGCACTTTCATTCCCGCCGGAGCCGTCTTGGCGTCGATCACCAAGGCTGCGGTGGGTTCCTCCGAGCCGCCGGTCGGAGCGGCGGCCTGTTCCGGCTGCACATGCCTCCTCTGCTACTCGGGTCCTGGCGAGGCAAGCCGATGCTTTCGGCCGAGCAGATCGAGGACGTGGTAGCTTCCGTGGCGGCCTTACGTAGCTAGTCTAAATTAAGAATGATGCACATCCATGCCCACAAGGCCGCCGCAACGCGCCGCAAATTTCTGGCAGCACGGTTGGGCTACCCGCGCAGCGGGCTATCGCGCAGCGATTTCGTGCAATTGGCACATCGCATCATTTCGCCGCGCTGCAGAATTCGGTCGCAAACTGGGATTATAGCGGACATCGAGCAAGCCGCCCGGCAAGCTCGAATTATCAGTTCGTGCTCCAGTTAAAGATAGACAAGCGACCAGCCTGATTCAGCGATGCCGGGATCAGGCCTTGAGCTTTGCGTCGGCGTCTTTGAGCGTCGTGAGGGCATCCCGGACGTCGGGATCAAGGCCGGCGCCGCCGGCGTCGAGATGCGCGAAGATCGCGGCGCGCATGCGGGGATCCCAGAATTTCCGGATGTGCTCGGCGATGCCCGGCACCGCCTTGTCGTGGCCCTGGCTGTGAAAGAATTTGCCGATCTGGTTGGCCATGTAGATCAGCCGGTCAGGCGACATGGAAGGCTCCTTGCGCGGCGACACCGGCTGCAATTCGCTGGGGGTGGGTGAAGACCTCGAATCCGTCGGCGCGCGCAATGGCGGCGAGCGTGATGCCGGCGGCGTCAGCCATCCGGACCGCAAGCGCGGTCGGCGCCGACACGGCCACCATTAGCGCCGCGCCCATGGTCGCGGTCTTCTGCACCATTTCCACCGAGACCCGGCTGGTGAGCAGCACCATGCCGTCGTCCGTGGCTACCTTCTCCAGCGCCAGCGCGCCGGCCAGCTTGTCGAGCGCATTGTGGCGACCGACGTCCTCGCGCAAGGCAATGATGCCGCGCGCCTGTGTCCAGAACGCCGCGGCGTGAACCGCGCGGGTCTCGATGTTGATCTTCTGCAGCGAAGCAACCGACTGCATCGCGGTCATGATCAGTTGCGGCGAGAACGCCCGCCCGTGCCTGACGATGGCCGCCGGACGGAGCGCCTCCGCGATCGAATCGATGCCACACAATCCGCAGCCGGTCGGTCCGGCGATATGTCGCCGCCGCGCGGCGAGCCGGTCCGCCTTGGTTTGCGCGAGCCACATTCGCAGCTCGATCCCGTCATCGAGATCGACGACATCCAGCTGTTCGATTTCGTCGGCCGATTGCACGACGCCTTCGCTGAGACTGAATCCGACCGCGAAATCCCGGAGGTTTTTGGGGGTTCCCATCATCACGGCATAGGTGCCGCCGTTGTAGGTCAATGCGATCGCGATCTCCTCGGGAATGGCGCGCGCGCCCTCGCTGGCGCCATCGCCGCGCCAGACCTTGCGACTCACGCTCTGAACCGGATCGTGCATCCGCTACTCCGCCGCTTCCACGACCGGCGCGATGCGCCGGGAATGGCGTGCCTGCTCGTCATAGGCCTTTTGCCATTCCGACAGACCGTTCGAGGGCGAAATCTGCACCGCCGTGACCTTGTATTCCGGGCAGTTCGTGGCCCAATCGGAATACTCCGTGGTGATGACGTTGGCCTGGGTGTCCGGGTGATGGAACGTGGTGTAGACCACGCCCGGCGCCACGCGTTCGGTGATCAGCGCCCGCAAGGTGGTTTCCCCGGCGCGGCTTGTGAGCCTGATCCAGTCGCCGTCGCGCACGCCGCGCTGCTCGGCATCGTGCGGATGCATCTCCAGCCGGTCCTCCTGATGCCACACCACATTCGCGGTGCGCCGCGTCTGCGCGCCGACATTGTACTGGCTGAGAATGCGGCCAGTGGTCAGCAGCAGCGGGAACCGCGGCCCGGTGCGCTCGTCGGTCGCGATATATTCGGTGACCATGAACTTGCCCTTGCCGCGCACGAAGCCGTCAATATGCATGACGGGGGTGCCGAGCGGCGCCTTCTCGTTGCAGGGCCACTGCACCGAGCCGAGTTCGTCGAGCTTGGCAAAGGACACGCCGGCAAAGGTCGGCGTCAGCGCCGCGATCTCGTCCATGATCTCGGACGGGTGCGCATAGTGCATCTCATAGCCCAAAGCCCTGGCGAAGCCGAGGGTGACTTCCCAGTCTTCCAGGCCGTTGCGCGGCGACATCACCTTGCGGACCCGTTGAATGCGGCGTTCGGCATTGGTGAAGGTGCCGTTCTTTTCCAGGAAGGTCGATCCCGGAAAGAACACATGCGCGTAGTTCGCCGTCTCGTTCAGGAAAAGATCGTGGACTATGACGCATTCCATCGCCGACAACGCCGCGACGACGTGCTTGGTGTTGGGATCGGACTGCAGGATGTCCTCGCCCTGCACGTATAGTCCCATGAAGGTGCCTTCGATGGCGGCATCGAACATGTTGGGAATGCGCAAGCCCGGCTCCTTGTTGAGCTTGACGTTCCACATCGATTCGAAGGTCTCGCGCACGGCGTCGCCCGAGATATGGCGATAGCCCGGCAATTCGTGCGGGAACGAGCCCATGTCGCAGGAGCCCTGCACGTTGTTCTGGCCGCGCAGCGGGTTCACGCCGACCCCGGGCCGGCCGATATTGCCGGTTGCCATCGCCAGATTGGCGATCGCGATGACGGTGGTTGAACCCTGGCTGTGCTCGGTGACGCCGAGCCCGTAATAGATCGCGCCATTGCCGCCGGTGGCGAACAGCCGCGCCGCGGCGCGCAATTCCTCAGGGCTTACGCCGGTGGCAATGGCTGTCGCCTCCGGGCTGTTCTTCGGCAGCACGACGAATGCGGCCCAGTCCTCGAATTCGCTCCAGTCGCAGCGCTCACGCACAAAGGCTTCATCGACCAGGCCCTCGGCGACGATCACATGGGCGATTGCGGTGAGCACCGCGACGTTGGTGCCGGGCAGCAGCGGCAGATGATGCTGAGCTTCGACATGGGCGGAGCGGACGATGTCGGTTCGGCGCGGATCGACCACGATCAGTTTGGCGCCGGCGCGCAGCCGCTTCTTCAGTCTCGAGGCGAACACCGGATGGCCGTCGGTCGGATTCGCGCCGATGATCATCACGACGTCGGTATGCTCGACGGAATCGAAATCCTGGGTGCCGGCGGAGGTTCCGAAGGTGCTCGACAGACCGTAGCCGGTCGGCGAATGGCAGACGCGGGCGCAGGTATCGACGTTGTTGTTGCCAAAACCGGCGCGGATCAGTTTCTGCACCACAAACACCTCTTCATTGGTGCAGCGTGACGAGGTGATGCCGCCGACGGCATCGCGGCCGTACTTCGCCTGAATTCCCTTGAATTTTGCCGCGGCAAAATTGAACGCCTCATCCCACGATACTTCGCGCCAGGGATCGCTGATGTTCTCGCGGATCATCGGATGGAGGATGCGTTCCCTGTGGTTGGTGTAGCCCCACGCGAAACGGCCCTTGACGCAGGAATGGCCGCGATTGGCCTTGCCGTCCTTGTACGGCACCATGCGCACGACTTCCTCGCCGCGCATTTCCGCCTTGAAGGCGCAGCCGACGCCGCAATAGGCGCAGGTTGTCACCACGGAATGCTCGGGCTGGCCGATCTCGATCACCGATTTTTCGGTCAATGTCGCGGTCGGGCAGGCCTGCACGCAGGCGCCGCAGGACACGCATTCGGAGCCGAGGAAGCTCTCGCTCATGCCGGGCGAGACCCGGCTGTCGAAGCCGCGCCCGGAAATGGTCAGCGCGAACGTGCCTTGCACTTCCTCGCAGGCGCGCACGCAACGCGAGCACACGATGCATTTCGATGGGTCATAGGTGAAATAGGGATTGGATTCGTCCTTTGGCATCCAGGCCGGGTTGGCGGCGCCGTCGGATTTGGCGAAGACGTGATTCTCGCCCTGATAGCCGTAGCGCACGTCGCGCAGGCCGACGGCGCCCGCCATGTCCTGCAATTCGCAGTCGCCGTTGGCCGCACAGGTCAGGCAGTCCAGCGGATGGTCGGAGATGTAGAGCTCCATCACGCCCTTGCGCAGCTTTTTCAACCGCTCGGTCTGGGTATGGACCACGAGGCCGGCCATCGCAGGCGTGGTGCAGGAAGCCGGCGTGCCGGCGCGGCCTTCGATCTCGATCAGGCACATCCGGCACGATCCGAACGCGTCCACCATGTCGGTGGCGCAAAGTTTTGGGATTTGCGTGCCGGCTTCCATCGCCGCGCGCATGATCGAGGTGCCCTCGGGCACCGTGACGGTTTGCCCGTCGATGGTCAGGGTGACCATCGCTTCGGAGTTGAAGCGCGGCGTTCCGAAATCGATCTCGTGCACAAGCGACATGGTGATGATCCTTTATTCCGCAGCTTGCAGGCGCGGCGGGGCCGCACCAAAATCTTCCCGGAAATGTTTCAGTGCGCTCATGACCGGGTAGGGCGTGAAGCCGCCCAACGCGCAGAGCGAACCGAACTTCATGGTGTTGCAGAGGTCCTCGACCACGGCGATGTTCTCGGCCACGCGGTCGCCGGCGCGGATCCTGTCGATGGTCTCGACGCCGCGGGTCGAGCCGATCCGGCAGGGCGTGCACTTGCCGCAGGATTCGATGGCGCAGAACTCCATCGCGAAGCGCGCCTGCTTCGACATATCCACGCTGTCGTCGAACACCACGATGCCGCCATGGCCGATCAGGCCGTCGCGCGCGGCAAAAGCCTCATAGTCGAACGGCGTGTCGAACAGCGCGCGTGGGAAGTATGCGCCGAGCGGGCCGCCGACCTGCACCGCGCGAACCGGACGTCCCGTATCGGTGCCGCCGCCGATATCATCGACCAGTTCGCCGAGCGTGATACCGAAGGCGACCTCGAACAATCCGCCGCGCTTGACGTTGCCTGCGAGCTGGATCGGCATGGTGCCGCGCGAGCGGCCCATGCCGAAATCGGCGTAGGCCTTGGCGCCGCCGGCGAGGATGAAGGGGATCGCCGCGAACGACAGCACGTTGTTGATCACGGTGGGCTTGCCGAACAGGCCCTTATGCGCCGGCAGCGGCGGCTTGGCGCGGACGATGCCGCGGCGGCCTTCGAGGCTTTCCAGCAGCGAGGTTTCCTCGCCGCAGACATAGGCGCCGGCGCCGACGCGGACTTCAAGATCGAAGCTGTGGCTGGAGCCGCCGATGCGCGCGCCGAGATAGCCGGCGCGCGTCGCCGCCGCTATCGCCGCATTCATCGCCGCGACCGCATGCGGATATTCCGAGCGGATATAGATGTAGCCCTTGGTGGCGCCGACCGTGATGCCCGCAATCGTCATGCCCTCGATTATGACAAACGGATCGCCTTCCATGATCATGCGGTCGGCGAACGTGCCGCTGTCGCCTTCGTCTGCATTGCAGACGACGTATTTCCGGTCAGCGCCGGTCTGCGCCACGGTTTTCCATTTGATGCCGGTCGGGAAGCCGGCCCCGCCGCGGCCGCGCAATCCGGAAATCGTGACGTCGGCGAGAATGGCGTCCGACGTCAGCGTCAGCGCGCGCTCCAGGCCCTTGTAGCCAGCATGGGCGCGATAATCCTCAAGGGAGCGCGGATCGATCACGCCACAGCGGGCGAACGTGAGGCGGGTCTGCCGCTTCAGCCAGGGGATCTCGTCCGCGACGCCGAGCCACAGGGGATGCGCGCCGCCAGATATCATCGCATCGAGCACGGAACCGGCGTCAAACTCGGTCACCGGACCGAACGCGATGCGCCCTTGAGATGTGGCGACCTCGATCATCGGCTCCAGCCAATACACCCCCCGCGAGCCGGTTCTGACGATCTCGATGTCAATGCCGCGCTTGCCGGCGGCCAGGCCCAGCACCAATGCGACTTCATCGGCTCCGACCGCGACAGCACCCGCGTCGCGGGATACAAAAATTCGGAGGCTCATCGCTGCGCCTCCGCGATCAGCGCATCGATGCGCGCTTCGTTCAGACGCCCGACCACGCGGCCATCCAGCATCGCCGACGGCGCCGTCGCACAGAGGCCGAGGCAATAGATCGGCTCCAGCGTCACCCGCTCGTCCGCCGTGGTGTTTCCAAGGGTGATGCCGAGCCTCGCTTCCGCGCGCGCCGCCAGCGCATCGCCGCCTGCGGCCTGACAGGCTTCGGCGCGGCACAGCTTCAGGACGTGCTTCCCGGCCGGCCCGCGCCGGAAATCATGATAGAAGGTGAAGACGCCGTGGACCTCGGCGCGGGACAGGTTCAATGCCGATGCGATCATCGGCACCGCCGGCTCCGGCACGTAGCCGAACGCCTCCTGCAGGGCGTGCAGGATCACCAGCGTCGCGCCTTCAAGGCGGTTGTGCTCGGCGATGATTTCAGCGCCGCGCGCGGCATTCCATGGTTCGTAAACCGGCATCATCCACGTTCTCTGTGAGCTGCTTGTTGGCGGCCGATGAGAATTGGAATTGATCAAGAAATCAATAAAGCTGTCTCATGCTGCGATAGGGAAATGCGATCGATAGGGTTATAAGATCAGGCCATAGGAAAATGGAATGAGTCCATGTGAGCGTGGCAGCGGTGCTCATTTGTCGCGACTTTTTGCATCTTTGTCGTTTGAGATCGTGATATTCGTAGCGCTGGAACGGTGAGGCTCTCTTGATCGACAAGCTCGAACTTCTGCTCGCGCTGGCAAAGGAGCGTCACTTCGGACGCGCCGCGGAAGCCTGCGGCGTGACCCAGCCGACGATGTCGACCAGCCTCAAGCAGCTCGAGGAAATCCTAGGCGTGATGCTGGTGCAGCGCGGCTCGCGGTTTCAGGGCTTTACGCCCGAAGGCGAACGCACGCTCGACTGGGCGCGGCGCATTGTCGGCGACGCCCGCGCGATGCGGCAGGAAATCAACGGGCTCAAGGACAAGCTATCCGGCGAGATCAGGATCGCGGCGATCCCGACCGTTCTGGGCATGGTGGCGTCGTTGACGACGCCGTTTCGCGCCCGCTACCCGGATGTGCTGTTCCGCATCGTGTCGTGCACGTCGGCCGACGTGTTGGGCCTGCTGGAAAATCTGGAGGTCGATGCCGGGTTGACCTACATCGAGAACGAACCGATCGGCAAGGTTCGCACCATACCGCTCTATGACGAGAGCTATCGCCTGCTGACCGCGCCCGACGCCATGTTCGGCGATCGCGATACCGTCACCTGGAAGGAGGTCGGGCAGGTGCCGCTGTGCCTGCTGACGCCGGACATGCAAAACCGGCGCATTATCGACCGCGCGCTGCGTTCGGTCGGCGCCGAGGCGACGCCGACGCTGACCTCGAACTCTCTGCTGGTGCTTTACACCCATGTGAAGACCGGGCGCTGGGCCAGCGTGATGCCGGCGAAGCTTGCGGAAACGCTCGGCTTGGCGGACACCGTCCGGAGCATTCCGATTGTCGATCCGGTCGTCACCTATAGTGTCGGGCTGGTGATTCCGCAGCGCGACCCGATGACGCCGCTGATTGCGGCCCTTGTCCACACCGTCCGCGAAGTCGCCCCGACGCTGGAATCCTGAATCAAGCCGCCACGGACATCTTCGCTCTGGCCTTGCCGGCGTCGCGCGGCAGCGACACGCAGACCACGGTGCCGGCGCCGAGTTTCGAGCGCAGCCGCATCGATCCGCCATGCAGGTTGGCGAGCGACCTTGCGATGGCAAGGCCCAGCCCCGAGCCGTGATAGGTCTTGGTGAGCTGGCTTTCGACCTGTTCGAACGGGCGTCCGAGCCGCGCCAGCGAATGCGCGGCAATGCCGATGCCGGT
>Ga0137362_10002294_pt1 | contig 12387 bp, 14 predicted proteins | sample MadtaG_2_FD_104801 | JGI IMG/M metagenome (GOLD analysis project Ga0137362, IMG submission 104801) | Vadose zone soil microbial communities from Angelo Coast Range Reserve, California, USA - Mad1_100_16 metaG | ecosystem: Environmental > Terrestrial > Soil > Vadose zone | place: USA: California... | reverse complement strand
CCGCCTCACACCACGACGAGCTAGATCTGTGCCAGGAGACTTTCTTGAGTATGCACCGCTCCCGGTGCGTTTTAGATTGTGGCGAGACACAGTGGCGTTTTCGCCACTGCCGATCGACGAACAATAACCTCGGCTTATCTGGCCTTGGCGATAAGAGCGCTACCCCTAATTAACAAGCAACGCCTCCGATTCGATGTGGTATTCAGGCAGCTTTAGCGTACCGCTCTTCTTCACAAACGTAAACGTCTCAACCGCCGGTCCACGAGCGAACATCGTGTTGTATCGGGCGACTATGAAAGTCCCGGAAGTTGTCGCGTTTACAAGCATACTGACTTGACTCGTGGCCCCAGCGTCGCCCAGTTTCGTATGGACCCCGTCTATTAATTTGACGAAGTCGCTCCTCCCTAAACCTTCGTCTGCACCCCGGTAAACCTCCTCGTATTGACTGGGGTTAAGCCGTTGGTGGAACTCTCGGACGGCGGACTCGGCTATGGCGCGCCCCTGGTGAAAGGCAGAGCCACACTGCCACGTCAAGAAGATCAAGGCGACAGCTGTGAGTCCCAAAGACAACTTCCACACCACAGGCTTGGCAGAAGTTGGCGAGTTTGAATTTTGATTCGGATACGTCAAAATGTGGGCCTCTAGAAACATCGGGCTCCTCCGGGCCGAGGCATTACAAATTGCAATCCCTGGTCCATCTTAAAGCCAGTCGGCCAGTACACTTGCAACCCCTCGCAATGGCTGCGAAAGGGGGCCCTATGGGCACAGGCTCGGTCTCATTCTCGCTAGTTGGTGGAACTCTTCCATCAGGAATGACGCTGTCGTCAACGGGACTTGTGAGTGATGTTCCCACGATGGCGGCAGTTTTCGATTTTACCGTGCGCGCAACCGACACTACGGGCAAATTCGGTGAACAGATATTCGTGATCCGCGTGTTGCAGCCCATAGTGCCGCCGGCCGACGCGGTTGCTTGGTGGCGTGGCCAGTGGACCCCGAGCCGGGTCGTATGTTGGAGGGTGGTGATGGGAATGCCGTTGATATCTGTCGAGTCGGTGGTGAGATTCATCAACTTCAGCGGATTGACAAAGCTCAGCACCACCACATTCACCGATGGATGCCCGTCGCCACGGTCAATGATCCAGTGATTATTAGTGTCGAAGGTGGTCATTACAGGCACTGACGCCCAACTGCATGCATCGGAATAGCAGTGCCACAGACCGTAGACTTGCACCTGCGCGTTCACGAAAGAACCAGGCACTACCAGAACCGATGCGACAATAATCAGCAACATCAGGTTGCGTGGCATACGCACCTCCTTAAAGGAGTCTTTTGCAGGTATCGCGGGGAAATCTCCTTTGCTGGGTAACCGCCAGCTTCGGGCATTGGGAGGGGTACCCAACGCCCGTCGGGCCTAAAAACGGGGTAGATTTATAACGAAACACGCTCCCATGTCAAACAGAAAACGCCTTATTAAAACGTTTTTAGGAGCAATCAGGGGACCGGGAACCCCGGTGTGGCCTTGCGCGTATCAGAACAATGACATCGCGAGGTGCCCATGAAAGATAATTCCCAACCGTTCGCCCTCCTTCTCACCGGCTGCTGTGTTGCTATCATCGCTGCCCTGCTCGTCGTTGGAGCCGTATCATCCGGAGTCATTCGGCACATTGTGCAGACGTCACCGCTGTGGATCGCGATCGTGCTCGGCGTGCGCCGCTCCGGCTGGAGTAAATGGGCGGCGCTTCCGTGCCTAGTCTTCTGGCTGCTGCTGATGACAGCAATTTGGCTGTTCCTGCTCGGGTGGGCGCGGATCGTATCGGGCACTTTCTCGCCGACGGAAGTCGCCATGACCGTGATCGTCGGGCTGTCCTCGGTGGTGGGAATCGTTACAGCGCTCTGGATGACAAGCAACATTCGTGCCTGGTCCGCGACGGCCACCGTGCTGCTACTTGCGGTGTTGCAGTTGGCCGCGTTCCGGCTAAGCCTTCTGCCAGGGATTGCTCACCGCTGAACCGACAAGTCTCCAACTTGACTTAGCCCGCTCCCCGCTGAAATGCCAAGAGAAAAGCTGCTGTAAGGTATTTTTTGATACTGGTTCTAGCGAATTCTTTGCTCATTGATTTTGGTATCTGTAGCCTAACGATGCCCCGATCTGGATGGCAGCTCTGGGGCTCCGCAACAAGTGTATTCGCTAGCAACACGGACTTGCAACAGAGCGCCATGATCCATCGACATCGGGAAGAAATGATCATTGCTCATCGTCGGCTGGGAGGCTTGTACCACCGCTACGATCGCACAGCCTGAGATCAGAGAGGTGAAGGGTCCCCAGTTTCTCTCTCTAGGAGTATCTCTTCTTTCAGAGGCAAGTTAGCGGCGACTCGGTGCCTACACAGGAACAAGTTTCCATCGAGGCGAGACAAACTGGTTAACACTGCGCACGTTTTCCTGTGCGCACTGAATTTCGGGGAGCCACAGGAAAGGATCCTCTGTTCGCTGGCTACTCACGATGCCTTCTGAACCCCAAAGTGAAGTGGCACCCCGCCACTTGCGTGAATAACTTTCAAGCGTCTACTTCATTGTTGACACCGGGAATGAAGCGCGCTACCGTTCCCCCGCGATCCGCCCTCCTTCCCTCGTGGCTTATGACCGAGGAAAGTGTGGTCATATTGGTCTCCCGACGAGCTCAATATACGTGTTGCGCACACTTAAGCCTGTGTTGGATCAGGGGGTGTACGCTTGCGTCGGCTGGGCGAGGCTGGGAGCGGAGTTAGGCGGAGCCATTACCGAGCTGGGACGAGAAAGCGTTTCGGACAGCCTAGCGCTAATATAAGACCGTCGAAAGCGCGGTGATTCAGTGAGGACGATCGGATCCATTCGGCGCGTACAGCGGCGTCGGGAACCCTCTCGATCTGGGGTCGGAGCCAGACTTTCAGCAAGACCGGAAAGTCTCGGTGAGCTCCTGGAACATTTCTGTCCGGGCGTAACGCAAGGAAAGATTCCGCGCTGGCCTCCTGATGCATTCGGACTCGCCGCAGCGACTCTCAAGAAATCAGGGTCGTACTGTTCGGTATTGGAGCAGTGGCGCATGCCCCGGAGGAAGGGCTACGTAGAGGAGTTTGAATGGCCGGCGCGCATGCATAGCCTAGGCCAGCAGTGGCGAGATGCTTGGGTGACGAGGGGCGAGCTACCAAAGGAAATCGTGAAGAGTTGGGGTGTACTGCTGGATGAACTCAATGCAGTTGTCGCTCATATCGGAAAGAATCGGAGGCTATGCGAGGCGCTGTTGCAAATTTGCGCTGCGGCTGACGAAGCGTCGGTAGGAGTTGGGATTCCAGTCTCCAATCCTGCAGTGAAGGCTCAAAGGGTTGCGTTGCTGGATCGTTTCCAGGCGCACGCCGACAAACTTTTGCTGCCGAGAGATTCGGGTTCAACTCTGTGTGAATTGATCGACGATTCTAAAGTCCGAGTACTTCCGAAGATGCATACCCCGCAAACGGGACTCACAATCCGCTCCTTCTCCAACAACTTGGCGCTATGTGCTTCCGGTGAGATCCAGCCGGAGTGGTATTCGTTTCCTGTAAGCACACAGGAGAGATCCTTGAATCTATTGCTGGTCCCTTGGCCGGAAAGCATCACTCCGGCACGCTTTGTCTCGAGTCGAGAACCAGTATCAGCGAACACTTTTGCGCCCGGACACTTCGGATTGTTCACTATTGCTGAAGGAGATGAGACGGATATTTCAAGGCAAATTGTTGACCTGTTAGCGGAGGCTGAGAGGCAGGTGGGACGAATTGATGGCGTGATACTCCCCGAACTGTCGCTTTCGGAAGAGCAACACGGTCTATTGGCGCCCAAGATTCTCCAACGATCGACATTCCTCATCGCTGGCATCGGCCATTGTGCTCAGAGGGGACGCCCAGGACTGAATTATCTCCGCTTTGATGTTCCGCTTAGCGGGCATGACTTCCGTGTCAGCTTGCAGCAAAGTAAGCACCACCGGTGGCGGCTGGACAAGTCGCAGATAATGCAATACGGGCTGGGAACAAACCTGCATCCTGAATCTGAGTGGTGGGAGCACATTTCTTTGATTGACCGGAAGCTGATGTTTGTTGCCATGCGGCCCTGGCTCACGATGACAGCCCTCATCTGCGAGGATTTGGCGCGTCCTGATCCAGCTGCAGACCTAGTGCGAGCAGTTGGTCCGAATCTCGTTATAGCCTTGCTCATGGACGGGCCCCAGCTGGCTGCGAGGTGGCCTGGACGCTATGCCACGGCTTTGGCCGACGATCCCGGCAGTTCGGTACTTAGCTTGACCAGCAGGGGAATGTCGGGACTGAGCAGACCCCGATTCGGAGCAACTCGCTCGTCGGTGGTAGCGTTATGGAAGGATGCAAAAACTGGGGTCGCAACCGAAATCGATTTTCCGTCTGCTGCCAAAGCGGTAGTCCTGAATATCACGGTGGATTATCGCGAGGAATGGACTGCTGACGGGCGAACCGATTTCGGCACGACGGCCTACCCCATTCTGGCCGGAATCCACCTAGTGCCGACACCATCGATCTAGCGTGCTAGAATAAGAAAATGAAACTGATCAACGGTCGCGACGCGTCGGTGCTTTCGCTGCTTGCGAGGCACCCCTCCTTGCCAGAAAAAGACCGCAGCTCCCTCGTGCCTACATTGGGCAAAGACGCGAGAACCGTCGCCAATGCCATTGTCGGGGCCGTCAAAGAGAAGGCGACGCGCGGTAAGGGAAAGACCAGACGCGCGGTCAAGGCGAAGCGCGAATCGAAGAAGCTGAGTCATGGTTTTGCTATGCGTACGGCACATGCGCTGCGAGATTGGGCGGATTCCAACCACCGGATAGCAGCTGACTCTTTCCAGCGCGGAAAAACGAATCGGTCCACGTTTTAGAATCCGACAATTCTGCTAAGTGACGTACGTGAACACTGACGCCAAGGTTGACCTTTGGCCGGTGGTGTTGCTTGCTTCGACGTCAACAGCTCCTGCGGCATGAGCGGGAGTTGTGACTGTTAGCTGTGTATCGCTGACCTTGGTAACACTTGTACCCACAACTCCTCCAAACTTAATTTGAACGTGGTCGTCAAACCCAGATCCCGTCATTCTGACTACCGTTCCGCCCGTGGTTGGTCCCGTAGTGGGTTTTAATTGGCTGAGCTTGAGAGGTGCGGTACCTAATGCCTGATCTTTTCCTTTTTCGGCACCGGTGAAGACTGATTCGGCTATGTTCTTGAGTTTCGCCAATGCTTGCTGACTGAACATCCCGACTAAAGCAGCCAATGCCGCGTATGCATCGACTGTCGACTGAGTGGGAACCGATTGCCCGAATCCACCTCGGATAATCAAGAAAAAAAGCAAGGCCAAACCTGCAGCGACGAAGGGCACCAACAAGTACATTAACAACCAACTGGTCTTCAAATTCCGGTTCCCGACGTACCAGTAAAAGGAGCGCATCACGTGTATGAGCCCGCCGACTGCTCCGACGATAATTACTATTAAGAGAAGACGAATATTGTCTCGCAGAGAACCCGCCCATCCGAAGAACGGAAGACTGGAACTTTTCACTGTGGTAGTTGATTGAGCAAGCTTGTGCTGGACTTCACGCATTGCCGATGTGTTGCTAGCAGCTGGCGCAGTCGGAGTTTCCCCGGTGTTTCGGTGAGCTCCCGGTCCGATCGCAGGCTCAGAGCCGGCCGCAGGGGCTTGCTGAATGTCGGTGTCTCTTCGGAATTGGAAAGCATTGGTCAAGCTGTTTTTTTGACCGCTCGGACTAACTACTTGAACCGTAAGCAAGCCTGCCTGACCCTCTTTCGGCCATGGTGGGGTTGTTGCTAAAAGGACGGTATCAGACTCACGAAGCACTTTGATAGATGGAATGTCACCAAAGAAGACTTGCGTCCCGTCCGTAAAACCAGTACCCAAGATGGTGACCTCTGTCTTCGCTGTTGCGGGTCCTTGGTTAGGATCCACCGATGTTATAGACAGTGCACCGACGGCGGGCCACAAGGCCGCAAGACTGTAAAACAAGATGATGCCCAGGAATATTAGGTACACCGACATGCAAACAATGCCGGAAGTTCCTACATAAGTTTCCCCTGCCGAGGAATGCACTTGAGAGTCCGACGAATCTTCCTGGTTAATCTGATCTGGTACCATTGGTGGCTCCTTCGGGTCGCGCTCTGCGCCCGTCCGCTAAGACATTCCGGTGCCCAGGATCAAGGCGAATGTAGAACCTCTTGACAGCCGGCGCGGGAAGTCAGATGGATCGGCTGGCACGGCAATAGGCGCGAAGATTCTGCCGGGCTCCTAAGGTAAAGTCAAGAGGAAAAGCAGGTTATTACAAAATTAGAACAACGCGTCAAGCGAACCACTTTGTCCCTTATTGCGGTCACCTCGGGTTATTCTCTTCAGGCGGCTATCGACTTCGGCTGCTAGCCGGATAAAGCTACCCCGGAAAGTTGATACTGCGTATTGTATCTACCTTGACCAAAGGCGTAAGAGTTGTCTTGTCCTCCCAAGCTGTTAAATGTGCCCTGCGCGAAAAAATTCAAGACAGTTGGAAACGCGGACGGGGCTCGGGATTGCTGCGGTTATTGGGAATTCACAGAGTGAATACAAAGGTATCTTGGCAATCATCGGTTCAGCTCCGGGAAACATTGCAGCTTCGTAGACGGTCACGGGGTGGGTCGGTGGATAGAACCGGCCAAAGTTTCTGAACGAGCAAGGGCATAGCCCTTATGTCGTACATTTGTGTCTTGTACGTCCAGTCCCCCAGCGTTCCTATCTGCCAGAGGACAAGCTGACTGGATGGATCGATCAGAACCGCATTCAGCAGAAAGTCGGTGGCTTCGTAAGACTGACATCCCCCCACAGCAGGGTCAACGCCGAGATCCGCAAAAAGACAGTCTTCTGAAGACACACCGGGCAACATTCGGGCTGGAAATCCCTCACTTCTCGCTCTCCTGATCGACTCGTGCGAAGGATACGCAAAGACTCCGGGATGACCGTAGAAAGCGCCCACCGTTTTGTCACCTGTACGAACACACCCGAGTATGTGCTCCACCGTCGCGTTGTAGGCGTACATCCGCGACGGCTGCTGCATTTGAACTGGGAAGGCGAATTGCTGTGGGGACACAGGGGGGCGCAGTCGACGCGCTAGATCACAACCGCACTTTTTTCACGCGCCGCGTTGCGGAAATGATCTTAGGTGGTCACCGGAATTCTGATGCCGAGCAAGAGCCTGCCCAACCCATGGTGTCCTCTCGGGAGCGTGAAATCGTGCAGCTTCTGGCTGAGGGAAAGAGTAGCAAAGAGGTAGCGTCGTTTCTAAATTTAAGCGTAAGCACAGTAGAAACACACCGCTCGAACATCATGCGCAAATTGGGAATCCACTCCCTGAGCGAGTTGGTGCTCTATGCGATTCGCAACAATATTGTTCAGGTTCAGGTTGGCCCACAATGACATAGTTTCCAAACAGATTCCAACTCCAGGACTCCCAGTCATCTGCAATTTCCCGTAGCGACTTACAAAATACTCACCTCTCCTTGGTCTGCGATGCGTGGTATGCTCAGCCGCGCTCATCGGCCAAGCGGAAGAGTGCAGCACGAAAAAAACGTCACCGGCTAGCCCCTAAACCACAAATTCCACAACTGGAATTGGCAAACCTCACCTGCAAGGAATTGCATCTACTCTACGTCTCTGGCCTTAGTCTGCTAGGGCCTCACCCCTGCGGAGCACACAGCGGTGCCATATGCCGCAACCTGTAGCAGAGCGAATCAAAAAGTTGCGAGATGAAATAGCCGCAATTAGCCAAGCGAACCGCGTGTACCTGCACAGTCCTAAATACGGCTCAGCTGTAGCTGATCATGAGCGGCGTATGCAAAGATTGCTAGAAATCGTAGACGAATTGAGGTCCCTAACTGACTGGAAAAAGTTATGAAATTGGCTCCGGGGTGTTCTACGTGGGTGCTGTCCACGGTTGAGAGAGCGGGGCATCTGCTTCGGGGACACCGGATCATCGGATTCGAGCGCTACCTTCTACGACATATCCCACGTTTGGCCAAAGCGTTACGAGCGGCACGCTCTTTGGCTAGCACTTGGGTCTCGCGGCATTCTCTCTCGTAACGGGATTCGCCAGGTTCAAAAAGGATGCTATCGTTTGGTATCTTTTTTACATGCGGTTTTAGGTTCCGGTCTTCCGCTCTTCGTCCATTTCACACTCGGCAACCTCGCGGAGAACGTGCAGGTATTCCAAGGCATCTTGAAGGGCTAGTTGTTCTCCGTCTGATGGCTTTGCAAGGCAGTCTTCAATTTGGTCAAGAACGGCGCTACGTGCCTCGATGACCCGCAGGAGCAGCTTTGCCGGGTCAGGTTCTAAGATTGCAGCTTCGCATAGTTGCTTCCACCGCGGAATGCGACCGTTGCCATAATTCATGACGTGGCCAACCTACTTATAGCAGCGCCCGCTCGAAGCACAACACCTTTATTTTTCTGTACTATAACGCACATGTCCGTGTACGCGACCGCTACGTCGTTTCCGCAGCTAAGGCGCTTTCGGTAGCTCTGCAGCCTCTGGGACGTATGGTTTCCTCCCACGGAACCGACCGGAAGAATTTTCAGGAACGCCTGGCGAAGAAAGGGACCGCCTCCTGCCGTTCGTTCAGCGTATAAGGCATCTCGGTGCCGAGATCGGATTCCTCTCCATCCTGCATACCAGCGCACGGCCAGAGGGTTGAACGGCGTTGCTGTTACGTCGGTTACATCTCGTAACGCCCGCAAGAACGTGATCGAGTCCGTCCGGGACTTGTGCATCGGCGAAAGTTCGATCCTGCGTAGCCGCCTGCCGCAGGTTCCAGCAAAGGTTCTCAAGGAGCTGGTTGTCAACGCCTATATCCACCGGTGCTACCGGACGCCGGCGCCCGTCATCATCACCATCTCCGAGTGGGCCCTGGAGATCAGGAGTCCCGGAGAGCTGCTGACCGGGCTGAGCGTCAATAACCTCATCCACGGCGTGCCGGTTTACCGGAATCTGCTCCTGGCGGATGGGGCCCGGTTCGTCGGCCTGTGCGACAAGATAGGGCAGGGGATCGACCTGATTTTCAAGAGCGTACTTTCGGACGGTCTCGGCTTCCCCGAGTTTGAGAGCGGCAGCAATCTTTTTTATCGCGCGTATTCCGCTCGCCGGCAGCGCGGAATTCAGTGAATTTGTAAGAAAGCGCTCGCAGACGCTGACCCAGCTCGACGAGATCATCGTGCTGCGGCTGCTGTGGGGCAAGGAATCAGCGCGCCTGGACGAGCTGTGCTCGAAGATGCAGCGCAGGCGCGAATTCGCAGAACGCATTCTGGGAGAAATGTGCAGGAAGGGAATGATCGAGCAGACCCAGGATTGCTACCGCCTCACGGCGATCCTGCGCCACGATATCGAGACCATCTTCCAATCCGACCAATTGCCGCTCAGTCCTTCCATGTGGGGATGACCGTCGCCCGGAAAGACGAGGAGCGGCTTGCAAATAATGGCTTTTTCTTTTGGGGCATCGGCCGCTTTTTTCTGGTTCGTCTTCTCACCGAGAACCCAGAGGGACACCGAGAGTCAGGACCCGGCGTAAAGCTGAAAGGGCGCCCAATAGAACGGCCGGCGGAAAGCACTGTCCGAGCGCAGCAAAGACAATTTCGCGCTACGAAGAGCGGCGTCGGGTGTCCGTTCCTTTTTCAACTCCCTGTAGAGTTGATCCATAAGTTGCGGAGTCGAAATGTCGCTGACTTCCCAAAGGGCTCCGATCACATTGTGCGCGCCAGCGCGCAGGAACGCCCACGAAAGCCCGACCATGCCTTCGCCCGAGAATGCGCGTGTGCCTTGGCCGTAGCAGGTCGAGATCGTCACCAGCTCCGCGTGAAGCGGATGTTGGACGATGTCGCGGGCGTAGAGCTTGAATGAGTCGTCCGCCGCCGTTGCTTTGGACAACACAATGGCGGAGTCGAGCGGGCTCAGCCGGCTGGCGGTGCCATGCGCGACAAAATGAATGTAAGAGAACTGCTCCGGCTTGCTGGCCAGATACGCTGGCGGGCTCGCATGCTCGCGCTTGAAGACCTGCTGTTGCGACGGCGCGAAATGCTTTTCGATGCTGTCCATTTCCACGGCCGCCTTCGGTAGATTGGGATAGTCCGTACTCGGGGAAACCGCGTCGCCCATGATGAGCAAGTTGGGAGTGTTTTTCCCAATTTTGTGAGTGGCGGAGAGCAGGCGCAGCGAGCTGACATTGGTAATGGTCGCGTCTTCGATCCAGTAGTGCAGCTTCGGTTCCGAGACCAGCAGGGTTTCGAAATTCAGGCTGTTCAGGCTGCTGTCAGGGACGATCACGACCTTGGGGCTAGCTTCCACAGAAGCAGATCCCGGGAAGGGCACGGCTTCAGCCGTGCCGCAAGAGCGACAAATCAGGTGGGCTTTAGCCCCTGAGGGCTGCGCTGCCAGCATCGCATGTGCCGGAGAGATCAGTGTGTGATAGAGCCACCGGCCGTCTTCGTTGGCGGTATCGAGCACATCTTGCGGCCCGACCAGAGCCTTTCCGTATCGCTGCACGGCGGCTTTGATCTCCGATTCCGGAGGGAGAAAGAACAGGCTCGTCTTCTGCCGCGTGATTGCCCACAGATAAGATTGCTTCTCGCCCAGCCAGTAGAAAAGAATCGTGCTCCCATCTTGCCGGGCTACTTGCTGTGCATTCAGCGGCGCCGGCGCAAACGACGTGCCCTTTTTTAACAGGTTTAACCCCTCCGCCAGATTCCGAGCGCGGCTGTATTCGGCGACTTGCAGAGACTGTGCCGTCTTGCCCCGAGCCACCAGGAAGTGGATGTAGTCGTCGTAGATGGCCGAGGCATTGGCGAGAAACGGCAGGCGCGAATCCATCTTCCTGATGTTCGCGCGAGCCTCTTCAAACGTGGAGAGCGCAGTCTCGTACTCGCGTTCGGCCGCGTCCGGTTGGTTTTCGCTTTCGTAGAGCCGGGCCAGCGAGTGCTCCGCCTGCCACTTCAGAAACACCGGGCTGTCTGGAGCTTGCGCAACCTCATGGAAGGCGGATTCGGCAGTAGCTATATCGTGACCCTGTGCCGCGATGCGCCCCTGCACCAGCCGGGGATAGAGCTCATTGCGCTTGTTGCCATCGGCGCGCGCCATGGCAAGCGCCTCGTCCGCATAGCGCTTCGCGTCTTCCAGTTTGTTAGTTTTCTCGGAGACGAAGGCGAGGGACTGCAGGGCATTGATGATGTCTTCGTTGCTTTTGATCCTCTCTGCAAGATCGAGCGACTTCCGGAAGGACTGTTCGGCAAGTACGAAGTCACGGGTGTCAAGATAAACGTAACCGACATTCAAGAGCCACTTAACTTGGTCGCTGATGTTGCCCAGCTTCTCGGCCTGTTTCCTCGCCTCGAGGAACATCCCTTCAGCTTTCTCGGTGTCGCCGAGCTTGTAGTAAGCCCAGCCCATATTTCCCAATGCAGCCTGCGTGAGGTCGGGAACACCTCGCTCCACCGATATCTGGCGCACAGCAGCAGACCAGTCGAGCGCGTTGTCGAAGTGTGTCTGCTCGTTCGCGGACCAACTCATATCCAAGAGGGCATCGGCTTCCCAGATTCGGTCACCACTTGCACGCGCATAGCGCAAAACACGCTCGAAGAAGATCTGGGCTTGTGCGTAGTGCCCTCGCCTCATCTCCAGTGCTCCTCGCGCAGTGAGCACATCCGCGCACGCAGTGGAATCCGAGGCCGTACAGAACCCCTCAGCTTCTACAAACTTTTGTTCCGCCTGTTGGAATTTGCCCAAGGACGTGTTCGCGAGCCCTTCCAGCCAACACTTTCTTACGGCCAGGTCGGCAGAGGAGGGTGCGGCCGGCTGCGAAACTATGAGCTCCAGCACGTCCTCGTACATCCCCTGCTGATACAGTATCCTCGCCCTGAGGATCGTAAATTTCCAGGCCCACTCCGTGCTAGTCTTCTGGAAATCCCTGTACCCCTGTTCCGCCTCCTTCGCCGCCATGACAACATCGCCATGTCTGAAGGTCTGTTGCGCGTGCTCATACGCGGCCTGAGGGTCGCGGTGGGCACAACCCGAAAGGCACAAGAAAATGAACACTGACATGGCCGCGCTTAACCGTTGTATTTCTAAGCAGGCTCTCCTCTCGGCTTGCGCGTAGACATCTCGGGTTTTCCATCCCGCGAACATCACAAAACCACTCGTCGACAAATTTAGTTGAAAAGCAGGAAAGCGTCCTAGTATAGCCCCACACACAAGACCTTGTGGTTGGTGCTATCGCGGGATGTTCCTTAGGGAGCCGGCAAGAACGTGATGATACCGGAGCACTATCGGTATGCCATGCCCTGTCT
>Ga0137362_10002286_pt1 | contig 12403 bp, 10 predicted proteins | sample MadtaG_2_FD_104801 | JGI IMG/M metagenome (GOLD analysis project Ga0137362, IMG submission 104801) | Vadose zone soil microbial communities from Angelo Coast Range Reserve, California, USA - Mad1_100_16 metaG | ecosystem: Environmental > Terrestrial > Soil > Vadose zone | place: USA: California... | reverse complement strand
GCCTTCGTGGCGGCCGAGCTCGATGGCCGCCGGAGCGCGTGGCTCGGCTTCTATGGGCTCGTGGGGGTCGCGTGCTGGGCGAAGGGGCCCGCCGGGCTGTTGCCGCTCGTCGTCGCGGTCGCGTACGAGCTGGCGGCTTCCGGCTGGCGGGGTCTGGCGCGTATGCGAGCCGGGATAGGCATCGCGATTCTCGTGGTGCTCGTCGCGCCCTGGTGGCTGCTCGCAGCCCATGCCGGGCGAAGTCAGTTCGTACGAGACGTCGTGCGGGCCGACATGATGCAAGGCTACAATCCGCTGCGCGTGCTGGCCTGGAACCGGGCCATCGAGCCCCTCGGCGCCGCGCTGACGATCCTCTTTCCGTGGTCCCTCTTGCTCCCGTTCGCCGTGCGCTGGGCCGCTCGGCGCTGGAAGACGGACGCCGCGCCGGGCGAGCGGTTGACCCTCATCTGGTCGATCACCGTCTTCGTGATCGTTGCCGCATCCGCTCGCCAGCGATGGCGCTATTACCTGCCGCTCTGCGTGCCCGGCTCGTTGCTCATCGCCGGCTGGCTGTGGTCACGTCGCGTCTGGCGCCACATGGCGATCTCCGTGGCCGGCTGGGCCGTGGTCGCCAGCATCTTGATGGTCGGCGAGATCTACGTCACCGCGCGCGACAATCGCGGCACCCAATTGCAGACGATCGCGCGGGCACTCGAGCAAGTGTCGGCGCCGATGTTTGCGCTCGAAGCGCCGGAGCTGGTCTTCTCCTTTTACCTCCGACTCGCGATCCCGGCCGTCTCCAGCATGACCGAGCTTCGCGGCGTCGATGCTCCCCTCTATGTCATTGCCAGAGATCCGCCGGCGCCGGAGGCCTTTGACCCGGTCGCGCAGGGCTTCGTGAAAGGCCGGCGCTTCGTGCTCTGGTCGAAACACTGACCCGGGGTTGCGTCAGCGTGGGCCCGGCCCCTTCGGTCCGCGCGGGTCCACGCTGTCGGGGAGGCAGACATACCGAAAGGTCTGAATCCCGGCGGCCTGTTGATCGGGCTTGTCGGAACGGAAGACCACCACTTGAACGGCGTCGCCCAGAACTTTCAAGAGGGCGCCCTTCGGGCGATTGTCAGGATGCGCGACGCGGTCGATTTCCTGACGAAGGCGCGCTTCGCATTCGGTCTTCCTCACCGTCCCCGCGATCGGGTGCCACAAACGCGACTCGGCCTGGGTCGCATAGTCGAGCCGTGCCTCGTCATTCCACAGCACCCATGCGCATTCGGCCGAGGCCGTCGCGGCTGAGGTGAGCACACAGAACACGGCCAGCAGTGAGGCGCTTCGCGTGCCGCGGATCATCGGCAACCCTCCTCAATTCCTACTCGCGTCTCCGTATGTGACCCGACGATGACAACGCAGTGCCTTGCCGACGCGGGCGACCCAACGGCGCGCCCACGTCATCGGGGTGCGGCGAGAACTGGCGCTAGTCGGGAATCAGAAGTCGGACGGGAAGCTGAGCGGCGGGGAACGAGGGCCGGCCAGCGGGCCGAGCAACACCGATCGACCCGTAGGCTCCGCCGGTTCGGCGCGCACTGCGGGGATCCAGACCGGTCCAGCATCGGCTGAAGACGCGTCGGCGATCGCGCAGATGCCGGAGATGAAGACGACGACATTGTCGAAATCGTCGTCATCCCAGTACCCACCGATCCATGTCGGGTCGGGCGGATCCGCGTAGGCGATCGGCGCGAGCCCGATGAGCAGGGTGACGACGACCAGTGCGAGAACGCGGCTGGCGCGAGGCACGTCGTATGATCGCCTCTCCGTCACGGCACAGTCAAGGCTACAAGGCGGCGGTGTCTCTGTGTTGGGGAGCGAAGGTGGCACGAAGCGTCGGACCTGAAGTCGTCTTCATGTCCCGAGCACGACGCGCCGGAGACCGCATAAGTCGCTTGACCGCTGTGCGCACCCGGACGATCATGACGGCGTGCTTCAGAAGTCCTTCGTCGTCTTCCTCGTCGCCGTCTTGCTGGGATTGGTGCCGGCCGCCTACGCGGATCCGCCTGACCCGGCATGGATCGGTGGGTACTGGGATGACGACGATTTCGACGCCGCCGTCATTCTCATCGTCAATGCGTGCGCCGTTCAAGCTCCTTCGCTCATCGATTCTGGACCCCTGTTGGCGATTCTGGTCGACCATGAACCCCGGCCGCCGAGGTTCGTCCAGACTTCGTCTCGCGACGCTGCTTCCCCCCGCGCACCACCCGTAGCGCTCCTGCCCGCGTCCTGATCCTCGGCTAGCGCCCTGGCGGCACGCCGGCCCGAACGCCTCGCGGGTGTTCTGCGCCCGCATGGCCCCGGTCGGCTACGCCCGACATGACCGCTGCGCCCATGGGGGATATCCATGATCGGTCCACGCACACTTGTCGTCTGCCGGCGCATTGACATGGTCTCTCCAGTGCCCGTTGGCACCTGCCCGGCGAGCCGCACCCGCGTCGAGCCGTGACACGGCGATGATCGATCTCGTCTTTCTCGGCCTGGTGATTCTTTCGGCGGTCTATTGGCTTGCGGCCCTTGCCTCGGTCGCGCTCTACCGGCGCCCCCGCTCGGCGCCCTCTGGCCTCGCATCGCCGGTCACGATTCTGAAGCCGCTGCGGGGCGACGACGGGCAGCTGTACCAAAATCTCCGCAGCTTCTGCCGACAGGACTATCGCGACTTCGAAATCGTCTTCGGCGTCCACCACCTTCACGATCCCGCCGTGGCCGTCGTCGAGCGCCTCAGACGCGAGTTCCCCGGGCTCGAGCTGAAGCTCGTGGCCGACAGCCGTACGATCGGCACGAATCGCAAGGTCAGCAACCTCGCCAATCTCGTCCGCCACGCCAAGCACGACACGCTCATCGTCGCCGACAGCGACATGCGCGTGGACTCTGGCTACGTTCGCGCCGTGGTCGGGCCGCTCGAGGACCCCCGAGTCGGATTGGTGACGTGTCTCTATCGCGGTGTGGCGCCGCGCGGTGTCGCCTCACAGCTCGGCGCGATGTTCATCAACGAATGGTTCTTGCCGGCCGCGCTCGTCGGCACCCACCTCGAACGGCTGCGCCACGCGTTTGGCGCGACCCTCGCATGCCGACGCGACACGCTGCGCTCGGTCGGCGGATTCGAAGCCATCGCCGATCAACTCGCCGATGACTACATGCTGGGATGGCTCGTGAGCGGCCTGGGCCTTCGAGTCGTTCTGGTGCCGTACGTCGTGGAGAACGTCGTGACCGAGCGAAACCTACGAACCCTGCTCGTGCACGAGCTGCGGTGGGCAAGGACATTTCGCACGCTGCGGCCAGTGACCTACTGCTGCTCGCTCTTGACCTATGGGATCCCGCTCTCGGTTCTGTGGCTCGCGGCCAGCGGAGGGAGTCGTCCCGCCTGTGTCGCCACGGCTCTGCACGTCGGTCTCCGGATCGTCGGCCGGCTGGGACTCCACCGAGCGCTCGGACAACCGGCGCCGTGGTCCGGGATGTGGCTGGTCCCGATCCGCGACGTCGTGTCGTTCGTCGTCGGAATCGTGAGCTTCCTTGGACGCACCGTGCGCTGGAACGATGAGCCGTTCCACGTTCATCGCGACGGTCGGCTCGAGCGGCGGGCGGCGATCGGAAAGAGACCGCACCTCGCCGAATCCCCTGAGATGGTGTCTCGCGCGCCCGAGTGGGAGGAGACGGCATGAGCGACGTCGATCGTTCCTATCTTCGAACCCTGTTCTTGCACCCGCCCTCGTACGAGGGCTTCGATGGTGGCGCGGGCGCGCGCTATCAGGCGCGCCGCGAGATTCGGTCGTTCTGGTACCCGACGTGGCTCGCGCAGCCGGCGGCGCTCGTGCCGGGTTCGCGCCTCATCGACGCGCCACCCGCCGATCTCACGCTCGAGGACATCCGCCCGCTCGCCTCGGAGTACGACCTGGCCATCCTGCATACCAGTACGCCGTCGTTCGCTCACGACGTTCGCGTCGCCGAAGCGCTGAAGGAGGAGAATGGCGAGCTCCGCATCGGATTCGTCGGCGCGCACGTCGCGGTGAATCCCGAGCGCGCGCTCTCGGCGTCGACCGCGATCGACTTCGTCGCGCGGAACGAGTTCGACTTCACGATCCAGAGCGTTGCCCAAGGCCACCCGCTCGACACGGTTCTCGGCCTCAGCTTCCGATCACGGGGCGAGATCCGGCACACGCCGGACCGTCCGGTTCTCGAGAACATGGACACGCTGCCATTCGTGGTCGACGTCTACAAGCGAGACCTCGTCATCGAGCGCTACGCGGTCGGATACCTGCTTCATCCGTACGTCTCGCTGTATACCGGACGGGGATGCCGGTCGAAGTGCACGTTCTGTCTGTGGCCGCAGACCGTTGGAGGTCATCGCTATCGCACGCGCAGCGTCGAGCACGTCGCGGAGGAGATCGCGCTGGCGAAGCGTTACTTCGCCCAGGTCCGGGAATACTTTTTCGATGACGACACGCTGACCGACGACTTGCCTCGCATCGAAGCGCTGGCCCGCCGGCTCGGCAAGCTCGGCGTGACGTGGTCGTGCAACGCCAAGGCGAACGTCCCGTACGACACTCTGAAGGTCCTGAAGGACAACGGCCTCCGGTTGCTGCTCGTCGGGTACGAGTCTGGGAACCAGAAGATCCTGAACAACGTGCGTAAGGGCATTCGCCTCGACACGGCCCGACGCTTTACGCGGGAGGCGAAGGCGCTGGGCATCAAGATTCACGGGACGTTCATTCTGGGATTGCCGGGGGAGACGCGGGAGACGATTCAGGAGACGATCCGCTTCGCCGGTGAGATCGATCCAGACACGATTCAAGTGTCGATCGCGGCTCCCTATCCGGGCACGGAGCTCTTTCGACAGGCGGCCGCGAACGGATGGCTCTCCGGGGAAGCGCTGGTCGATGAGCGCGGCGCCCAGGTGAGCGCCTTGTCTTATCCCCATCTGGTGAGCACCGAGATCTCTCGGAGCACCGAAGAGCTCTATCGCCGGTTCTATTTCCGGCCAGGGAAGATGGTCGCCATCGCGAAGGAGATGGTGCGGGATCGGCGCGTCATGCGTCGCCGCCTGCGAGAAGGCCGAGAATTCCTCCGATTCCTTGCGGCCCGACGACACGAGACATCACTGGACGTGGACGGCGGATCGGCCGCGACGAAGGTCGCCCGGGGACGGGCTCGCCTGCAGGTCGTCCTTTCCGTTCCCGCGCAGTCCACCGTGATTCTGTCGGTTCCGGCGGCGATCCGGGCGGCCAGTGTCTTTGCGGCCGTGGAGGACGTCGAGCGCATCATCTTCTGCACCGAATCGCCGGAGCTTCCGCGATCCTGGCGCCGCTGGTTGGCCGCGCTTGGACGGCCTTGGGTGCACGTCACCTCATCCGGTGGATTGGCGTCGCTCGCTGAGACGCTCCAGCCCCGATCACCCGTGCTCGTCGTCGCGCCCAATGCCATCCCTGTGCGCCGCCAAGTTCAGGACCTGCTCACCCGATCGATCACGGAGCGGCAGCGGACCACCTGGGTCTGGCGCGGAGTGCCGGTCGCCGCGTACTACCCGGAGGCGCAAGCGCTTCTGGCGCAAACGGCACGTGGGTCGGAGGCCGTTCCGCGAGGGGCGCTCCTCGATGCTTCGGCGCCTCGCATCGAGGCGGCGCCGGACTCCTGGAGCGATGTGGATGGCTCCGCCGGTGCGCAAACCGAGGAGCGTCGGCTTCTTCGCTCGCTGCGCCAGCCGAGCGACGGCTACCTGGCGCGTTTCGATCGCCTGCTGTCCGCCGCGCTGTCTCGACGCCTGGTTCGGACGCCTTTCACGCCGAACGTCATCACGGCCCTGAGTCTCCTCGTCGGGCTGGCCGGCGCCGTAATGCTCGCCAACACGACCCTGTGGGTGGCGTTCCTCGGCTCACTCTTGCTCTGGACCAGCTGTATCCTCGACGGCTGCGACGGTGAAGTCGCCCGGCTCAAGCTTCTCACGTCCGCGTTCGGAGCTCGATTCGATGCCGCCACGGACGACATCGTTCATCTTGCGACCTTCGGCGCCATCGTCATCCACGTGCGCCGCGCCCGACCCGATCTGAGTCTCGCCGGTCCAACGTTCTTGTTTCTCTTCGGCGTCGTGGTCAGCATGACGTTCGTCTGGTGGCTGATCAATCGGCTCCCGTCCGAGCGCCGGCTCGGGTTCAAGCGGGTCTACGAACGTATTGCGAGCCGAGACTATATCTACCTCGTCGTCGTGCTCACGGCATTGTCGAAGCTCGAGTGGTTCCTCTGGGCGGCGGCAGTCGGCGCGAACCTGTTCTGGCCGAGCCTCTGGGGCTGGGCTCGGGCCACCCGTACGCGATGACGCCTCGCCAGAAGCTGGTCGTGGCGCTCGGGGCGCTGGGGCTGATCATCCTGGTGTGGCGGATCGATCTGAACGCGGTGCAGCTGTCGTTGCTCCACGTCGGATGGGGTATGGCGCTCGTGCTGAGCCAGGAAATCGTGGCGCACGTGCTGAACGCGTGGGGATGGCGCTTCGCGTTCACGCGCGAGGTGGCCCCCTGTTTCTCGCTCGGTGAGCTGATCCGACTTCGGGTGGCCGGTGACGCGATCAACTACTTGACGCCCACCGCGACGATCGGTGGGGAAGTCGCACGTACGCTGATGTTGAGGGACGTGTGCGGTGCTGACGTCCGGGCGGTGTCGGTCGTCATTGCCAAGGCGACTCAGACCCTGGCGCAAGCGTTGTTCGTCACCGCAGGGCTGATCCTCGTGGCCACCGAATGGGTCGCCACGGGCCTCAGCCGCTCGTTCCTCCCCTGGGCGGTCGGCGTCGGACTCCTGGCGGCGGCGCTCGTCGCATGCGGCCTCAAGGCTCGGGGCGCCGGGATGGCGGCCGCGTGGCGCCGGGCCTTCGGCCCGGGCCTCGTGGCGTTCATCCGAAACCATCCCGGGCGCGTCGCCTGCTCGACGCTCATGTTCGCCCTGGCCTATGCGTGGGGAGCCTTCGAGGCCTACTGGATCTGTCGCTTCCTTCTGGTGCCCGTGGCCGCCGCCACGGCGCTCAGCATCGAAGTGTTGTCGATCACGATCGACGGACTCCTCTTCATGGTCCCCGCAAAGATCGGCACCCAGGAGAGCGGCAAAGTGTTCGTGTTCGCCGTACTCGGACATCCCCCGAGCCTCGGATTCGCGTTTGGCGTCGTGCGCCACGTCCGGGAATTGATCTGGGCGGCCGCGGGAGTGCTGCTCTACTGGGCGGCGATCGGCCGCGGCAGCTTGTCATCCCGATATCGGAGCGAGCAGCCGACCGCGCCGTGAGCATGAATGTCGTCGGTCGCGCGCTCCGCGGTGTCGTCGGACCGTGCTGCCGCCATCCGGTCCTGATCCTCATCGCCGGGATCGGCCTCGCGGTCCTCGGCGCCTGGCTCACGTGGGCGAGGCTCGGCTTCGAGACCTCGCAGCTTCACCTGTTGCCGCCCGGCCAGCCGTACGTCACCCGCTATCGAGACTATTCGAAGGATTTCGGGGAGCTCGACGAGATCGTCATCGCCATTCGAAGCCACTCACTCCGGGACTCGCAGGCCTTCGCCGCCCGGCTCGTCACCGAGTTGCGCGCTGGTCCCATCGCCTTCAATCACCTCGCGTATCGTCTTGCGCCCGACGGCTTCGAGGGGCGGACGCTGCTCTATTTGCCGGCGGCCGCGCTCGTCGACCTGCGTGAGCAGGTCTTCGATCATCAGACATTCATCGAGTCATTCGCCAGAGCCCCGGGACTCGTGAGTCTTCTCGAAGGTGTGAACCGGCAATTCGCCGGCGCCTTCGTCGGCAACTTCTTCGACCTCGGCCTTCAGGATGGGGCTACGGCCGGCGACCTTCGCTTCATCACGACGCTGGTGACGCAGCTTCGCAAAGCGATCGATCATCCGAGGCTCGAGGAAACGCCGTGGAGCGCGATGCTGCAGGTTGCCGACGGGCATGAGGACGCCGGCTATTTCCTGTCCGACGACAAACAGCTGCTGTTCGTCCTCGCCGACCCCGTGGGCGGCAGCGGTGGCTTCGCGAATGATCAGGCGGCCATTGCCGAAATCCGCGCTCGGATCGCGGCGCTGCGCACCGAGTTTCCCGGAATCGAGGCCGGCGTTACGGGAGGGCCGGCGCTGTCGAACGACGAGATGGGGACCGCATTCGCGGACAGTCAGCTCGCGACGGTCCTCGCGTTCGCGCTCACGCTCGGTTTGTTGTTGCTGGCCTTCCGACGATTCCGGGAGCCGCTCCTCATGCTGGCGGTCCTCGCGCTGAGCTTGGTGTGGTCGCTGGGGCTGATCTCGCTGACCGTCGGCCATCTCACCGTCTTTTCTGTGATGTTCATCTCGATCGTCGCCGGGCTGGGCATCGACTACGGCATCTACGTTCTCTTTCGCTGGGACGAAGAGGTGATGCTGGGCGCCAGCTCGGCGGTGGCGCTCGACGTGATCGCCACGCGCACGGGACCCGGTGTCCTCCTGGGTGCTCTGACGGCGGCCGCGACGTTCTATGCCCTGATCGCCACCGACTTCCACGGCGTGCAGGAGCTCGGCTTCATCGCGGGCAGCGCGCTCATCGCGTCGTTCATCGCGATGCTGACCGTGTTTCCGGCCCTGTTGATGCTCGTCCCCAAGCGCCGGCCGGCGGCGCCGGCTCCTGCCGGTCATGCAGCGGCGCTCCTCCGTGCCGATGTGCCGTTCGTCGAGTTCCTCACCCGTCATTCGACCACCGTCTTGGTCGGCGCGGGCATTCTGACCGCCTTCTCCCTCTGGTCCGCTCGAACGATCGATTTCGACTACAACCTCCTGCACCTTCAGGCCAATCACACCGAGTCCGTAGTGTGGGAACGACAGATCATCGAGACACAGAGCCGATCGAGCTTCGCCGGACTGTCCACGGCGACATCGCTGGCCGAGCTCCAGGAGAAGCACCTGGCCTTCGAGCAGCTCCCGTCGGTGTCCGGCGTCGATAGCGCACTGTTGTTCATCCCCGAGGACCAGCCCGCGAAGTTGAAGGTCATTCGCGACATGAGGCCGCTCATCGCTCCTCTGCGGGTCGGTGCAGCGCCTCGGCTCAATCTCGAAGGCCTCACGAAGGAGCTCGAGGGGCTCAAACGCCGCGTCGAGGTCGGCCTCATTCAGGCAGGCCCGGACGGGCCGAGCACCGTGTTGCGCAAGATCCGGGATGAGATAGTCGACGTGCTCGGCGCGCTCCGTACGGCTGATCCCGTCACGAGTCAGGTGAGCCTCGAGCGCTACCAGGGGCATCTCGTCCACGACTTCAGGGTGAAGCTGGACCTTCTTCAGCGGAACCTCGACCCTCGATTCGTCACCCTCGAGGATGTCCCGGCCGAGCTACGCCGCCGGTTCGTCAGCTCGAGCGGGCGGCTGCTGCTCCAGATCTATCCCAGGGTCGATGTGTGGGGCCGTGAGGGCTCGGTGAGATTCGTCAACGAGCTGCGATCGGTGGACGCTGGCGTCACCGGCACGCCGGTGATCAGCTACGAGTCAATCAGCCGCATGGAAGACGCCTATCGGCGAGGGATCATGTATGCGTTCATCCTCGTAACCGTCATCAGTGGAGTGATGATCCGGCGGACTCGCGAGACCGTGCTCGCGCTCACGCCCCTCGTGCTGGGCTCGCTGTGGGCGATCGGCATCATGCGGTTCTTCGGTTTCCAGCTGAACCTGGCCAACGTCTGGGGCGTCCCCCTCATCATCGGGGCGTCGGCCGAGTACGGGCTGAACGTCGTCACTCGCGTCATCGAAGCGAAAACGTACGGTGGTCCGTTGTTTCCACGCAGCACGATCATGGCGGTGGCGTTCAATGGTCTCAGCACGATTACAGGATTCGGCAGCCTCCTGGTGGCCCACCATCGGGGCATCTGGAGTCTCGGATTGTTGCTGACCTGTGGTAGCCTCACGAGCCTGGTCGCGGCGCTCGTGGTGTTGCCCGTGCTCATTCGCCGCTTCGGCGTCCCCGAGGAGTGCTAGTAATGTTTGGACTTGGGTCTCAGGAACTGCTCGTGATCCTGGTCATCGTGCTGGTCCTGTTCGGCGCGAACCGTCTACCGCAACTCGCTCGATCGCTCGGATCGAGTCTCAAGGAGTTCAAGAAAGGCATCGACGAGGGCCAGGCGAGGGAGGCCAGCGTCAGCCCTCCGAGTGCTGATCGCGGCGCTTCGCCGTCCGGCGAGCGAACGTGCGGGCAGTGCAAGGGCGCGCTCGCCTCCGACTGGACCCACTGCCCTCGGTGCGGAACGGTGGCGACCCAGGAGCCCAACCTGAAAACCGGCCCGGGCACCTGACCCCGAGGAGACGGGTGAAGACAAAGGTACGCTGGATCATCGGCGGTGCGATCATCGCCACGCTTGTCGCCTCCTGCAGTTGGTTCATCCTGACGGATGCTCCGGCTTACCAGTTCCTCGTCCGCCTCTACGTGGACAAGCGCTTCCTCAAGCACACGCTTCGAGAGTGGGGTGTACTGGCGCCCGTTGTTTTCATGGGCCTCCAGGCCCTGCAGGTCATCGTTGCCCCAATCCCAGGTGAGCTGACGGGGATCCTTGGCGGCTACCTATTCGGCGAATGGGTTGGACTTCTCTACTCGACGATTGGGCTGACCGTGGGATCCGTGACGGCCTTCGCCGTCGGCCGGTGGCTTGGCGCCCGTTACGTTCAGAAGCTGGTGAGCGCGGACATCTGGCGCAAGATGGGCTTCATCGTCGAGGCGGAGGGTGCCATCCTCTGCTTCATCGTCTTCTTGATGCCCGGTCTCCCGAAGGATGTGACTTGCTACCTCTTTGGTCTGAGTCCCATGCCGTTCTGGGTCTTCGCCGTGGTCTCCACGCTCGGTCGCTTTCCTGGCACCTGGGTACTCTCGGCGCAAGGCGCTCGGACGGCGTCGGGCGACTACCTCCAGGTGATCTTACTCACGGCGATTGTCGTCGCGGTGGCGCTGCCGCTGTATTACTACCGGCACCGGCTCGTCGAATGGCTTCGAGGGAAGCGGGTGCGCTCAGCGAAGGGCTAGGCATCGGCCGCGGCGCGACGACGTTGCTTACGCCAAATCAAATAGAGGTTTCGAGAGTAGATGAAGATGCCGGCCCCTTCGCCGAGGATGAAGACGGGATCCAGGCGGTGGAGAGCATAGGTCAAGAACGTCAGCCCCCCACCAATGGAGAAGAACCAGAACGATAGGGGGATTACGCTCTCTTGTCGCTTCTCGGAGGCGATCCACTGGACCAGGAAGCGCATGGAGAAGAACGCCTGCCCCACAAACCCGACCGACAGCCATAGTTGCTCGTTGCTCATCACGCCCCCCATCTCTCACGATTCGCGGCTACGCTCCTCCAGCCAACCTAGTCCGCTATCGCGACCTTCTCGCACAGCAGCTGGACCTTGCCCCGTCAGGTGCGGGCGCGCAGCAGGAGCGAGACGCCGATGCCCAAGAAGATGACGTTCGCGGTCCAGGCGGCGATCAGCGGCGGGAGAAGGTCCGCGCGCGCGAACGCGAGCGCGACGTAGTGGACGACCAGGTAGCCGGCCATGATGGCGATCGCGAGGCCGATCCCGAACAGGCGGCCACCGCGCGGTGCCTGGAGCGCGAAGGGGATGGCGACGAGCACCATGACCAGATTGACGAGCGGAAAGGAGAGCTTCGAGTACAGCTCGACGAGATACTTCCGGATCTCGAATCCCGCCGCCTCGAGCTGGGCGGTGTAGTCCCGGAGCTCCCGGAAGCTCATCGTATCGACGGGTTTCTGGATGCGGATGAAGTCGTCCATCTCCTCCTTCAGGTCGAGCGCGGTCCAGCCGAAGGGCACCGTCTGCACCGTGCCGTCGGCGCCGATCTCCCGGTACGCTCCGTCGCTCAGCTCCCAGCCCGCCGCCGTCCAGTGCGCGCGCCGCGCATCCAGCCGACCGACCAGGCGGAACTCGTGGTCCATCTCGAGGATGGTGACCCCGTAGAGGTCGTTCGTCCCCGGGTTGAGCAACGCGACCCGGTAGAAGCGCGAGTCAGCGCTGCGGACCCAGAGGCGCTGGCGCGACTGGAGGTGACGAGGCTCCTGGCCGCGGATCTTGACGCAGTCCACTTCGTCGCCGCGCTCGTTGAGGGCGGGCAGCGCGAGCTCCTGGAAGAGCCCGGCGCCGATGGCGACGACGAGCCCGAGCCCCAGGATCGGCGCGCTCACCCGATACAGGCTGATGCCCGCCGCCTTGAGCGCGGTCAGCTCGTGATAACGGCTCAAGGTCAAGAAGAGGAAGATCGTCGCGACGAGCATGACCACCGGCAGGAACTCGTGCAGCGCCGCCGGCAGCCGGTAGAGGAAGTGCGCGAAGATGTACGCCAGGGGCGGCTTCAACCGGAGGTAGCGGTCCAGGGTCTGCATGAGATCGATCACGATGAAGAGGGC
>Ga0137362_10002281_pt1 | contig 12415 bp, 17 predicted proteins | sample MadtaG_2_FD_104801 | JGI IMG/M metagenome (GOLD analysis project Ga0137362, IMG submission 104801) | Vadose zone soil microbial communities from Angelo Coast Range Reserve, California, USA - Mad1_100_16 metaG | ecosystem: Environmental > Terrestrial > Soil > Vadose zone | place: USA: California... | reverse complement strand
CCAAGGAAAATAACGTGGTAGGCACGCTCGGAAACTTAGAGCTTGCATCCCCAGCTGTGATCAGGCCTTTCTATACCTCTGACTTTCCATGTCCCGTTTCGGGCAGTTCACCCCATACCCCTCTCGATGAACTAGCGATCGCGTCTGTCCACGGTGACCGTGTTTCTCATTGAAAAGCTTGTTGCATCTCCCCGGCGATACCCCCATCACCACCCTCCACACCCTTATTTATTTGGTCGTGAACTGTAGCCCCTACGCTAGAACAGCGACTGTCGTGTTCCTGTCTTTCCCGTATAACGTGTAGCGTACATTGTACTGTAATTTCGGTTTGTAGCCAGATGTATAGAGACTGAGTATAATTCAACGTTCATTTCTTACATAATGAGCACGCGTCCGACTCGGCCGATCCGGGATGTTGCCATGTGGACTCGGAGTGGACGCGTTCGATGGAACTTTGAATTCGCATCGCTTCATTCAAAATGTCTAGTGAAGCCGGTCCCTCCGACGAAGTATTAACGGTACTGCGTTTACCCTCAATCGTGTTTGCAAACTTATTCTCATTGACGCCGTCGTCATACCCTTAGCCCCGCAAGCTCATCACAAGGGAGCGTCTGCGCAAGGTATCCATTACTGTACTAAACTACCGTCTCATCCACTCATACTCGTCACTGGGTAATCAGTATAGCTGGCTTCCGGATGTACTGCGTCTCAAGAATAGTGTAACGTATCCTAGTCAAACTGCACCCGAACGCAAACTCAACAGACAATCCTAGATCGTGGGTCGCATTATCGGCCCCGTCTTAACTGTCACCGCCTTTTCGGCGGCCGTCGTATATGCCCATGACCGGGGGAAACCGGTTACATTGACGAACTCTGTGACGCCGCTGCTCGCCGTTGTTGTAAGCCACCCGATCGTCGGAACGTATTCTACGATACTTACGGTGTGACGACGTTAGGTTGGACTCATACTAGTGTTTAGGTGAGATATAAGCATGGAACATTCATTCATTGGAGCCTGTTAGACAGCGTCTATATTTTAGGAATGGGTGAGTCGCGCGTCTATCTCGGGCGCGCTGTTTCTCATAGTCGGCGCCAAGAACTTCTTACGACCGCTATTATGAAGGCCGGAAGGCATACGGGTCAATAATATCCCATGTGCGCGTGCCCCTTGTTGATACATTCAGCAATAATTCAACACAGTATTTAGGCTCGCAATCTCGCGCGATTAATCTGGGTCCAAGTTGCCTTACCCCCCTCAGACGACACCAGCGGCATGACTCCGGCGACCGATATCACGCCCTTGCAGCTACGCCGCCGCAAAATCGATGCGCTAAAGTTGACTCTCTCGTACGTATACTCCGTCAAGCACTACTTGCGTGAAGAGGACGGCTTGGAATGGGATGATTACGTCGGCGTCATTCCCGAATCGTTCTCGCGGTCGTTCTCTCGACGTCAATCACGCCGGAATTCAGTTTCGATGGGCTACAATGCCGTGTCCGAGCATGGTTCCAGCGTTGGCAACTCAAGATCAGCAAGTCCTGGACGGTCCAGGAGTTCGACTACCGATGGTTCCTCTCCGCAAATTGCAACAAAGCGCGTGAGGGTCAAACGAAGCATAGACAGGGTCGCAACTATCAAATCGCCACTCATAGAAGGGCACAGCACCATCGACTTCCAAGCATACAACAACGTGTCTATTCCTTTCCCGCTTGTGTTCGTTGAGTGATCGCTTCTTACGCGTTCTGGTTTCTGATGCAACAAGAACTTTTAGTATTGCCCATGAACTCTCGAGAATATTGTTTGCCTTTAGGCGGGATGGTTTATTGGAGACTGTCGGACCCGCTGGTACGTCGTCTGAGTTCGCTACATTTCTGTTGTAAATGATTTGTGCATCTGCTAATAGGTGTGAATACCATGAATTCAACGTAAGGAATCGAAAGAAACTATTCATGGACTCATGCAACTTCTGTTAGCGTTTCGGGTCTGGTTGACCATTTGACCAATGTCGAACGGATCGCCAATACGCCTATACCCAAATCTTGTATGTTTTTCTTCGCGATATTCAAACCCCGGGCCTGGTATTTGACCTGGAGGGGTTGACTTTAGATGGGATTCATCTCAAACAATGTGTGACGCTATACCTTTTTTCCCTCCCTTTCACTTTGGTCAAAGAGTTGGGCTGGGCGACAGTTCCCATAATCACAGTCGTCGCATTCACATTCATGGGCATCGAAGGAATCGCCGAGCAAATTGAGATGCCTTTCGGTAAGCATGCCTGCTATCGCTACATGGCTAATAAACTCATCGACTTTGTGAAGGTCTTGATGAAGCTGACCTCCCGTTGGGTGGGTCTACGCATCAGTTGGCTAACTCCTTCCTTATTTCAATGTATGACTTACAGATCGTTATTGCTCGGATTTGAAGGAAGAGATCCAGTGAGCAACAACCCACTTTTTTTCAGTCCGAGCTGTTTTTTAACCCATATAAAGGTATATCATCGAAAGACTCCCCGAGGGTGGTGTGGGCAGCTATGGCTGGGACGACGGTCAAGGAGACGATTGATTTTCTGGAAGAAAATTCTGACTGGCTATTCGATACCGGCCTCTCATATATCAGCGATACCATATGTTAAGCCAACGTGAACGGTGGATAAAATTTGGATTTGGATTCGCAATTCTCCCTTTCGATTATTCTCCCAACTTCCTATATTTTCCGTTTTCACAATTCTCTCTCCAAGTCTTCCGCTGTCAGGGTCTTTTGGCACGCCATCGCCATCAAAGCAAATCACTCCATCCAAACGGACAGCCCATGCCAAGTCCAAGCTGAGGGCACACACGGCAACATGATCATGCGTGGGCAACTGTGCCGCAACAAGGATTTTCTCTCGGATCGAAGTCGGAGCCAGCGTGAATCTGAGGTGGTAAATACCAATTTCCCAGTCTTATTCGCCCATTTCTATAATTGATAATTGTAGACAAAATGTCTGAATGAAACGAAGTACAAGGGCGTTATAGAGGTCGAATATCAACACCTTGAATTGTGAAAGGAACATGATCTGTAGTAAGCGCTCAATTAATACAACCCCATACATGATGTCATGCTTGGGGTGTGTGTATGCGCCATGCGCCATGATCCCGACAAGTGGTATTGCACGATGATAGTTCGGTCCATTCTATTCTATGCGACGTATTATTGAAATTCTTGCACACAATGCTCTCCAGGGCCATATGGCTGCACAGTGCCGATTGTCAATGGGAGGGAAGGATAGGTTTCAAAACACAGAGCAGTCGACTTGCCTTTGATGCCAGCGCCGTCAATCCAGCCGAGTTCTCCGAAGTGTGCCGTCCGGACTGGGGACCAGGTTTTGGTTTCTTACCTTTTGAGAAAGCATCTAAGATGGTCTTCGTCGTCGTTGCAGTGAGATCCTCCTGTGTATGAATGTACATATCAGAATTGCCAAAGCACCGGAGTCGGGTTAAGACCCACATAGAAATCATCGTTGATGACTATCATCGGCGCATTGCTGCAAGCGCCTTGACACTCGACCTCAATCACGGTGAACTTGCCATCCTTCGTCGTCTCTCCGGGCTTAATTCCGCCTAGGTGGTTGCACACCGTGTCCAGGATTTCGGTGGAGCCGCGGAGCATGCATGGCGTCGTAGTGCACACCTGCACAAAGTTCTCGCCAATAGGTTCACTGAGACATACGTCAGGAGCTGGGATGCAGCAGGTTACGGGAAGACACGGACCGGTTGAACATGGTGTAGAACGTCACGACCTCGTACACCCGCATGGGTGTCATTTCGAGCAACTTGGCCACGTAGTTCATAACACTGATGCTCGTCCATCCCTTATTTTGTCGCTGGCCGATGTCAAGGAGAGGGATGACAGCTGCTTTCTTGTACTGCGGTGGGTAATGGGAGATGATTTCATTGGCGCGTTTAAGGTTCTCCGGTGTGAACTCGAACGCAATCTTGATTAAGAGGTGAGAAGACTGGAAAAGAGAGAGATGATATACGAAGATACCCCGGGGTTGTTATATGGTTTGTCCCTGTGCTACGACGTTGAAATGGGGTCAGAGACCAGAAGCTCATGGATGGCGCAGGGGACAGACCACAAAGAGGGCGTCGGAGCGCCGAGATAGAGACGTGGAAAGGTGGCGTGTTGGAGCAGCTAGACGAGCAGCTGAAAAGGGTCTTGCGAGCTTAGCAGCTGCAAGCATCGTGAAACAATGTCCGACGCTGGCGTCTGAGCGTTCGCGACAACTCACATTCGATCGGGCATTGCCGAGCCAATCATGCTTTCGGGTTATGCAAAATCAATCATTGACCTCCTCCATCTCTCAGAAACCTCATCTACCTTAATAACTACCCCGGCGGCCGCCTTCCTAAGTCGAGCTTCACTAGCCCCGCCACCGCCTTTCACAAGAATCCCCCTCTCTAGCTGTGCAAAGAGCCCTTGCGCCCATTCTCCCACTGCGAGCAATAACGCTGTATGTTCCAAGCTCAAGGTCCGCCCACCGTCGAGCTCCATGCACGCATTGAGGACGATGAGCGCGAGTTCCAAAGCAGTTGTGAGGACACGTGCGTCCTTGTCGTCTCCACTCTCCGACACTCCGCCAGATTCGTCCTCGTCCTCAACACCTCGTGAGATAGACCGCGTTCCCAGCGTGACAGCAAGCTCCAGCGCGTCAGGTGCCACAACGGCCAGCCATGCCGGAGCGTTTTGTGACGCGTGTACAAGAACGCCGAGCGTCGCAAGTAAGTGGGAAAGAACGAGGGCGTGGAGGATCAGGCCCGTCCCGCTTCCGCGATACTGATGCAAAATGTCACGGTGCGCGGTACGCTCTTCGCGTGTCTGTTCGTCCCGCAAGAATTGCCAAAAACGATTCATCAGCGGGTAGAGGAAGCACTCGACTGAAACGTCTGTGAACTTGGTCATCGCGGACTGCGTCTGCGACATGCGTATTTGCTCGAGGAGCTGCGCGGTGCTCGGCTGTTTGACCTCGGTGACTTTTGCTGGCTGCCGAATACGCAGCTGGCGTTCCCGGACAAGATCGGGCATACGATCCGCATTGGCCTCGCGAGTGTTTTCGATTGCCGATCGAGAAATATCCTGTAGTAACCCTTGCACTTGTCTTGTGGACGACGCTAGAAGGTAACGTTGGTGCTGCGCGCCTGGTAACCGCTTGCTGGGAAATGACACCCGATCCCCTGTGAGAGGCTGAACCGCGGCCGTATCGGGCAGTGGAAGACCAGCTAATTCGTGAGCACCGAGCGCCAGAGCGTTCAGCATTACATATCGCTGATCAGTCGAGTATTGGTTCTTGAAAATTTCCTCGATAATTGCCCTGCGTTATCCGGTTAGTGGTAGCGCCACGACAACGGGTGGTAGCTTACGGAGCAGCCTTCCGAGGACAGCATGCAACGAGAGCATTCAGCGCGGCTTGACGCTTAAGGTCAAAACCATCCAACTCATAGTTATCATGTAGGCCGACCAGGGCGTAGACGAGGTTCACCGCACTCTCCTCTTTTGGACGTGATGAGCATGATAGTGTAGTTGTGCGGCCAACGACCTACCTAGCTCTGTCCCATAACCTCGTTTTCGCCGAATAAGTTCTTCTGCCACACCCAGCGCGGTCTCTATCCTCTCTGCTTCTTGGTTCTCCTGGTCAGTCTTCAGACCACTTGGACCACGAATCATCTCGCCCAACTGCGCGAGATACACAGGGCGTGAAATCTTAGTGCGGCCTACGCGTAACGTGGGGTCTTTCTCGATCTCCGCGAGCTCCGAGGGTGTAGGACTAGGTGATCGAGATGACGGTGGTGAGGCGTAACCAGTCAGTGAGTCGTCCGAGTCGTGGTCCTCGGAGGTAGCGCAAAACGGCCCAGAACTTTGTACAAGTTTACTTGGAGGTTCAAAGGCACCCTCCTCCAAGATGTCTTCGACGGCCAACTTGGTTTCCTCGTCGTCATCCGGTATTTCGGCATCTGCATCCTTTCCACTGAGAAGCTGGCGCACGCTTCTAGCCCACGGTTTCCCTCCGTCATCACCGTCCCAATCCTTGAAATCGAGTTCTTTTCCTGTGCGGTGTGCTACTTCTTCTGCCACCAACATACCGCAATGTCGAACCGAGGGGTCCAGGTGTCCGATATAAGTTGATATGCTACGGATAAACGGTACAGAGACCGCCAGCTCTCGCAGAGTTGACGAGGAAGCCGGCAGGTATGAGGTGGTCGTCAAGAACAGCAACGTCAAATCTATCAATATCAACATGACAAATTTGATAGCGGAAAAGCTCCGAACGCCTTACAGTGATGTCGCCCTAGTAATGAATGTTTTATGTGCTCTGGGGATGTCCACAAGTCCAATGTTGGGGTTAAAAATGCGGAGATAGCTGCAACTCGAAAGTTAAGATTATGGTCACTTCATGATGAAGAGATGCTCGCCTTGAACGTCTCTTTCACCGTTCATAGCCCCTGCGACCCAACAGGCGTATACTCTAGCATGTCCTTCACCCCAGTCTCGTGCAAGAAGGGCAGCTGAGGTATTATCCCGTACATACGCTCTGTCCTCTCTCAAAGTCCCAACTATTCCAAGGAGCAGGTCAGCCTCTCGTCTCACGAGTCCCCGCGAGGATGGTGAGATATCAAGAGGTACGTCTGGCACTGAGATATGCGCGAATAGTGAGGCCAGGATGTTCTGAAGCGTGAACGAGGATGGCAGAGATTCGAGAAGGGCGCCCCAAAATGACGAATATGATGCTGTGGCACTACCCCCTTGTGACAGGCGTCTCCTTACACTAGGCAGGGTAGACAAAAAGAACGATGGTTGCGACGGAGAGGTGGGTTTGGATGCGGGGAATGCACCAATATTTGCGAGTTTCGTGAACAAGTAGGTAACAGATGACATACTTTCTGAAGGGTATCAGGAATGAGTTTGTTGCAGCCAAAGTATGACGTACCTTCTGTACGTTTCTGCGAGAGTTTCCAGAGCAAGGCTTCGCACCTGACGCATAAATTGGCAAAGTAGGGACCCTGCTCCAAATCCTTCGGTGGTTCTCCTTTTCCTTCAAGGAAATTGGCTACCCTTGCCGGCACTGATAATATACTCTTCACCACATCCTCCCACGCACGGATGGCCTGTCCTGGGGGTGAGTCTTTATTTGGATGGGAAAAGACACTCGTATGTAGGCGATCGAGGGGGTACGCTTTCGTTAAACGAGCCAATAGATCCATCGTGTAGGGCGTGAAGGAAAGAGACAAAATAGACTTGTAGGCATACACTGTAACTTCTCCGGCTGCAGGACCCGCAAATGAGAAAGCATCAGGGATGAACCATTGTTCCACCAATGGCATCAAGTTTTCTCGTGATAACTCAGGATCCCAAGTAGGAATCACATGCTCCAATAAGGCTCTCTGAAGTGGAGGGATGTGTCGTTGGGCATTGAAGGATACTGAATGAAGAGAAGCCGTATTGTACTGTCTATAATGAGGAGGCAGAAGGCCAATGCAGTCTAGAAGGCTTGATATGAGCGCTAGAAGTGTTGGAAGGTCAGGGATGGGGGATTGCAGCTTGTTGATTACATCTCTGACTTGATTTCCAGTATTATCATGGTGTTCTGCCGCCATGCTGAGAAAGATTGTCAGGAACAGGGAGATTTACTGTAAAGTTGAGAGACGACGGCTAACGACCCTAACCCCAAGATGTGGTCAGAGATGATTGATACTTGCACGAACTGAACCCAGGTTTATACAGTAGGCCCTTACTGAGCCCGGACATATCATTTATCATTTTCGTAACATCTTCAGTGTCTAGCAATGTCTACTGGTATTTCGAGCGGACGGGTAATTATAGTCGAAGAGCGGTGCTGTCGTTCCGATAGAACGGTACTGTTATGCCAGTGGCGGGCTGAGTGGCGCAAAAGTTGTGAAGTGGGAGAGAAAGTGGGGGACCAAGTTCAAGATTGTGGAAAGGATGAGAACCCAACTTGACTGTACTTGTGGGCATTTGTTGATCATACGAACATCGTACGACTGTACTAGTACGATTCCGTGCTAATCGGATCCCCAAAGTGGCACACGCAATAGGAGCGGTCGTGAGCGACCGGAGCGCTTGGCAGCTCTCCCAAGTTGCTCTCGTCAGTCATTCGATTCCCTCACCGCAACTCGCACACATCCTGTAGTTTTAGTCTATCTGCTCTCCTGCTGATTTATCTTCTCCCGTTGCTGTCATGGGTCTATCAGAGTACCTTGAGACTGATGACCTGACTATCCTCCTTGGTCTCACCACCGCCTCCATTTTCTTGCTCTATAACCTGTACAAGCCCCAACCTTTGGTGCACCCGATTCTCTTGGGCAGACAAAGCGATGTCGCAAGGGTCAGGATGCCGGGGGAGAGTTCAGTCCATAGGAACTACTCCACTGGAATGATGGGAAGAGTACGTGGCCTTTCATAATTCGTTGCATGCTGAGCGCCGAGTACTGAGTACTCGCTCATCCTTCATATAGTTTACGATTCGACCTGCTCGGGAGGTCTTGACCCTTTTAGATCTCATCAAGCCCGAGTCGGATGCGCCTCGTTCACTATGGTCCGCCAAGGTAACGGTCTTTATTGTTCTGCTGCTACCAAACTCCGGAACCCTCTCCCCAGATATCCAACTCCCAACTCGCGGGGCGTGTAAGGGCCCTTGGCACGGGCCTGTGCCTCGCTGGTCTGACACGCGAATCCAAAGTGCTACTGCTCCTGAATGATAGCCTTGGTGAGCAATGCAGTTGTCTATCAGTTCCCCGCGCTTACCATCCTTCTGCGGTCGATCCCAGAGTTCCTCATCACTGAGCTTGCACTCGCTTCGCACTCAATCCCGACCTTGACTCTTTCATCCTCTTCGCTTCTCTCACCGGTGCTTGAATCGCACCCTCCGTCGGCCATCATCGTCCACGGCAGTTTGCTACCACACACACTTGAGCTCATCTACGAGTTGAACGAATTTGGGCGCCACTTTGTTATTGTAGTTGGCGAGGCGGATGAAAATGTAATATCCAAAACGTCCCAGCACGTCAAAGTTGTGGGTTGGGCCGACTTGGAGGCACAAGGCAAAGAGGCTCCGGCGATTACAAGCCCAGTCCCAGGTGAGTGCTATCCACGTCAGCGGGACTAGTCCTGCTCACCCGTCCTTGGTTCAGGTCCGGACGATGTATTCACCACTTCGTTCTATCGGGACGCCAACAACGAGGTGCGAGCTGCACACTTCACTCACGAAAACGTAACTGCCGGTGTCACCGCTATTCGTGCCCTCCTCCCACCGTCTACTCCTCTGTCCGCTCTGGACACTATTGTTTCCGCACATTCGCTAAGTACGGCCTTCGGACGCTCGGTCGCATACACAGCCTTGTATGAGGGATCCAGCTTCGCTACCTTGGAAAGTTCAAAGCTTTTCCAATTGGACCTAGGTATGACCTTTACCCTGATATCTACTCATTTCTTGTACTTACCTCGGACTTTACAGTGAGCTCGTCTCCCATCGATGATGCCCTGTCAACACGTCACCTCGGACTACCCCCGAAGACGATCCTCTTTCTCAAACCCGACCATCTGAAAGGCGTTGTCGATGCGATTATGGCAAACGCGAAAGAGTCATTCCTTTTCCCTCTCGCTTGGCGTCATAAGCTCGCAGGGATTTGCGAAGGCTTCTTCACCAATGAAAGTCTTTGGGACAGACTTGTGTTTGACAATGCCCGTAGCGCCGTCTTTGGAGAGGATGCGCTGTCCATTAGGGGGGTGGTCGTCAGCGACGGGCCCGTTCCTGCGAGCCTGCTCACCCAGGCGCGTATCGCGTTCTCCGTGCCGCTCGTCATTACATACACGCACCCGCTCGTCGCTGCGCCTGTTTTGGCTACACACCCACAAGACGTACAGACATTCGCTGTTACTTCCGACCAAGATATTGCTCCCGTCGGACCACCGACGGTCAACATTGAGGTCAAACTCGTTGACGTAGACGATGGAGCCGTGGAAAGGGGCGTTGATCCGGAAGGCGAGCTTCATGTGCGCGGGCCAATCGTTGGCCGTGTGCCTTCCCTGGCAGATACCCCAGAGGTAGATGAAGAGCCAAAAACTGAAGAGCCATGGGTGTCCATTGGGAATCGGGCACGTGTGCAGACCAATGGTGCGTTCAAGGCGTGGACCGCAGCCAAAGTCTAGTGGGAGTGGGTCTGAAACATGAGGCTGCCGTGTGTGCATGGGCAGTTTCATTGCGGTTTATAGGAATATCTTTGCTATCCATATACTGTTAGTTGTTAAACTCCAAAATTGATGTTCCCTCGATGGTTGAATTATTTATGTGCATCGTTGAGTCGTGTAACTACGCCCGTAGACCCCGAATCCTAAAATCGGATCTCGCAGTATATCAACGGGCACGGGGCGTCGCGCAGCTCGTGGGTCAGCTGGTATTTGTAGGGCAGAGAAAGCCGGGTGGCGGTGCGTGGAGGAGATAAAGGATGCAATCAACAATCGACGATGACCTCACGTGATGAGACGCGCTTGGTTCCGTGTCGACGGATATAAAGTCGTGCGGCCTTGGTCCGCTAACGCTCTTTTCAACTTTCCCCGCCCCCGCTATCACCATCCCAAGCAATGATGTCTTCCCCTCTTCCATCCCCTCTTGCCTCCCCTGCACCTGTGTCTGCTGCCGTCGGAAAGAAGTCGCCGGCCCGTTCCAAATCTTCCCGATTGACCAAGTCCAGTGCCACCAAGAAATCCACCGCTACTAGGAAGTCTACTACCACCAAGAAACCCACAGTGAAGAAGTCTGCTCCCAGGTCCTCGCATGTTGAGCATCCCTCATGGAAGGATATTATCAAAGTACATCTGCTCGATACCATTTGCCCCTCTTTACTGATTGTGCCACAGGAGGCCATAACTCAGCATCGTGAAGATGCTCGCACTGGCGTCTCGCGCAGCGCGATCAAGAAGGTAAGTCCCGCTGGTTGCGGTGTGCCTCAACCATATTGATGTGAGGTTATAGTACGCCGAGGAGAAGTACAAGCTGGATATGACGTCTGCTTCAAACCTTCATCAACTTAACCTGGCACTTACTCGTGGGGCTGAGAAAGAGACATTTGTGTTCCCCAAGGGTCCGTCTGGCAAAGTGAAGCTCGCGCCTAAGCGTCCCAGGGTTTCTGCCGATACCAAAGAGGTATTGTGATTTGCCCTTTTCTGGGGAGTGTCGTTGAATCTATTACAGAACGCCCAGCCACCGCCCAGGAAGGCTAAGACCACAGAGGCGACCAAGGCAGCCCCGGCGAAAAAGGCAGCTCTCGGCAAGTCCAAGACTACTGCGAATAAGACCGCTACCACGAAGAAATCCGTTACTGCTCCGAAGAAGACACCCGCAGCTACGAAGAAGACTGCTGCGGTGAAGAAACCATCTACAAAGAAGACGACGAGCACAAAGAGTGATGCTAAGAAGGCTAGTCTTTTCCGCATGACCTGGTGGCCCTGACGCTCATCGCCTTCTACAGACCGCAGCGAAAGCAGCCGCAGTTAAGGCCAAGTCCAAGTCCACGACAAAGACTACCAAAGCTGTATCGACGAAGGCTAAGCCTGCATCTAAGGGCGCGACTAAGCCATCCTCTAGGAAGGTAAAGTTTTTTCATGCGTGTGTTTTATTCATTGCTAATGAGTATCATAGTCGGCTACAGCATAGATTGGCGTAGTCGTTTGGGTTCATTGTTCTCGTCCCATATCTTTATCTCGGTGTATCCGGGTTCGGGTGCTGTATGCTATAGGAATAGTAGTAGTCGATGCATATTCTTGCCGCTCAACCGCTGTTGCCACAACTGCACTCGGATGATTGTGTCTGTAATTTATTGGAAGCTGGGTGATGGGTAAAATCATCGGCTCGGCTGTAATCATTGGTTTAGAATAGAGCGAGCGCGTGGGTGCACCTAAGTCTGACGACAGCTGGAGAGACGCGATGAATTGTACATCCGACTACCTCACCTTGTGCAGTACTGAGTCGGTGACATCCACGTGGGAATGAAGTCTTTCGTGTTGGTGTTCCTTCCCAGGCCCTTGGAAGGCTTTGTTCTGGGCCGGACAAGGAGAGCATGGGGCCAAGCGACATCGCCTCTGCCCATATCAAGAAGTAGGGCGTCCAAAAGCTGCCGTCGCGTTGGATGCGGGAAAGAGAAAGAGTGCAGCGTCGCATTAACGGAACGGGGCTAAGTAATACACATTTAATGCGGATGCCCGTGGATCCCTGTCCTGCATGGAAAGCCGGACACGCATTCTTGACCTGCTGAAAGACCAGATTGGAAGAAAGTCCACTGCCGTGCCGGAGTCGTGATAGACGAGTATCATACTTTGTCGGGCCAAAGGAATCCGCCCAAGTGAACATCCGCACGCCTCTAAT
>Ga0137362_10002280_pt1 | contig 12415 bp, 9 predicted proteins | sample MadtaG_2_FD_104801 | JGI IMG/M metagenome (GOLD analysis project Ga0137362, IMG submission 104801) | Vadose zone soil microbial communities from Angelo Coast Range Reserve, California, USA - Mad1_100_16 metaG | ecosystem: Environmental > Terrestrial > Soil > Vadose zone | place: USA: California... | reverse complement strand
GATTGCCAATAGACCGCCGGTACGTTGTTCCGCGCCGCCGCCAATATGATCGGCGCGCGATGCACGTACATGAATAACCCCGGCATGACGACAAGGCCGCCTCCCGGCTCGCGCCCAAGGGCCCTGATGGCCATTTCGATTTCTAGGTCGCTATGAACGGGCGCAGGGATTAGCACGACCTTGAGTGACCGGGCCGCCGTCTCAAGTGAGGACTTAAAAATCGATTCCGCGTCGTTGTCGGGATTGAACATGATTGCGGCCCGCCTGAGCCCGGGCGCGATCTGCGAGAGCAGCTCAAGCCACTTGCCTCCCAGCGGGGCTTGCAAGAAGGCGAAGCCAGTGGTGTTTCCGCTCGGGCGGTTGAGCCGCGTGAAGATGCCGTTGGCGATGGAGTCGCTCACGCCAGCAAAGACGATCGGGATCGTCTGCGTCTCCCGCTGGAGGGCAGCGATCGCCGACCCGCTTGCCAGGATGACCTCGGGTTGCAGGCCGACCAACTCCTGCGCGAGCGCTCGTATCCGATTGGTGTCACCGCCGTGCCACCGAAGGTCCATCCGCACGTTGCGGCCCTCGGTCCAACCCATGCCGGCAAGCGCTTGAGTGAACGCAGAGAGATCAGACTTCGCCCCAGGATCGTTTTCGTCGAGCCACATGAGCACGCCGATGCGCCGTACGCGGTCGCCCTGCTGCGCCCGCGCCGCCAGCGGCCACGCCGCCGCCGTGCTTCCAAGCCCTCCGATGAATTCGCGCCGTCGCATCAATGAGCCCCGCGCTCGCTGTTGTGAACCTAGCGCGAATCGAGGTTGTGAGGAAATGGGATTACCGGCACTTCGGCGCGCAATGTCTCTTAGTGGCCCACTCCTTCCGTGGCCGGCGTTCGGTCGGCACGGAAGCTACCGAGGCATAATCTGCCAGACTCAGCTAGGTCACCGCGTCAGCTGCAAGCTGTGATGTGAATCAGCTCATGCGTTTGCCGCGTTTCTGCCCTTCGTGATGGATGGCCGAAAAGGCCTGCGCCGGAGGGCTCTGAAACATCGTCAGTTCCCAGTCATGGCGAGCCTCGTCGAGGCGAAGAATATAGAGACTGCCGTCGTCGCCCTTGACCTTGAAGTAGTGATAATCTCGCCCCGGCCACTGATCGATGGTTTCGACGATTTCGATGACGCGCGCATTCAGCCGAATGCGCCTCGGCCTCACAATTCCGCCATCGCCCGTATCGCTCTCGACCTCAATCCGCATGACGCTACGCCAAGTCTGCCATCAGCGCCGGCGCCGCTGAACGCAACAGCCGGTTCTGCGCCTCCCATTGCGCGGCGGCGTCGAGCGTCTCAAGAAACTGCACTTTTCCGCCCGAGAGGACCGCAATCGGCACGCCATCGCGATAGATCAGGCGATTGCCGGTCAGCGCCGCCAGCCGAGGCCCCGGCGTCAGAATTCCCACGAGATTGAGCGGGTCGGCGCCGGAGAGCGAGACCCATTGGCCGGAGCCTGGCTGACGGCGCGTCTTCCTTAAGAGACCGACCGCTTCCGGCAGGGCGTATTGCTCGCCGGAGAAGCCGGCGACAAAGCGTCCGCCGCGGATCTCTCCACGCGCCTCAAGCCGGCGGTAGACCCGCAGCAGGTCGCGCCATGGCGGCAGCCAGGAGGCTTCTTGGGTGAGAAGGCGCCAGAACACGACGCCGTATCGGCGCAGCAGCGTCCGTGCCACCTGCTCGACCGCGGCGGCCGTCGCCTCATCAGCCCCCACTCTACCCTCCCCTGCACGCGGGGGAGGGTAGAGTGGGGGCTGCGGCTCGCGGCGGATCAGGGACCAACGGCCTGCGCCCTCCATACCAAAAGAAAGGACGCGGCCGCGCCTCCTCGCGCCCGCAATCGGCTTGCGCTGGGCCGACGGCACCAACAGGGCGCGCAGGCCTCCGAAGCTGTCCGAGTTCACAAGACCGAGGGCCACCAGTTCAGCGAGGGCATCTTCGAGTTTCGAGCGCAGCAGGCGGGTTGCATCGGCAAGCTCATCGAAGAACAAAGCGCCATGGGCCGTAAGACAGTCACACACAAGCTGGGCCTGGGGACTCAACTGCGTTCCGCTCGGCTGACCTGCGAGCAACATCCAGAGCGGGACGTGGCGACGCTCGAGCAAGGCGATCGGCGTGGAGCGCACCGGCGCCGCAGGCTGTGCGCGGCCGTTCGCAGCGCGCGGCGGAACGAGCCTCGCCCAGGTGCGCTGCCCGGAGAGGCATTGGGCGTCGAGCCAGGCCGGCTCATACTTCGCGATGCGGGCTGGAAGGATCTCCGTCTCCCACGCGCTTGCAGGCGCCTCAAAGCCTTCGAGGCAGGTGAGCGCCGCGGGCAGCGCATCCGGTCCCTCCAACCGTGTTTCTTCCGATACCTGCTGCCATGCAAACAAGAAACGCAGGAAGTCCCGCGCGGCGACGGGCTCGATCTCGGCGCGCAGGCGCTGGACCGTATAATGGTGGATGCGGGCAAGCAGCCGGCGGTCGCACCACTGCTCGTCATTGAGTCCCTGAATAAATCGTCCGCGCAGAACGGAGCCCTCGACCTCCAGTGCCGAAAGCGTGCTTTGGAGTGCCGCAGATTCAAGCCCGAGCGGCGCCGCCAACCCGGATTGCGTCATCGGGCCGAGGCCTTCCAGCCGTCCGCGCAGGATTTCGACCAGGGCCTCTTCCCGCGACCACACGGTTGCCCCCTCCCTGCCCTCCCCCGCAAGCGGGGGAGGGCAAATCGATATACCCTCCCCCACTTGCGGGGGAGGGTAGGGAGGGGGGCCGGGAGGCGAAATGTCCGGCTCGCGCCGCGACCGAGGCCACACGGCGTTGAACTGGTTCAGGCGCTCGGCCGCAACCCAGAACGCAGCTTCGGCAGTTTTCACGTGCGTGGCGCGTTTCTCCTGGGCCAGCGCTACGAGCCAGTCCTTCCAGGAGGGCACTGCCTGAACCTCAGCGTCAGTCAGGCAACCGAGCCACAACAGCGCGTCATGGAGTTCCTCGGCATTCGTCGGGTCAGGCCAGGCCTCACTTCGCACTCTCTCGATGGCCTGGAGATCCAAGCGGCCAAGTTCCGAAGCGCTTTGCGGATCGTGCCAACGGCGTGCCATGACGGCCTGGGTGCGGCGCTCCTCCAACGGTGCATCGTCGAGAAACGCGTAGGGGCGCGCCGACAGCGCTTCGAGCGCGAGCGGCGATGGCTGGGTGAGATCGGAGGCGACGACGTGGACGGCGCCCGATTCAAGCCGAGCCAGTAGCCGTTCCAGCCCTGCGATGTCCATCGCCTCGTGTAAACAGTCCGCTATCGCCTGGTTGGTCAGCGGATGATCCGGCACTTCCCGCTCGCCCACGAGATTCTCGGCGCAGGCGATCTGGTCCGGGAAGACGGCCGCGATCAGGTCCTCCGCCTGCATGCGCATGAACTGGGGCGGCACCTTCCTGCCGCCACGGAAGCGCGGCAGAGCGAGCGCGACCGACGCCACCCAACGCCACCGCGTCGTGAACATCGGCGCGTCGAGCATGGCCTGGATGAGCAGCGTGCGCACGCTCGCCGAATGCAGATAACGCGCAACCTCCGCGAGTTCGAAGCTGTGCGCCGCGGTCAGCGACAGCACGATGTTGTCTTCAGTTGCGGCCGCTTGAAGTTCGAAGTTGAACTTGCGGCAGAAGCGCTTGCGCAGAGCGAGGCCCCAGGCGCGGTTGATACGGCTGCCGAACGGGGCATGGATCACGAGCTGCATGCCGCCCGCTTCGTCAAAGAAGCGCTCGAGCACGATCGTCTCCTGCGTCGGCAGGCAGCCGAAGGCCGCGGCTGCGGCCGCGAGATATTCGATGATCTGCTCGGCAGCCGGAAGCGCGGTACCGATTGTCTCGGTCAGCCAGCGGCGGGCCGTGTTTCCGGACGGATCAGACCGGAGGCGCTCCGCAATGTCGACGCGCAGGCGCGACACCGCGGATGAGAGCTCGTTGGTACGGCCCGGCGCCTCGCCGAGCCAGAACGGAATTGTTGGAGGTTGTCCGTGGGCGTCCTCGACCCGGACGGTCCCGCGCTCAACGCGCTGAATGCGATAGGACCTGTTGCCGAGCAGGAATATGTCACCCGCCATGCTCTCAACCGCGAAGTCTTCGTGGACGGTTCCGATCACGGTGTTCTCGGGTTCCAGAAGGACGCGGTAGTCGGCGGTGTCCGGAATGGTGCCGCCGGAGGTGAGCGCGGTCGTGCGCGCGCCGCGCCGGCCCCTCAGGATATGATGAACTCCGTCGCGGTGAATGAGCGCGCCATTGCGGCCTCGGCGCGTCGTGAAGCCTTCAGCCAGCATGCGCACGACCGCATCGAAATCCTCGCGTGCCAGCTGGCGGAAAGGCCAGGCGCGCCGCAGTCGCTCATAGAGCGCCGCTTCTTCCCAATCCCGCGCCGCCACCTCGGCCACGATCTGCTGCGCCAGCACGTCGAGCGGCCGGTCGGGGATTGCAAGCCGATCAAGTTCCCCGCGACGAACGCTGTCCATGAGGGCCGTGCATTCAACGAGGTCGTCGCGGGAGAGCGGAAACAGGCGCCCCTTAGGGGTGCCACCGACCGCATGGCCGGAGCGGCCGACGCGTTGCAGGAAGCTTGCGATCGAGCGCGGCGAGCCGAGCTGGCAGACGAGATCGACGTCTCCGATATCGATGCCGAGTTCGAGCGAAGCGGTGGCGACGAGAGCCTTGAGTTGGCCGTGCTTGAGCCTTTGTTCGGCGGAGAGTCGTTGCTCCTTCGCCATGCTGCCGTGATGGGCGGTGATCGAGCCGTCGGCGATCCGTTCCGACAATTCATGGGCGACGCGCTCTGCCATGCGGCGGGTGTTGACGAACACCAGCGTGGTGCGATGCGCTTTGATGAGATCGACCAGACGATCGTAGACCCGTTGCCAGACTTCGCCGGACATGACCGCCTCGAGAGGCGAATCCGGAACCTCGATGCTGAGTTCGCGCGGCCGCTGATGGCCGATGTCGACGACCCTCACTTTGGCCGACGGCGTGCCGTCCGGGGCGGCTCCTGCCAACAGATGCGCGATCGCCTCGATCGGCTTCTGCGTCGCCGAAAGCCCGACGCGCACCAGCCGGTCGCCGCAGAGGTCGGCAAGCCGCTCGAGCGACAGCGCCAGGTGGGCGCCGCGTTTGTTCGGCGCTGTCGCGTGAATTTCATCGATGATCACCGACCGTGTGGTCGCCAGCATCTTGCGGCCGGATTCCGAGCCAAGCAGGACGTAGAGCGATTCCGGCGTCGTCACCACGATATGGGGCGGGCGGCGGCGCATGCGCTCGCGTTCGGCCGACGGCGTATCGCCGGTCCGTACCCAGGTGCGGATATCGACAGCGGGCAGTCCGCTCCGGCGGAGATGTTCGCGAATGCCGGCCAGCGGCACTTCCAGATTGCGGTGGATATCGTTCGACAGCGCCTTGAGGGGCGACACATAGACAACCTGGGTTTCGTCGGCGAGATGTCCATCCAGTCCCTGGCGAATCAGGCTGTCGATGGCGGCGAGGAACGCAGCCAAGGTTTTGCCGGAACCCGTCGGGGCGGCGATCAGCGTATGCTGGCCTGCCTTGATTGCCGGCCAAGCCTTCGCCTGCGCCGGCGTCGGCGAGGCGAAGCAATCGGCGAACCAGGTCGCAACCGCGGGATGGAACAGGTCTGAAACGTTCATGGTCTTGATGAAAACAAGCCGGCGCCGACAGGTTCAATTACAGCATTTCCCATTAGCCTGACACCCATTTTGGTGTCATCGCCCGGCACGACCGGGCAATCCAGTAACCATCGATCAGTGGATACTGGATTGCCCGGTCAAGCCGGGCGATGACACGGGCAAGGTCAACCTAATCGAGAATGCTTTAACTGAGATGGGGCGAATCCACCGGAAATCAACTCTTCCATGCCATCCTTGCTCGATCGAGGCCTGCGCCCGCGACCTGTCAATCCATGAGGCACGCGCTGAGCAGCGCGGGGTGTAGGGCGAGCGCGACCAGGAAAACACCCAGACCAACGCTAATTCGCCATAATCCGATTTCGCGCCATTCCAGCCGTTGACGTCCTTGTATGATCGCGAGGAACGGGATGTCCGAGGTTGCGGCGGCAAACGCCTCCCAGGCGCGGCCGTGCGTCCTCCGCTTCTTTGCATCGAGCAGCGGTGCGCCGGCGAGTCCGAGGAGAGCGGCGCTGCCAAACCCAAGCAGCGCGGCCACGTCGCCGAGGATGATCACGTGGGCGACGGCGGTCAGCCCCACGCCCCAGAAGAACGGATTGCGGGTGATCCGCAAGATGCCCCTGACAATCTCCGGGCGATCAAACAGCTTGTGCGATTTGACCACGACCGGATTTGGCGTCGTCAGCCCGCCGACCATCAGAATGATCGACGTAAGGATGATGGGGGCAAGCGCGTGCTGAAACCATCGCGGCGCGTCCCATAGGGGTACGGCGGGGGCTTGCCGATACGCGGCGATGAGCCACACCAGCGCTGCCGCCGCGAGCGCAGAGTAGCCGAGGAAGTAGCGCTTTTCGCCGAACCGATGGACCAGCGCTGCACGAAACGGCGTGCTTGCGATCAGGACATGGCTGAGCGGAAAAAGCAGCGAGGCGAGCAATAATTGTCTCATGCCGGATCTCCATCACTCATCGGAGCCAGTGCGGCTTCATGGATCGCAATATCGGGGTCATAATCCGCAACTCCAAAATGAGTCGAATTGTTGGATAATCGATTACCGTCCATCACATGGACAGCGCGACCGTGTCCGTAGCGATGTTCTGCTTTCGGCATCGCCCGCTAGCCCTCCACCTTCAGTTGGGCCATTGCGATGACCAAGGACACCGCGATCCCGATCGAACAAACTATCCATGCCGAACGATCTGCTGTTGCGCCGCGGATGCCGTGGCCGAGGAGGACCGTTCGCAAGCCCATCGCGAGATGGCAGATCACGAATAGGACTGCCAGCGAATAGTGTGGAATAAGTCGCACGTTCCACGCATCGAGTAAGAGGCCATTTGGTGCGCCAGAAGCCCACGCGAACGTGGAATCAACACCCAAGAACCATCGTCCCAAAATGAAGACCGCGATGAGATGAGAGGGGATGTACGCAAGTAAATAGGCTGCAGTGGCTGTCTGAATGGATGAGTAGATATCGGCCCCACGTGCAACCTTCCCGCACAGCAGGCGGAATCCAGTCATCAATTGGCATCCGAACAATGTAACCAGGACTGGCTGCACGAGGTCGGAGCGGTACCACGACCGTAGCAATTCCATCATCTCCTTGTTCGTATCGACCCCCCAAGATGGCAACGATGTGATTGGCGAGGTGCCAAAGCAGAAACATTAGAACGATGGTCGCTGCGGCCATTCCGTGTACGCTTCTGATCCACCTTGCCGATGCAGCTGGTCCGGTTTTCGCCGGCGCGGGTTGTGCCGCAAAGGCAAGCGCGGCAAGCCAGGCGATTACCCAAACCACGTAGTCCCCATTTGGAATGCCGAGAAAGAAGAAAGCGACGCCTGTCAGCGTGAAAAGAGGCGGTGCGGCGAAGGCGAGGTGCGCCACCGATCGCTCGCGGCTTCGGTCGGAAAGGGATATGACCGTGAAGCTGAGAATTGGCGCGCTCCCGACGAGCGCAACTGCAAGACATACCGCCAATCCTGCCGGCAGGCTGCCAGTTGCATCGGTCGCTAGCAAAAACTGCCGTGCTGCCAGGTGGAGAAAGGCGACCGCTAGGGGATAGACCAATGCGGCCACAGCCGGGCCGTACCGAAAGATGAGATTTGCCAAGTTACTGCGTGTTGCGGTTATTCGCACTGACAACAGCATCGTGATGTTTTCCCATGATCGGGGTTGGCCAACGGTGGCTTGACTGCGGGTTGTTCCTCACGGCGGAGCGAGTGAGGCTGATCGCGCGATGACCAACTCATCGGACCCTTGTCTTCAGGTGGCCTTTACCGCATATGACAATCAGGTTGGCTCTTCAACAGAGCCAAAATCGACATGAATAACTGGGCCAATGATTAGTGCGAGATCTCAACATGAGATGCCTTCCGTGCGGCTCGATCGTCGGCTCGCCACGCCACTTTTTCGCCAAGTCTACCAGCGTATCCGCGAAGCCATTCTTGACGGCACGCTGCCACCTCGGGCGCCGTTGCCGTCCTCGCGCAGCCTAGCCGGCCAGCTTTCGATCGCTCGAGGGACGGTCGAGCTCGCATATGCGCTGTTGGTTGGCGAGGGCTATGTCGTGGGACGGGCGGCGGCGGGTACGGTCGTCAACCCAAGACTAAGCCAACTCTCGATGTTGGCGCGCGGCCAGGAGCAGGGCGGAAAACTCTCAGTGCTCGGGGACGACCTTGCGCGAACTCGGCAAGTGCATCCGTTTCAGATGGGTTTGCCGGCTCTGGATGCCTTTCCACGCAAGCTCTGGGCGCGTCTGCTGGCGCGCCGGGCGCGCAGCCTTACTCCGATCGCGATGATCTCTCAGGATCCAGCTGGCCATGCGCCATTGCGTCAGGCGATTGCCGGGTATCTGGCGATTGCCCGCGGGATCAGGTGTTCTACACGGCAAATCTTAATAACCGCGGGGTACCAAGGCGCCTTAGGTCTCATCACGCGAACGCTGCTTGCACCGGGGGATGCAGTATGGTTCGAAAATCCAGGCTATTTCCGGGCGCGCGATGCGCTGGCCATGGCCGGCGCCGACGTTGTTCCGATTCCGGTTGACAGCGACGGACTCGACATCCACGTCGCCATAAAGCGCTCGCCGAAGGCACGTCTCGCGGTTGTAACACCGTCGCACCAATGCCCTTTGGGGGTAATGCTGTCACTTCCCCGCCGACTTGAACTGCTCGCATGGGCGGCCAAGACAAGAGCATGGATCATCGAGGACGACTACGACAGCGAGTTTCGCTATCTCGGCCGTCCTCTCCCTGCGCTCAAGAGCCTGGATGACGCGGGGCGAGTCCTCTATGCAGGCTCCTTCAGCAAAGTGCTGTGTCCGGGCCTCCGCCTGGGCTATCTCGTCGTGCCGTCGCCAGAAGTCGATCGCTTTAATCGCGCCGCCGAGCTATTTGCGCCAAGTTCATCACTGCTCGACCAAATGGTACTCGCAGATTTTATGAAAGAGGGTCACTTCGCGCGACACTTGAAACGAATGCGGCGGCTGTACGCCGGGCGACGCGATGCTCTCGTTTCGGCGCTTCGCACGGTCTTCGATGACCGGCTCGCGCTCGACGTGCCGCCCGGCGGGATGCATGTGATCGCGCGAATCGCCGGGCGTCGGAATCATGTCACTTTGGCCGAGCGCGCCCAGCGCGGAGCCCTGGCTTCCTTGTCCTGCTGTCTAGTCGGGCGCTCGTCCGAGTTCGGACTGCTGCTGAGTTTCACCAACATCCCCGTCGAGACGGCGACGCGAGAGGTGCAAAGGCTTCGTAGTTTGCTTTTCGGGTGACAGCTTGGAAGTGTCATCTGTCTGCCTGCTTTTTAAGGGCCGCGTGTTTCAGTCCGAACGGCTCCAGGGTCGCAGCGCGAGAGAAGTTCGTGAGCTCAATGAGTTTGGGGACAACTCGTATAAGGATGTAGTCATTGCAAACCACGACGGAGTGCTCGCGCTGGAGTTTGCTCGAAAACCCACGTCAAGACCCTATATCTGCCATGGCGCGCCACCGATATGACTTCACGAGGCCGATCGTGACGGCGATCCGCGACCTTGACCCGTGCCGCTATCTCCCTGTCGGATGCGATGCCTTGACGGCGGTTGGTTGGCTCCGGCGGGAGAACGAGTTCGAGATCGGCTTTGTACCGGTGAAATGACCGGTCCGGATAAAGAATCGTCACGATGAGCGGGGCGGAGAGTTCACGTGCCGCAAACTGGACGAGTCGAGAGCGCGCCCAAAAAAGATCCAGCGGATGGCCCAGCCATTTCATCATCCTTTGGCCCTGGCCCGCGCTAAGCTCGGATAGGATTATCACCGGCGACGGCGAACACGTTGGTGTGGTCGGCCAGCGCCGTTGGCGTCGGCTTTCTCGCTTCGATCATCCTCCACATGTGCGGACGGCACTTCCGATCCGACTGCGGCTTCGAGCTTCGATCAACCGGGAAAGCAGTGCAATGTCACTGTCCTACGTCCACACACTGATCCCAGATCAGGTCGAATACGCCCCACGTGCCATCCAAGTTGCCGATTTCTTCGCGGGTCTGGCCGAACTTGGCGCGGTGCCTACGAAAGCGAGGCTTGTTATAGTTACATCTCGCGCCGCTCGACTTGCGAGCACGAAGAAAATTGCGCATCGAGAAGGTCGAAATCCTCTAACTGGAGAAACAGTGGTCATCCCCGGCCTCCATCTGAAGGCTGTTTTGGCCATCCGCTCTGAACTCGTCGGGCTCCGTGAGTACGAGGTTCGGATGTTTGGCGAGGGGCCATCCAAGCTTCCTCTCTTCCCATTTCACGCCAAGTTTAACCCCCGAGGCCAGCCATACGAATTCGAGGTGGGCTGCTGTTTGCGGCCGAAAGTTGTTTCAACCTCTGACTATCACCGAGATGGAGTAATCATCCCGGAAGCAGAGAAGGTGGCGCGGTTTGGCGATGCTTGCAGCGCCAGCGATAGATTGGGATTTTTCATCAACCACGCGACAGGCGAGACGATCCGAGTGCCGAATGCGGGCTGTGCCCGCTTCTGGATCGAATTTGGGTTTGGAAAGTGGCTGTTCCCGGAGATGAAGGTTAATAGCCTCGATCTGCTCCCCGCCTGTGTTATTGATGCGGCGAAAAAAGCGTTCGCGATGCAATTCGCTCAGGGTTGCCACTGGGGCTGACGCGATTTGATGGGGACCTGATGTGTATGATCATATCCATCTTGTGCAGAAGTGACGACTCCATAACGCGTCGCGAACTGGCGCAACATTTGGAGGACGCAGCCTTCCTGGATAATCCCGTGTACGAACCTCCGGTTGACTCGGAGGCTGCGGCAGACCCGGAATGGCACGTGATGGTGGTTCGTTACGACCCCAGACGGCGGCCGATAATTCTCCGCGCGGCCAGCGCGGCAGGTGGACTTGCCGAGGCGATGATGGAGGAGATGGCGGAGCATTTTGGCAGCGCGGCGTTGCACTTAACCTCGGTCAGGGACCACGTCATGTCGTGCCGGCGGATCATTGACATCGAGATCGATCCCGTGGGAATTACCGACGATGGTTGGGAGGCGTGCGACCACATGGAACACTGTTTGGCCTCTCGTCTTGGCGGTCTCGTGTACGTGCCCGGCGAGGGGATCTACGACGCCAACCTGCAACGAATATTGAAAAGACCCAGACTGTCCTCGACAGGCGCAGAGCCGGCATGACGTTCACCGGCGGTCTCATGCCTGGGATCTCGAAAATTCGAATCCGTCTGCATCGGATGAAGCTCGCCGGTGTGCCGGGGGCCTAAGCGGTCTGTTCGTCGCGCCTTAGCTCCCGATCGCCGCCTCATTGAGCGTGGCCTGTCGTGCCGCGACCGCGAGGCCGGCGCGGGCCTCGATATGTTCGGCGAGGTACGCAGCGTCGCGCGCCACGCCGGAAAACCGGCCCGAGCCCCACGTATAGAGCCACGGCAGGCCTAAGAAATACACGCCGGGAATCGCGGCAACGCCGCGCACATGGACCGGCTGGACGCGGCCATTGAAGACGGGCAAATCAACCCAGCTATAGTCGGTGCGAAAGCCGATGCACCACACGATCGACGTAATCCCGGCAGCGCGATAGTCGAGTTCGGGTCGCTCCCGTGGCGGCGTCCACACCGCGCTGTAGCGGGCCTCCACGGGCGCCGCGATATTCTGCCTGGCAATGAAATTGTCGATGCTGGTCTTGATGCTTTCCGACACTTGGTCGGCCTGGTCGAGGCATTGGGCAAGATCATCATCGCACACGAGAATGTTGCCCGTAACATCGAGCAGCCGGCCATAAAGCTCCATGCCGTCGAGCGTATGCCGGCGCAGATCGATGTCGCGCCCGCCGTCGCGGCCGGTGACATAATGGTTGGTCTTGTCGCGCACGCCTTCGCGCAGCGGGTGCTCATGCACCGGAAGGTCGTAATAACCCATGAGATGCAGCCATTCGACCACATCCTTGCCGCGATAACGGCGCGCCACCCGCGGCGCATCGCCGACGCACAGGTGCACCTTGCGGCCGGCGAGATGAAGGTCTTCGGCGATCTGGCAGCCGGATTGCCCGCTGCCGACCACCAGGACTGCTCCTGGAGGGAGCTGTGTCGGATTACGATAGGCCGAGGAGTGGATCTGTATGATATCGGCCGGGAGACGTTCGGCGCAGCGCGGTACGATCGGAATCTGATAGCCGCCGGATGCGATCACCACCTGGTCGGCGACGTGGACGCCGTCGGACGTCTCCAGCGTGAACCCGTGGTGCGGAT
>Ga0137362_10002276_pt1 | contig 12420 bp, 10 predicted proteins | sample MadtaG_2_FD_104801 | JGI IMG/M metagenome (GOLD analysis project Ga0137362, IMG submission 104801) | Vadose zone soil microbial communities from Angelo Coast Range Reserve, California, USA - Mad1_100_16 metaG | ecosystem: Environmental > Terrestrial > Soil > Vadose zone | place: USA: California... | reverse complement strand
GTAATGCAGGGCTTGAAGAATTTCTGGCAGCGGCCGGAAGGAACCGTCGGGAAAGTCGTGCTGGTCCTCGGCGGCATCGCGGCGGCGTATGGATTCGTGCAGATTCTCCCGTTCTTGATCGCCGCGGCGACCGATACGTTGCGCCTCGCGATTCTGATCGGGGCCATTCTGCTGCTGATCTTCATCGTCACGGACAAGCGCGTTTTGACTCTGGGGAAGCTCATTTTCCAGAGCATCATGCGGTTTCTGACCGGCCTGTTCATCGAGCTTGACCCCATCGGCATCCTGAAGAACTACATTGGGGAGATGAAAAAGAATCTCGGGATTATGGACGAGCAACTCGGAAACTTGAATGGCTCGATCCGCACGCTACAAAACCAGATCGATGCGAACCAAAAAGATGCCGAGCACAGCATGGCGCTGGCCAACCAAGCCGACAAGAAGATGGCCGGGGGCGGCCTCACCTCGCTCGATCAGCAGCAGTACATGTCCGCCAAGGTCACCAACCAGCGCCACGCCGCGAGCCTGATCAACATCAACAAGTCGCTCACCGACTTGCGCGACAAGCTAAAGATACTCTACGACCAACTCATACGCTGGCGAGCCACGGCAGAGTTCCAGGTCACCGACAAGGAGAACCGCGTCAGTGAGGAAGAGATGCGACGGAAGGCGCTGAAAAAGGCCTACTCCGTGTTCCAGGCGGCGAAGAAGATTTTCCGCGGCGATCCGGTGGCCAACCAGATTTACGACCAGACGCTGGAATACCTGGCAGATGACGCCGGGCAGATGCTCGGGGAGATGGAAGACTTCAATCGTCTTGCCAACAAGCTGATGACCAATATGGACCTGGAAACCGGGGCCATCAACGATGAGGCCGTCAAACAATTGTCAGAGTTTCAGCAAAAGCTCTTGCCCGCAGCGGTGACGGCGGTGCCGGGTGGCGTACTGGACCAGTCTTCGGCTACGCCCGCGAATAAGAAAGACGACTACAGCGATTTGATCAAGTAACGAGCAGGCGGAGGAAGGATCACCATGTTTGACAACAAAATCTCCACACCACCGACAGGGCACAGGTTGAAGCCGGGAGCGAAGATTATTCTGCTGCTGATTGTCGGGGCAGCCCTTTTCTTCGGTTTCCGCACGGCGGTGAGCCGCGGCTGGATTCCTGCGCCGGGTATTGCCAAAGCGCTCATTCCGACGAAAGCCGCTTTGCCGGACTTGAAAGAAGCAGTGGTGGCCAACGTCGAACCAGCGCCTTTCCCGGAAGCAGCTTCGGCCTCCGTAAAAGCGCCGTTGATACGCACCGAAATATGGGCCTGGAACGCGCAAATGAACTATATCTACGCCAATGGCGGCCCGGAGACGACGCGCAACAGCCTGATGGAAAAGCACAATGCCAACGTGAAACTGATCCGCCAGGATGACACCAGCCAGATGCAGAACGACTTGATTGCCTGTGCCAAAGAGCTTCACGATGGCGCAAGTCAATGTTCCTCCGGTACGAACTACGTTTTGATCATGGGCGATGGCTCTGGGCAATTTTTTGCCGCGGTCAATCCACAGCTTAAGAAGCTGGACAACGGCGCCGGTGAATACATCGCCCAGGTCATCGGCTCGACGGGGTACTCGCGCGGGGAAGACAAGCTGATGGGTCCGCCCGAATGGAAGTCTGACCCCCAGGCGGCCAAAGGCGGACTGGTCGCCGGAGTCCTTCGCGACGGCGACTGGAATATCGCCATGAAGTGGGCCGCGGACAACCAAATCAAGAACAATCCGGACGAAAAGACGTGGGACTCCGAAGCTCTCAATTGGGTCAATGCGCCGGACTACATCAAGGCCGCGGAAATCTATAACGCCAATACCTGCGAAGACCGCAAAGTGGTTCACGACGGCCGGCTGACCGGGGAATCCAAGAACGTCTGCGTGAACGGCGTGGTCACCTGGACGCCGGGCGACGTCAACGTGGCTCATGGCCGCGGGGGACTGGTGTCCATCGTCTCTTCGAAGCAGTACCGCTCGCAGATGCCGGACGTCATTATTGGCATCAAGAAGTTCAACCAGGACCATCGCAACGAAGTTCAGGGAATGCTGGCAGCCAGCTTTGAAGCAGCAGATCAACTCAAAGCCTACCCAGAGGCGCTCAAGCGTGCGGCGGCAATCAGCGCCAAAGTGTACAACGAGCAGAACGGCGACTACTGGCTGAAGTATTATCAGGGAACGCGCGAACAGGATAAAACCGGCAACATGGTGGAGCTCGGTGGTTCCGCCGTCAACAATCTGAATGACAATCTGCTGCTGTTCGGATTGCAGCCCGGTGCCAATAACAATTTCCGCTCCACCTACACAGTGTTCGGAAACATTGCGACACAGCAATACCCGGAATTGTTCAAGGACGCCAACAAGATTCCCGACGTGAAGGAAATTCTCGATACTTCTTATGTTCTCGGAGCGTCTTCGATGCTCTCGCAGAGCGGTGCGGAGGCCGATGTCGCCAGCTTCAGTTCGAGCGGTGATACCGGCACGGTCGTTTCGAAACGCGACTGGAGCATCGAGTTCGACACGGGGAAGGCCTCGTTCACCGCGGACGGCGAACGCAAGATGTACGAGATCAAGGACGACCTGGCGATTGCCGGCGCATTGTTCGTCACTTTGAATGGACACACCGACAATACCGGGACCCGCGAAGGAAACATGGATTTGGCGGAGCGGCGTGCCCAGGCAGTGAGAGATTGGCTGCAGAGAAAAGCTCCCGCGAACTTTCCCGACAGCCGTTTTCGAATTCACGCCTATGGCGATTCCAAGCCGCTCGCCTCCAACGCCACCGCGGATGGCCGCGCCAGAAACCGCCGCGTGGAAATCATTCTCTCGGGCAAGGAATAGGGAACCCACGTGAGTCCCATGAAACCGGCGGCCGGAGCGATGGGAACGAGCACAACGGTGGCCGCAAATCACATGGCCACAGCGGGCCGTGGCAGCTTTTGGCACGAAATTCTCGGCGCGTTTTCCCCCAACCGGGTGATTTCCAAAGCGGCACTGCGTTTCATCATTGCCTTCCAGATTGCCGTGTTGCTGGTGGTCTGGGCGACTTCGACCTATGTTTTCCTGCCGAAACCAATGGATGTGTGGCGGGCCTTCGTTGACCTCTGGACGCACCAGGGACTGGGCCAAGAACTGATCGTCAGTTTCCTGTTGAATGTGCAGGCCATGGCCTGGGCGACGGTCCTTTCGCTGGGGCTTGCTTACCTCACCGTGGTTCCCGTGTTCCAACCGATCGTGCTGGCCATTTCCAAGGGTCGTTTCCTCGGGATGGTGGGACTCACGTTCTTTTTCACTATCATTTTTTCCAGCGGACACCGGCTGAAAGTAAGCTTGTTAGTTTTTGGTGTGGCGGTTTTTTTTGTGACCAGCATGATCGACGTGGTCGCGCAAATCCCCAAAGAAAAGTTTGACCTGGCACGCACGCTGCGCATGGGCGAGTGGCGCGTCGTCTGGGAAGTGATTGTGCTCAGTAAAGCCGACGCGGCTTTCGATGCCATGCGTCAGAACGCGGCCATGGGTTGGATGATGCTCACCATGGTCGAGGGTATCTCGCGGTCAGAGGGTGGGATCGGGGCGTTGTTGCTGAATCAGAACAAGCACTTCCGTCTGGAGGCCGTGTTTGCGATTCAAATCGCAATTCTGTTGATTGGATTGTTCCAGGATTACGCGCTGGGGTTGGCCAAGAAATTTCTGTTCCCCTACGCCGATTTGCAGCTTGAAAAAAGATAGTAACTCATGGATCTTCTGAGGACCACCCGTGCCCGAGCGATGCACCTACGGCGAAACGCTTCTTAAGATTGATCACGTCAGTCTTTCTTACGAAGACAAGGTCATCCTTCGGGATGTGAACGCGGAAATTCGCGACATCGTGCGTGAGGGCCGCACGCAAGGCCAGGTAGTTGGCTTCCTCGGACCTTCGGGGATCGGCAAGACGCAGCTCTTTCGAATCATCGCCGGTCTGAATCACCCCACTTCAGGCCAGGTGCTGGTCAATTCCGGGCTGACCCCGGTCAAAGCTGGGATGGTAGGTGTCGTCGCGCAGAATTATCCATTGTTCGAAAACCGCACGATTTTCAGCAACCTGATGCTGGCCGCCAAGCAAATGGAAAAGGGTCACGAAGCCGCGCATGAACGGGTGCTGAAGTACCTCCGGCGGCTGGATATGGTGGACCAGTCGCAACTTTATCCGGCGCAGATTTCCGGTGGCCAGCGGCAGCGCGTGGCCATCGCGCAGCAGCTTCTGTGCAGCGAACATTTCTTGCTGATGGATGAGCCGTTCTCCGGCCTCGATGTGGTGATGGAAGCGAAGGTCTGCGAATTGATCAATGAGATTGCCTGCTTGGACGAACTGAACACCATCATTGTTGTCACACACGACGTGACCGCGGCTGCCACGGTAGCGGATCACTTGTGGCTCATGGGACGGGATCGCGAGGCCAACGGAATGGCCCTCCCCGGTGCGCGGATTCAGGAAACGTATGACCTCATTGAGCGCGACATGTGCTGGCATCCGGAACTCACGAACTCACCGAAGTTCCTCGAGTTCGTGAGAGAAGTGAAAGAAAGATTTCAGACCCTCTGAAGAGCTCCGCAAGCGCCGGAAAGAATGGCCACGCTTCGTGCCACCACGTGGCGCATGCTGTTATCCGTGGATAGGGGACCAGCCACGGGAGCCGCGTTTGCCAATTTCCTCTTGACAATCTAGAGAACGGGAATATTCTCCTCTTGCCAATCTAGAGGAGAAGGCCGTGTCGCAAGAGCGGAGTGGAGTGGTGCAAGGCAAGCTGGACAAGGGAGTATTCCCGGTGAACGCCGGCTCGCTCTTTCCCGCCTTGCGGCGATTAGAGCGGCAAGGGTTGATCGAGGGTGCATGGCGGGCAACGGCGAATAACCGGCGGGCGAAGGATGACCTCCTCACCAAGCGGGGGCGCAAGAAACTCAGGTCCGAAGCGCGGGGATGGCAAACGCAGGGTGCGGCGATTGCCCGGATACTGCAAGTGGCTTCAGGAGAACGGTGTTGCGCCTGATCAGCATCATCGGCGGCGGGCTGCGAGCGCTTTTCCGAAAGCAGCAGGCGGAGCGCGATCTTGACGAAGAATTGCGGGCTTACGCCGAGAGCGCGGTGGCCCAGAAGATGCAAGCGGGCATGAGCCGGGAAGAGGCGCTCCGCAAAGCGCGACTAGAGATGGGCAGCATGGAAGCGCTGAAACAGGATGTCCGCGACGTTGGGTGGGAGGCGGCGCTCGAAAGCTTCGTCCAGGATGTCCGCTATGGAATGCGGATGCTCAGAAAGAATCCGGCGTTCACTGGCATAGCCGTGCTGGCGCTGGCGCTGGGCATTGGAGCGAACTCGGCAATGTTCAGCGTGATCGAGGCAGTGCTACTGCGGCCGTTGCCGTTCAATCATGCGGACGAGTTGGTGCGCGTGGCCTCGACTTGGGAGCGGGGCGGCATAACCACGCCTTACTCGTCGTCGGCGCCCGACTTTTTCGACTGGCGCGACCAGAACCGCTCCTTCTCGTCAATGTTCGCCTACCGCACGGGCGAATACGCGTTGACCGGGCGCGGCGAAGCGAAACGCGTGCTTGCGGTGATGGCCACGGCGGAGATATTTCACACGCTACAAGTGCATCCCGTGCTGGGGCGCGAGTTTCTGACGGAAGAGAATCGCCAGGGTGCCAATCACGTGGTGGTGCTCAGCTACGGATTGTGGCAAGCGGACTTTGGCGGCGCGACAGACGCGATCGGGAGGACCATCGAACTCGACAGCGAGCCGTACACCATTGTCGGAGTGATGCCGGCGGAGTTCCATTTTCCGCTTACGGGTAGCGACGCTTACGTGCCCATCGGATTCGACGACAAGGTGATGACGCAGCGGGGGGCACACTATCTGCATGTCTTGGGGCGGCTGAAGAGCGGCATCTCCTTGGCGCAGTCCAATGATGATCTGGCGGGGATCATGGCGGAGCTACGCAGGCTCTATCCGGATAAAGACGGAAAGTGGGGCGTGCGCGCAGACCGGTGGAGCAGCGCGCTGGTGGGAGAAATTCGCCCGGCGCTGCTGGTGCTGTTAGGAGCGGTAGGCCTGGTCGCGGTGATCGCGTGTGCCAACATTTCCAACCTGCTTCTGGCGCGGGCGACGGTGCGTCATCGGGAGCTGGCCATGCGCCGCGCGCTGGGGGCAGGACGTTCTCGGCTGGTGCGCCAGATGTTAACGGAGGGTTTGTTGCTGGCGCTGCTGGCCGGAGCGGCTAGTCTGCTTCTGGCGCACTGGGCGCTCGAGTCCATCGTGAGCTTCGGGCCGAAGGATATACCGCGGCTTCGAAGCGTGGGGCTGAACGGAGCGGTGCTGGGGTTCACACTGAGCCTGGCGGTGGCCAGCGCGCTGCTGTTCGGGTTGCTGCCAGCGCTGCGGTCATCGGCCCTGGACTGCAGCGGCTTGCTGAAGGCGTCCGCTTCGTCCTCGCGCGAGGCGGGACGAGCGCGCAGCGCGCTGCTGATCGGGGAAGTAGCGCTGTCAATGATGCTGCTGGCCGGCGCCGGACTGCTGGTCCGCAGCTTCATGGGATTGAGGTCACTGAGCCCGGGCTTTGACCCGCACGGCGTTTTGACCATGGATGTCAGCGTGCCGGAGGCACATTACAAGAACAGCCTGGCGCTGCAAAGCTACTGGGAGGAGGCCATGGCGCAGCTGCGCGGGCTGCCGGGTGTAACCTCGGTTGCTTTGGTGACGCCGCTGCCGCTTTCCGGCGATGATTTCAGCAGCAGTTTCAGCATAGAGGGCAGGAACGTGCCAGAGAAGGATCAGCCGTCAGCCGAGCTGCGTGCAGCGACGCCGGATTATTTCCGCAGCATGGCAATTCCCTTGCGGCAAGGGCGGACGTTTACGGACGCCGACCGGCTGGGCGCCGCGCGTGTTCTTCTGATCAGCGAAACGGCGGCGCGAATGTTTTTTCCGAGCGGCGAGGCGATCGGGCAGAGAATCAAATTTGGCGCCCGAGGCGGATACGAGAAAAACGAGGGCGAAATCGTGGGGATCGTGGGTGACGTGCACCACTTCGGCGTGGACGCCCCCATCCCGCCGACTTTTTACGTTCCGCTGGCGCAGTCGGGCGTAAGTGGCGCGACAGTGGTGATTCGCGCGCAAGTGTTGCTTGTGCTGGGACAACCGGCGCGCAAACTGGTGCAACGCATGGACCGCGACGCTTTGGTGGGAGAGCCTGTGCCCCTTGAGGCGCTGGTCTCCGGGTCGCTGGGGCAGCGGCGCTTTTACATGATGCTGCTGGGTGCCTTCGCCGCGTTGGCTTTGGTCTTAGCGGCAATTGGACTGTATGGAGTCATTTCGTATTCAGTGGCGCAGAGGACACAAGAGATCGGCGTCCGGGTGGCGCTGGGTGCCACTCGAAAACAGGTGTTGTCGATGATCATGTGGCAAGGGCTGCGATTCGCGGCGCTGGGGCTGGCCATGGGTCAGCTGATGGCGATGATACTGACCCGCGCGCTAAAAGGCTTGCTGGTGGGTGTGAGCACGACGGACCCGCCGACCTTGGCAGTCACGGCGGCGGTATTGCTGATCGTGGCGGCGCTCGCTTGCTACGTGCCGGCACGCCGTGCGGCGCGCGTAGACCCCATGGTGGCACTGAGGTTCGAGTGATTCCTTAGTCGGGTAATCTGCTGAATCGGTTACCTGGGAATTTGGCTTGGCCATCCGTTTGTCTATCTAACGCATAATCGGGAGATCCCCCGCGAGAACTCTTCGGGAGATACGGTGGCTGGGGATGGACTTGCAGTGGAAGTTTTTGTAGCATCTCCGGGATGAAAAAAGTGAAATCTGGCAGTCACAGTTCTGCGGCGAAAGCCAACGGGGCTCCGAAAAACGTTGATGAATACCTTGCTGGTATCCCGGAACCGGCCCGCAGCACCTTGAGCAAGATGCGCATGGCGATTCGGTCCGCTGTGCCACCGGAGGCTACCGAAACCATTAGCTATCGGATGCCTGCGTTCAAGTACAAAGGAGTGCTGGTGTGGTTCGCCGCTTTTTCGAAACACTGCAGTTTGTTCCCCACCGCCTCGGTTGTCGAAACGTTTAAGAACGAACTCAAGGGCTTCTCCACATCCAAAGGGACCATCCACTTCCCCACGGACAAGCCACTGCCGACTGCGCTTGTTAAGAAACTGGTGAAGGCGCGGGTGTCGCAGATCGAAAGCAAGAAACGGCGCTGAGCCGGTCGCCCAAATGCTAACTTGTGTTTTCTCTCCGTAGCTGAACAGCGACATTTCAATTCTACTGTTTGCGGTTCTCGACAGTATAGTGGGCTTCGAGGTACAGAATGATTTTCCGCGTGCTGTCCTCAGGAATGCCTGCGCCGAAGGTCTTGTTCATCTTGTTCACCTCGGCTTCCCAAGTCGCCGCGGGGAGTGGCGGCTGCATGGTGATGTAACGCGGGCTGTGACAGCTGTTGCAGTAAATCTGAACTTCCTGGAGGCCATCTCCGGGGGTGAGATCCACGGCAGGCACCGGGTAAGCCGAAGCCTGGTAGCTCGAATCCGGCAAAAGCTCGACAGGCGCCGCCTGCCGCACGCTTCCGAGTTCCGCTGGCGAGTAATAGCCTTTTTTCAAGTCGCCGTAAACGACGCCCGCTGCGATCACCAAGCCGCCCATCACAAGAAAAAACGCTTGGACTTTGTTTTTCATCGTGGTTCTCTCCTTAGCCGGCATTTCCCACGACGATTTCCTGCCGCTCGATCCGATTCCAGAGGTACCCTCCTGGATTCCAGACCGGCTCGTCGGGCTGTGTGTTGTTTTTTTCATCGGTCGCGCGCACCGCCAGCGAATAGCGTCCTGGCGATTTTGCGGTCCACGACGCCTCCCAAGTGCGAAAGGAGTACGCGCCATGGTCCTCTTCGAGTTTTGCCGTCATCCAATTTATTCCCCCGTCATCGGAAACCTCCACGCGGTTCACGCGGCCGAACCCACTAAAAGCGATACCCCGCAGGGTGACGTTCATTCCCGCAGGAATCTTCGAAGATCCATCGGGCGAGATGAGGAAAGAGCGCACCGGAAGCCGCTCGATGGGCACTGTTTTTACCTTGCCTGCCTTGACCTCCTCGGGGGTGGTGTTCCCTCTCGGCGTATCCGGCACGCGGTATCCAGTCTTCATCCAGAAATTTTCGTCCGGCGCGTCGAGAATGCGGATCCACGTCAGACATTTGGTCCAATAGGTCGCAAAATATCCGGGAACGACCAGTCGCACCGGAAATCCATTGAGTATTGGAAGCGGCTCGCCGTTCATCAGATAGGCGACGACGCATTCGTCCAGGACAGGATTCCCAAGGTCCAGCGATTTGAGAAAAAGGTTTGAGCCGAGTCCCTCTGGCCCCTGCCCGGTTTCCAAGCCCTGAAACTGCACCAGCACCGAGCCCTTCTTTACGCCGGCCATATCGAGAAGCTCTCGCAACCGCACTCCGGTCCACATTGCGTTCCCCATCGCGCCATTACCCCATTGACCGCCAGGCACGCGCGGTTGCAGCCGACTGCGACTGTTACCTGAGCACTGATTTACCGCGGCGAGTGAAACCGGTTTGAACTTCTTCATCAGCTCGGGAAGGCTCAGCGCAAGAGCTTTGCTGACGTTCCCCTCGATCTGAAGCTTCCAGGTTTGCAGATCAACGGCATTGGGGATGCCTTCGAGATGCCAGCGCACATAAAAAGCTTCGTTGGGTGTGAATGCCGTGCGGAAATAATGGCGTGGCGTTTCGAGCTGAACAGGCCGGTCGGTTAGCAGAATCAAAGGAACTTTTTGGGGCTCGGTCACATAGGGGCCGACGGAATTCCAGTGCGAATTGGCCCCAGGCCCGGTGAAACTCTCCATCCCTTTTCCCGGAGCAGGCTCTTGGGCCATCGTGACGTGCGGTCCCAGCCATCGACCGATGGCGATTCCACTGCTCGCCACTCCCACAATCCTCAGCAAACCTCGCCGAGAAAGACATCGCTCGGTCATATTCATAGAGCACCTCCGACTTGCGGACTATTGGCTGGGGCGTGAGAGGCGTCAACCTATTCTTGAATTGCCTTCTTGGATCGCTGCCGTATACATACAAGGAAAGGGAAAAACCCGCTACCCACCAGACCCTTCCTCATGACCGGCGACTGCGATTAGCGGTTCACCCTTTTTGTTTCTTCCCACGGTCGAGTTCCTTATCTATGATTCGTCGCACGAGTTCGGCAACAGAAATACTCTTTTCCCTGGCAATCTTTTCCAACGCCGCTTTTTGCGGTTTCGAGAGATAGATGTTTGTTTGTTCGTACCCCATGCTGTATAACAAACAGCATTACGTTCCGAATTGCACGCACTATTTTAAACTGTTTAAGGCTCGCTTACCCCGCCCTGAAGTGTTCAGCCGGCGCAGCTCGCCACTCGGTCAATCTCGGATCGCCAGGACCGAGATGAGGTGGCAGGCGCGGGGTACTTGATGTGCAACAGAATTCCAGAACATTGAGATTTTCTCCTCACTTTTGGCGGCGCATGTGAGGAGCCGCGTACTAGGCAAGAAATCTTTCTACAAGCAGGGAAACCGGCAAGGCAGCGGCCCGATTGCTTGTCCGGCTTCAAGCGCCCTCAGAGTCCCCCATCCCGAAACGGTCAAAAGTGAAACATCCCCGGCGCTCCATAAGTAGCTCCAAAAAAAGACACTGGATCTGTCGATCTTGTGGCCACTCGTTCGACATCTAGGTAGAGCCGAGATAAGGCGGAGGCCAAATATGAAAAGACAGTATCCCCAGTCTTGGAACTGCCAACTCGTCGTGGGAGTGGCCATCGTTGGGTTCGCACTTGCCAATTTGTTTTGTAAGCTCGATGAGACGGCGGTACGCGGGTGCAACCTTCTTGGCCAGACAGCATGGGCTGCGTTTAGGGTATTGAGCCCGGTTATTCTGGCGTGCTGGCCATCTGCACCGTGGTACGTTTTTGAGGATTCAAAGTTTTTGCAGCAGTTGCTACAGATTGGCGCATCCGTCTGGCCGCTGATTTGCCTCCTGGCTGGCTAGGCGGGGCAGGAAGCCGCAACGATAAGGCCTTATGGAGGCCAACCCTTAACAATTACTTCCAAAAAAGATACCGTACTTGTCGATCTTGCCGTCGGTCGTTCGATGTGTAGGTAGGGGCTCGGTTCAGCCGGTCGAGACCGGGAGGAAGCCCGGCCGGTAACCCTAAGCCAGAAGGAGATGTAGCTATGCGATTCATGATGCTGATGATCCCGAAGGGGTACGAGAAGGCAAAGCCAGGCGCCATGCCAGACCCCCGGGCCGTAGCGGCGATGATGAAGTACACCGAATCCCTGCAGCAGGCCGGCGTGCTGCTGGCGCTCGATGGCCTCCACCCGCCGTCCATGGGCGCGCGCGTCTCGTTCACAGGCGGGAAGCCGGATGTGACCGACGGACCCTTCACCGAAGCGAAGGAGGTGCTCGGCGGCTACTGGATGATTCAGGTGAAGTCCAAGGAAGAGGCGGTGGAATGGGCCAAGCGCTGTCCCGCTTCGGACAACGAAATGATCGAAGTTCGCCAAGTGCAGGAGTTCGAGGATTTCACTCCTGAGGTCCAGAAAGCCGGGCGCGACGAGCCCGCGCTCGGCGAGCAGCGGAAGCAAGGTCAGGCGTCGTGAAGCCTTGGCGGCACACCGAACTGGGGCGTATGCTCCCATCCGTATTCGTTGACGCTTCTGCGGCCCTATCGTGCGATGGACAGAAAGATTCAAAAGAAATCACCGCACCTGTCGATCTCGCTACCTCTTGGTCGACGCATCATTAGAGCCCAGGTTCAGCCGGCGGATACCGTCGGAAACTCGGCTCCGGAACCGATAGTAAAAGGAGATCTGACGATGCGATTCATGATGCTGGTCAAACACGCCGAGAACTTCGGCCATCCGCCCAAGGAACTTATGGACGCCATTGGGAAGCTGAGCGAAGAGGCGGTCAAAGCCGGGACCATGGTCGAAAGCGGCGGACTGGCCCCCACTGCGGTGAGCACGCGCGTCCGCCTCTCTCGAGGGCAGGTAACCGCGATCGACGGGCCTTTCACCGAGGCCAAGGAAGTCGTCGGCGGGTATGCGGTTTTTGAGTTGAAGTCGAAAAAAGAAGCGATCGAAGGTGCGTTGCGCTTCATGGAACTCCACAAGAAACACTGGCCGGGCTGGGAGGGCGAGACTGAAATTCGCCAGGTGTTTGGGCCGGAAGACTTCGCTCCCAAAGCGTAGGAGCGCTCGCGCGTTCCGATGGGTAGGAAGAAGTAGCCGCCGCGCGCCGGGACTTGCAGGAGCGAATTGAAGATGGTGTGATGGGTAGCCGTGACGGCTACCCATTCACATAGCGCCATTGATGCAGTC
>Ga0137362_10002275_pt1 | contig 12421 bp, 13 predicted proteins | sample MadtaG_2_FD_104801 | JGI IMG/M metagenome (GOLD analysis project Ga0137362, IMG submission 104801) | Vadose zone soil microbial communities from Angelo Coast Range Reserve, California, USA - Mad1_100_16 metaG | ecosystem: Environmental > Terrestrial > Soil > Vadose zone | place: USA: California... | reverse complement strand
GCTGACCGTGGGCTGCCCGAAAGTCGGCGCGGCTTGAGCAAACAAGGTAGTGGGGAGCGACAGGCCGGCAACCACGAGGGATACGACCAGTGCCGTAGCGAATGCCGCTCTTGGACGCGTACTCATAAATACCCCCAGTCAGGTGTCTTGGCCAGCCTCTCGATCCACCGGGACCGATCGCAAAAGCCGTCGACTGGTGACTCGAGAGTGGTTTGAACGTGGACGAAATCGCCGGCGCCCACCGCTGGATGGGCTTCGGTCTGACTCGCGTGAGCCGCGCCATGGGCGCCAGGAAGTGAAGGCAGGCCGCAGATGATCTGCGGCATTCGATTTCCGAGTCGCGCCTCGGCGCAAGTGAGGTGGCTCAGGGATGAGCGCGCAAAGCGCCGACCGTACCAGGTCTGGTACACCAAACGACGCTTCGGGCTCCTGATCAAGACTATGCCCCCAGCATAGCCCCCCGGAAATTCGTCTTAGTTTGTATTAGTTGTAAGGACCGCTTCGAGCGTTGCGATATTGCCGCCGTTCAAGCTTGAGTGTCAAGGAATTCACGTGACAGACCGACATCCTCCCGACAAGAGTGGCGAAAAATTACAATTCAATCGCAGAGTTGCATAACTTTCTTGTGACACTGCGGACGCAACCTGTGACGCATTGGTCACAAGCGAACTGCAGGCTGAATCGCGTGTTGCGTCAGGGATTCGGGGTATTGCACCCGCGGACTCCAACTCCCTTCACATCGAACGCGGCATAACAGGTTGTTCAGTCGCATGACTCGCGGTTGCGTGCTGCGCCTTTGGCGCCGGCTCGGTTTGCGGCTGTTGGTGTTGTGGCTCCGCTGGAGCCCCTGTGCTGGAGGGACTTGTCGAGGAGCGGCTTGTGGGGGAGGGGTCTGCGAGTCTGGGCTCACCTGTGGGGCAACGTGCCTGCGGCCGCGCGCGCCACTTCGTCAGCAGACGGAGGCAGCTGCTGTGCATCCAGCGAAGCCAGGTTGATCACTGACGGATCGTCACGCAGCTTGACGTAGAGCTGGCCACCGGCCGGGTGTGGTACAGGCAATGCGTATCCCGGAAAACTGTCCGGCACCTGCACCGGATGATTGAATTGCGGGTCACTGGAGACCGAGTCGACCAGAAACAGGTTGGATCCCGAGAGTTTGCAGGCCAGCTCGGGAGTCGCAGGGCAGGTGAGATCCTTCAACACCGGCAGACGCACGAGGGTGGCCAGCGGTCGGGATTCCGTTCCCGTCCGTTGAGATGTCCAGAGGCGTGCGCGATGGCACGCTTCGGGTCGCGGTCAACTATGCCGAGGCGCGCAGACGAGTCCCGTATCGGGGCGCCGGACCGGAGTTGCCGAACCGCTTCGAGAGCGCGCGGCGCGCCGCCTCGAAGCGCAGCCATTCGTTTCCATCCTGCAGAGACGGGATCGTAACCAGCTCGCCCTGGTCGAGCCCGACCAGCGCTGCATCGACCAGGTCTTGCGGCGACATGACAATCTCCGCGGGTAATTTCTGGTACGGAAGACCGGCAAGCTCCCAGAGGTCGGTCGCGGTCGCGCCCGGCAGTACTGCCTGGATGCGGATGCCCTTGTCAGCTAGCTCGTGCTGCAGCGAGTGGCTGAGCGCAAGGACAAACGCCTTGGTCGCGCCGTACACGCCGTTGAGGCTCTCGGGCGAGATAGCCACCACCGATCCGATGTTGATGATCGTGCCCGCGCCGCGTGCGACGAATGCAGGCGCCGCGGCGTAGGTCAGGCGCGTGAGAGCGGTGACGTTGAGGGCGATAATGTCCTCCATCTTTGTAACGTCGGCGTTCAGCAGCGGCGCCACGGAGGCGGCGCCGGCATTGTTGATGAGCATGGTGATGCTCGGATTGTCCCGCAATGTGGCCTCGACCTTGGCGAGATCCGCCTTGCTGCTGAGGTCGGCGGGCAGCGCCTCGACCGATCGCCCCGTTGCGCTCGTCAGGCGCGCGGAGAGCGTCTTCAGCCGCTCCTGGTTGCGAGCGACCAGGATGAGGTCGTAGCCACGCTTTGCGAGACGATCAGCATAGACGGCGCCAATGCCTGTAGAGGCGCCGGTGACGAGGGCAGTGCCTTTCGAGGGGGAATTACGCAAGCTGTTCTCCTTGGCTAAAAGCTGAAGTTTGCAGGCCTGCAGTTCGTTGCGCTGAGAACCGCGGCCGCTCTATTCGGCGGAGTCGATAGCAGTGCGGAAAGCGCCCCCGACGACCGCGCGCAGCAGCTCACGCAGCTGCGCTGCTCGGTCGCGTCCGAGCGTCGCTTCGAATTGTGCTTGTGCCTTGGCCCATCCTTCGACTCCCGCCTGCAGCCGCGCCAATCCGGTCTTCGTCAGCCGCAGCTCCTTGCTTCTGCCGTCGTCGCGCCCTTTGCTCGCGACGATGAGACGCCGCCGTTGCAGGGGCACGATATTCCGGCCAAGTGTGGTCCGGTCCATGACCATGTCCTGCGCGAGAGCGTTGATGGTTGTAGGTCCCAGGCGCTGCAGCGCGGCGAGGATCGCGTACTGAGTGTTGCGCAGACCTGCGCCGTCCAGATGCCCGTCATACAACTGGCTCACAGAGCGCGCCGCCTGGCGCAGCGTCGTGCAATGGCAAAGCGCAGATTGCGCTGCAGTGACTGGATTCATCGGCCGTGCAGTTGCATATAGGCGTATATACGCATAATATCGGCGTAGATACTCCTATGTCAAGCGGGAGCCTGCGAAGGATGAGCAGGCTGGACGGATGCGCGCTAGCGAGCCGTGCGACGGTTTTACAGGACCAACCAATGACAGCCGAGGAATACATACATGGGCAGGCTCGAAGGCAAGATCGCACTCGTTACCGGCGGCAGCAGCGGCATTGGCCTCGCGACCGCCAAGGAGTTCGTGACAGAAGGCGCGTACGTCTTCATCACCGGACGCCGTGATCCGGAGTTGGCTGCGGCGGCAAAGGATATCGGCAGGAACGTCACCGCAGTCCGGGGAGACGTCTCCAACCTTGGTGATCTTGACCATCTGTTCGCACAGATCAAACGGGAGCAAGGTAAACTGGATGTCGTGTTCGCGAACGCCGGTGTGGCGAAGTTTGCCGCGCTCGGCTCGATAACCGAGGAGCTCTACGACTCGATTTTCAAGATCAATGTGAAGGGACTGATTTTCACTGTGCAGAAGGCACTGCCGCTGATGCCGGATGGCGCCGCGATCATTCTGAATGCGTCCGTCGTCGGCAGTAAGGGCTTGCCGATGAACAGCGTTTACAGCGCCACGAAAGCCGCCGTGCGTTCCTTCGCACGCACCTGGACGACGGACTTGAAGGAGCGCCGCATTCGTGTCAACGCAGTGAGCCCTGGCTCCACCGATACGCCCGGCCTGAGCGGGTTGCTCGCTTCCTCGGAGACAGGCCAGCAACGCTTGCAGATGATCTCCGCCAGTGTTCCGCTCGGCAGGCTCGGCACACCCAGGGAGATCGCCAAGGCGGTGGTGTTTCTTGCGTCCGACGACAGTAGCTACATCACGGGAACGGAATTGTTTGTCGACGGCGGTTTCGCGCAAGTGTAGGCGGTCACTGCATGAACCAACCATGGCTGACAATCAGAGACTGACCGGTCAGCGCGTTTGACTCGAAAGAGGCGAAGAAGAGTGCCGCCGCGGCGACGTCCTGTACCGTGGTGAACTCGCCGTCGACGGTTTCCTTGAGCATGAGGTCCTTGATTACCGCCGCCGCGGATATCCCGAGTTTCTCGGCCTGCTCGGGAATCTGCTTATCGACGAGCGGCGTGCGTACGAAGCCCGGGCAGATGACGTTCGCGCGCACGCCGTGCTTGGCGCCTTCCTTGGCCACAACCTTGGCAAGGCCGATGAGGCCGTGCTTGGCTGTGACATAGGGCGCCTTCAGCAAGGATGCTTCCTTCGAATGCACCGAGCCCATGTAGATAATGCTGCCGCCGCCTTGCTGGTACATGTGCCGCAGCGCCGCGCGCGTTGTCAGGAAGGCACCGTCCAAGTGGATCGCCAGCATCTGTTTCCAGGCGGCGAAGGCGAAGTCTTCGAGCGGCGCTACGATCTGGATACCCGCATTGCTTACAAGAATGTCCAGCCGCCCGAAGACACCGGCTGCCGCGGCCATGCCGGCGTCGACCTGCGATTCGCTGGTCACGTCCATTGCAACGCCGATGGCTCGCCGCTTGGAACTGTCCAGTTCCGCCGCAGCCGACTCCGCACCCGCCAGGTTGAGATCGGCGATGACGACCTTGGCGCCCGCCTGCGCGAAGGTGCGTGCGATCTCTTTGCCGATGCCGCTTGCGGCGCCGGTGACGAGCGCGACTTTATCTTTCAGGCGCATTGTGTTGCTCCATGTTGTGGGAGACAGTGGCAAACTACCGTAGGTAGTCGTATACGACCTTGCCGAGACCCAGCGTGAGGTCGGTAAGAATGTGCACGGCCGAAACCACTTCCAACACCGGCAGCTCCGCCACCGGGGCCAGCGCGTGCGGGGTAAGCGACAGGGCTCCGGGCCCCAGCCACGCGCCCTTGACCTGGATGTCCTCCAGGGAGTACTCGACCAGTTCGCAGATGCGCGCTGTGCCGTCGACATGCGGGATGATCTTGAGCAGGTAGTTCGGCGCGGCGAGTGCCGCCTTGACTGCCATGACATCTGCCTGGCGGTGCTTGTAGCCCATCGTCCCGGTGGCGACGCGGACCGCACCGTAATCGAGAGTGCCGACCAGCATGTCGCTGTCGGCGCGCAGGGTGGGGGTCGCGAGTTTCTTTGGGAAGCCCCAGATCTCGCGGCCGCCGGCAATCGGCGGATGGTCATCCAGGAACATGCAATGGGTGTAACTGCCGTGGCGCCCGCGGAACGACACCGGAATGACCTGTCCGCTTTCGGTGTAGTCGCCGAAACCGGTCGAGTCGGGCATGCGGATGAACTCGTACTTCACCAGCGGCGCCTCGATCTCGAGCGGTTCCGGCACCAGCGCGCGCAGCAGCGCCGGATCTGTCCGATACGTGATGATGAAGAACTCGCGATTCACAAATCGATAGGGCCCCGGTGGATACGCCGGATGGGTCAGGGGCATCGCGAAGGCTTGGTCGCGGATCTCGTTCTCTTTCATTGCCGCGCTCCCATTGCCGAACGCTTGCGAACTTCATGCGCACGCGCCAAGGACCGCCCGTCATTCACGGCCGTTTTGAGCAAGATCGAAGGTGAGCACACCGTCGAGGTTCGAGGGACGCTGCAGCACCTCGGGATGGCGCAGGGTGCGCACCGTATCGTGGTAGCCGGCCTGCCAGTGCTCCTCCATGCTCAGCCGCGAGATCTCGTAATCCTTGGAGTCCCCCTCGTATCGCTTGGCGCGGTAGATCAGCTGCACAAGGTTGTAGACCTTGTGGCTCGCGAGCGGACTCAGCACGCCGACTTCGGGACTGTCCTTCAGGTCATCGGGGAGCCTGTGCAGCAGGTTCGACAAGGCGTTGCGTAGTTTTTGCGTGTACTTGAAGCGATCGGAGCTGGTGCGGGTGCGGCTCGAATATTGGATCTCCTTCTGACGGGTAGTCACTTCAGCCATGGTCCGTGGAAAGGCGCCGCGCGCGCTCCACAGATCGACCTGAAAGGCCAGCGTGTCCTGACGTGGCTCGCGCTCGAGCACCCATTCCAACGGCGTATTCGAGACGAGTCCGCCGTCCCAATAGAACTCGCCCTCGATCTCAATCGCAGGGAAGCCCGGCGGCAGCGCGCCGCTTGCGATGACGTGCTCGGATCCGATGGTGTGCGTCGCGTTGTCGAAAGAGACGAAGTTGCCCGTACTGACATTGACTGCGCTCACGCTGAAGCGCGTCTCCCCGCTGTTGATGCGGTCGAAGTCGACCAGGCGCTCCAGGGTCGTCTTGAGCAGCGTCGTGTCGTAGTAGCTGGTCGCCTCCACGGAGCCGGGCGGCTGCAGCCAGGGGATCGGGATGCGCGGTGCGAAAAACCCGGAGGCGCCCCACGCCGCGGCAACACCCGCGCTCATCTGGTTCACCAGTCCACGCGCGACGTCGCCACGCGGGGCCAACATCCCGAGCGGCCCGATAGCGCTCCACACGGGAGGGGTGGTGACCAGCTCCCAGAATTTGCGCAATTGCTCGACGCGTGCCTGCGGCGGGTTGCCGGCGATCAGCGCCGAATTGATCGCTCCGACCGAGATGCCCGCGACCCAGTCCGGATGCAGGTGCGCCTCCGATAGCGCCTGGTAGACGCCCGCCTGATAGGCGCCAAGTGCGCCACCGCCTTGCAGCAACAGCGCGATGCACTCGAAGGGAGGGCGGTCCTGCGCCTTGTGCGTCTTGCTATGCGACTTATGTGCCTTACTGGCATGGGTGGACAAGGGTTGTTGCTCCGGCAATCGAGACACGGGCCCTGCCGCCTTGCGCGCCAGAATGGGCTCAACGCTCATGGCTCACTTATTGAGGCGGTCAAACAGGCCGGCGCGCACGGCGGATTCTCTGCGGCTGTGGGTCGCTCCTCATGCAATCGTGCGGCGGCGACGCCGAGCTCAAACAGCGCGAGTTCGCGCAGCTCCGGCTGAATTCCGTGATCGAGGGCGGCACGCAGCAACGCCTGCCCGCGCGCACTGTCCCTGCGCACGCCGATGGCCTCCACGTATATGCGGCCCAGGCTGACCATGGCGGGCGCGTACCCCTGCCTTGCAGAGCGCTCGAACAGCTCACGGGCAAGCTGGCTATCGCGGAGAACTCCCAACCCCAAATCGTGCAATAGTCCGAGTCTGTACTGGGCTGTCGCATCACCCCGCTGCGCCGCCCCCTTCAACAAGGAGGCGGCCGCCGCGTAGCTCTGCGGGACGCCCAGACCATGGAAGTATGCATTGGCCACGTTGTTGATGGCTTGCAGCGAGCCGTTCGCCGCGGCCAGCCGGAACCAGCCGAGTGCCGCTACATAGTCCTGCGGCAATCCCCGGCCCGTGGCGTACAGTATTCCGATACGGTTCATCGACTCGGCATGGCCCTGAGTCGCCGCCAGCGAATACCATCGGTACGCCGCCGCGTAATCGCTCTGCACGCCGAGTCCCTCGTCGTACATGACTCCAAGTCTGTACATCAGCGGCGCTTGATCGACTGTCGCGACCCGAACTGGCTCTGGTCGTGGACCGGCATCCGCCACACTGCCGCAGATCAGCGCAACGGCGATGACCGCGACTTGCTGCAGTTTCATGGGAGACCTCCGTTGATCGACAACTGCCAATTCAGGTCTTTCTTCACGAGCTCAGCATGGGCATAACGCACCGCAAGCACATCGGCCTGAGGAGGGAATCACCGAGTGCAGTAGAAGGAGATACGGCTCTCTCGTTAGATATACCTAACTCAATGCACGGTAACCTCGAGCGTGGCACCGCGGCGGCTCAGCGCATGTGGGTGAGATCTGCGATCTATCGGTCCGGCCGGCGGCTCGCGGAGCGGAAACGCTCAATCCGTGAGGAGGGTGTGTGCGAGCCGCCGGCCGAAACACGTCGCCGGACCGGGTTTCGATTACCGAACCGACCGCGCTCCGCGGGCCTGGGTGTCGAAGTAGTATTCGCGCTTAGTGTCAGCAGACCCAATCGCACGCCGGCGCGACGCAACGGTTGCCTCGACCGCCAGTGCGGAGCCGAGCGCTATCAGCGCCAGCGGGGCGATCGCGAATGCGGCGGCTATGCGAGCGAAGGGGCGGAGCATGTGGACTTTCCTCGGGCCGTAATTCCGTTTGAGCTTGTATCGCACTGTATGGCGCCGTCCAGTGCGGAACAACTCGTCGTTCGTTGACAGAGCGTTTCTCATCAGTAAACGCGGCGCAGCGAGGCGGTTATACGGCTTCGAGGATTGTCGCGATTCCTTGCCCACCACCGATGCATTGCGCGGCGAGCGCATAACGGCCGCCCTCCCGCTCGAGAATCTGCGCGGCTTTCGCCGTGATCCGCGCACCTGTGGCCCCGGGCGGATGCCCGAGAGCGATCGCGCCGCCGTCAATATTGACCCGCCTGCGGCCAATGCCCAACTCGCGCAGACAAGCGACGGCCTGCGAGCCGAAGGCTTCGTTGATCTCGACCACATCGATTTCGGCCATTGAGAGGCCGGCGCGGGCCAGCGCCTTGCGCGTGGCCGGAACGGGGCCCATCCCCATGAACTCGGGCTCGCAACCCGCCACTGCGACTGCTTTCACCTTCGCCATCACGCGCACTCCGCGCCGAGCTGCGAAGTGTGCGGAAGTGACGAGCACCGCGGTCGCCCCGTCGGTCAGCGGTGAGGCGGTACCTGCAGTGACCGAACCGTCTGTAAGAAACACAGGCTTGAGCGCAGCAAGCCCGGCTAGGGTGGTCTGCGGACACAGACACGTATCCCTGTCGACCACGTGACCAGCTGGTGTGATCCCGGAACAATCTCATCGGTCAGCCGTCCGGCCGACTGCGCGGCCGCTGCCTTCATCTGCGACTCGTGCTGGGCGCGTCAATTTCCGGTGGGCCTTGAGCGGGACTACGCTGTGTCGCTCGACTGCCGTCGCGTCGTTCATACGCGTCGTGCCGCGTTTGCTCGAGACCGGCCGCGTTTTGCCGCAGCCGGCCGAGGCTGCTGTCGAGCTTGCGCGGGAGCGCCGCGGTGCTGTTGTCAGCTGGGGCGTGAGATCCGGGGAGGGAGCAGCGCGGGTCGTCGCCGCGGCAGCCGGCGGCTGCTCGGGCTGGAGGTGCTGCTGGCGTCGAAGATCTTTCGCGCCTGTTCCATTGCCGGGCGATGCGTCCTCACCCAGTCCGCAATCGCTCCCAAGGGCTCGCGCAGCGTGCGCCCTAACTTCGTGAGCTCGTAGTCCACCCGCGGCGGGATCGTTGGAAAGACCGTGCGTGTGACGAGTCCATCACGCTCGAGTCCGCGCAGAGTCAAGGTCAGCATGCGCTGGGAGATGCCGTTGATGGTGCGGCGCATCTCGTTGAACCGCATCGGGCCGTCGCTCAGCAGCTCCACGACCAGCACGGTCCACTTATCGCCGATGCGCGCGAGGGTCTCGCTCACCGCGCGGCAATCGTCGGGCTCATGTTTGTCACTCGGTGTCAAAAAAGTCCTTGCGCAGCGTCTCCGGAGTCATCATTCTAGCGCTAGTTACGAAAAGTGACTAGCTTTTCAAGTGCAATCACCGCAGCTGCGAGGAATTCCACCCGCCGCCGACGGCTTTGATCATCGCAACGCTCGCCGTCAGGCGATCCACCAGCACGGTCAGCGCGGTCTCCTCGGTGTTCAACCTGGTCGTCTGAGCGGCAATGACGCTGCTGTACGGCACGGTCCCTGCCTTGTACTGATTGAGCGTCAGGTTTTCGGCTTCCCGGGCCGCCTTTCGAGGAGTGTGGATGGCAGTCCGGGAGGCACGGTCGGAACGTCCGATCTCATCGACGCGGCCTGCGCGGATAATCGCGCCGCGGCGAGGGCGGCGGCGCTTGCTTGCGCGGAGGCCCGGCTGCTGTCGGTCGAGCGGCGCATCTGACCCCAAACGTCCAAATCCCAGTTGGCCGCGACTGCCGCACTGTTGGTGGTGTGCGGTGGTGCGCCACCCGTCACGGTGCGCTGGCGGCTCGCAGTGGCGGAGACGGTCGGCCAGAAGCCCGCCCGCGCTTGGCTGACGAGCGCCCGCGCCTCCTCGAAGGCGGCCGCCGCCGCTTTGACATTCTCGTTTGAAATCTCGAGCCGTCCGTCGAGCTCATCCAGCGCCTCATCATTGAAGATCCGCCACCAGAGGCCGCTGCTGCCGGCTTCGCCTGGCTCACTGGGTTTCCAGCCATCCTGCTCCTTGTAACTCACCGCGGCGTCGAACTCGGGACGCCTGCAGTTGGGGCCCACGGCGCAGGCGGTGACGATCGCAAGTGCCGTGGCGAGGATCACCCCGCGCAGGAAGTACATCAGGCGGGCGCCTCGAGTGCAGGCGGGGGAATCTCTGTGCGGCGCTTGCTGCGGCTCCAAAAGCGATGCACATACAGATAAACAACAGGCGTGGTGTACAGCGTCAGGAGCTGGCTCACCACCAGGCCGCCAACGATGGAGATGCCCAAGGGCCGGCGCATCTCGGTACCGTCGCCGGAGGCGAGCGCCAGCGGCAGAGCGCCCGCAATCGCCGCGCAGGTCGTCATCATGATCGGCCGGAAGCGCAGCGAGCAGGCGCGAGCGATCGCGGCGCGTGGATCGAGTCCCTGCGTGCGCTCGGCATCGAGAGCAAAGTCGACCATCATGATCGCATTCTTCTTGACGATGCCGATCAGCAGCAGAATCCCGAGGAAGGCGATGAGACTGAATTCGGTGTCGGTCACCATCAAGGCGAGCAGCGCTCCGACTCCGGCGGAGGGCAGGGTCGAGATGATCGTGAGCGGCTGGCTGTAGCTTTCATAGAGCATCCCCAGAACCACGTAGATCGCGAGCAATGCCGCCGCGAGCATCAGCGGTTGGCTGCTCGCGTTTTGTTGAAACAGGCGCGCGGTGCCGTAGGAGCCGCCGCGAATGCTCACGGGTACGTGAATCCTGTTCATGGTGCGGTCGATCGCCGCGAGCGCCGTGCTGAGGGATTCGCCCTCCGGCAGATTGAACGCGATGGAGGTGGATACGGATGTCCCGGTGTGATTCACACTCAGGGGCGTCGTGCTGGTGGAGAAGTGACTGAAGGCCGAGAACGGCACGACCATTTCCCGGCTCACGCTCACCGCCGAGCCGGTCGAGGTATTGCCACGCCCCGCATTCGCAAGAGCGTTCGCGGCCAGGTTGCGCGCCGCGTCCTGCGCCACGGCGGCGCCGGTAGGGGCCGCCGTCCGGGAGGTTTTGAATCGGGTCGTACCGGCCAAGGCCTGCGTCGCCTGAGTGCCGCTCACTGCGCCGCCGGAAGTGCTGACATACAGTTGCTGCAGAACTTGCGGGCTCTGCCAGAACTCCGGCGCGACCTCCATGACCACGTGGTACTGCTGCGGACTGAATGGATTGTAGATGGTGGAAACCTGAGCCTGGGCGAAACCGTCCGCCAGCGCATTGTCGATCTGACTCTCCGTGAGCCCGAGCCGCGCCGCGCTGTCCCGGTCGACGATCAGATCGGCCTGCAGCCCTCCAGGCTGCAAGTCCGTGTCGACATCGGTGACCTCCGGGATGTCCTGGAGCGCGCGGCGCAGCTTCTGCGACCAGCTTCGCAACTCGCTCAGGTCATCGCCGAGCAGGGTGTACTGATATTCCGAGTTGGCGGAGCGCCCGCCGCCGCCGCCGATGTCCTGCGCGGCCTGCAGGTAGGTGGCAACCCCGGTGACTTTCGCGAGCTGCGGTCTGAGCCGCTCGATGACCTGGTCCGCCGAGGCGCCGCGCTGGGCCCTGGGTTTGAGCGTCACACCGACGCTGGCGCCCGCTGCTCCGCCATGAGGTCCAAACCCGCTGCCGCCGACCGTTCCTACCACGCTCTGAACCGCAGGATCCTGCTCGATAATGCGCGCGACTTGCTGCAGCTTGCCCTTCATCAGCTGAAAGGACGAGAACGCATCCCCCCGCACGCCTCCCCATATCTGGCCGGTGTCCTGTTGGGGAAAGAAACCCTTCGGAATGACGACATACAGATAAACGTTCAGGCCAATCGTCGCCAGCAGGCTCAGCAGCATCAACCGCGGGTGATGCAAGGCCCAATCCAGGGTGCGCTCGTAGCCGCGGCGCAAGCTGTGGAAACGGCGCTCAAAGGCCTGTCCAAGCCGGGTCAGCGGGCGCTCCCGGCCGCGACCGAGCAGCCGGGCGCACATCATCGGAGTCGTCGTCAATGAAATGGCGAGCGAGATCAGGATGGCCACCGACAGCGTGGTGGTGAACTCCCGGAAGAGCTTCCCCACGAGTCCTCCGGCGAGCTCGAAGGGGATGAACACCGCGATCAGCGACAGACTCATGGACAACACTGTGAAGCCCACTTCGCGGGCACCGCGCAGGGCGGCCTGCATGCGCGTCATTCCCGCTTCGATGTGCCGGGTCGTGTTTTCCATGACCACGATGGCATCATCGACCACGAAGCCCGTGGCGATCGTGAGCGCCATCAGCGAGAAGTTGTCCAGGCTGTAGTCGAGCAGATACATCGCCCCGAAGGTCCCGGTCAACGACACCGGCACCACCACCGCCGGGATCAAGGCGGCGCGGTAGCTGTGCAGGAACATGTAGACGACCAGGATCACCATCGCCACCGCCAACAGCAGTGTCTGCTCGATCTGGCGGAGCGAGGCGCGGATCGTCAGCGACCGGTCGAAGGTGACCGCCAGGTCGATCTTCGGATCGATCGCAGCCTTCAGCAGCGGCAGCTCGGCTTTGACGGCGTCGACCACCTCGATGATGTTGGCTCCGGGTTGCTGAAAAACGTACACGGAAACGGCTGCCTCGCGGTTATAGAGGCCGTACGTGCGGATG
>Ga0137362_10002272_pt1 | contig 12426 bp, 10 predicted proteins | sample MadtaG_2_FD_104801 | JGI IMG/M metagenome (GOLD analysis project Ga0137362, IMG submission 104801) | Vadose zone soil microbial communities from Angelo Coast Range Reserve, California, USA - Mad1_100_16 metaG | ecosystem: Environmental > Terrestrial > Soil > Vadose zone | place: USA: California... | reverse complement strand
TTGCCGTAATCGGTGAGGACGGATTCCGGGTGGAATTGAACGCCTTCAACTTTGTAACGGCGGTGGCGAAGGCCCATGATGATCCCGTCGTCTGTTTCTGCGGTGATTGCCAACTCGCGAGGCAGCGACTTCCGCTCGACGATCAAGGAGTGATAGCGGGTCGCTATAAACGGATCGGGCAGCCTGCGGAAGATACTTTTGCCGTCGTGATGAATCTCACTCGTCTTGCCATGAAACAGCTTTGGAGCGCGGACGATTTTTCCACCAAAGGCCGCGCCGATGGCTTGATGCCCGAGGCAAACCCCTAGAATCGGAAACTTGCCGGCGAGCTTCTTCACCAGTTCAACGGAAACGCCGGCTTCTTGTGGTGTGCATGGCCCCGGGGAGATCACGATCTTCTCCGGCTTGCGGCGTGCGATATCCTCCACAGAAATTTTGTCGTTGCGGTGCACCTCGACCTGGCAACCCAGCTCGCCGAGGTACTGGGCCAGGTTGTAGGTGAAGGAATCGTAGTTGTCGAGCAAGAGAATCAATTCAATTCACTCCCGGGGCTCCCCCGCACTCTCTGTGTGCTTGCCTCTGGTGTTCCAGCGCTACACTTTGCGATGCGCAGCTTCGAGAGCAGTCAGAAGGGCGCGAGATTTGTTCACGCTCTCTTGATATTCGGCTTCCGGCGTCGAATCGGCGACGATGCCACCTCCGGCTTGCACATAGGCCACTCCATTTTTGATGACCATGGTGCGCAGCGCGATGCAGGAGTCAAGATTGCCCGCAAAGTCCAAGTATAAAACGCCTCCGGCATAAATGCCGCGCCGGGTACGTTCGAACTCTTCGATGATCTCCATGGCGCGGACCTTTGGAGCGCCTGAGACCGTTCCCGCAGGAAAGCAGGCCATCAGGGCGTCAAAACAATCGACGTCTTCACGAAGGCGCCCGCGCAAGCTCGAAACCAGGTGCATCACGTGCGAGTAGCGCTCGACCGTCAGCAGTTTTTCGGGCTTCACTGTTCCGTACTCGCAGACGCGGCCAAGATCGTTACGGCCGAGGTCCACGAGCATGATGTGCTCGGCGCGCTCTTTTTCACTGGCAAGCATTTCGCGTTCGAGGCGCTGGTCCTCCGCTTCGCTCTTGCCGCGCCAGCGTGTTCCGGCAATCGGCCGGTAGAAGACGTCGCGCCCTTGCACCTTGACGAGCATTTCTGGGGAGCTGCCGACGACGGTAACGTCGTTCATTTGCAGATAGAAAAGATAGGGCGAGGGATTGAGCGCGCGGAGCTCGCGGTAGACTTCGAACGGCTCGGCTTTGGTCTTCGCGGAAAAGCGCTGGCTGATAACCACCTGGAAGATGTCGCCAGCGCGGATGTAGTTCTTCGCTTTTCGAACGGCGTCCAGGTATTCCTCGCGCCGGAAATTCGATTTCACCCGCAGCGCCGGGCGGCGCTTCTTCGATTCTTTTTTCGGGCGCTCCGCCTCGACAGGTTGCTCGAGCAACTGCCGCGTCCTGCGAATCTCGCGGACCGCGGCGTTGTATTTCGTGCGCAACGCACCATCGCCTGCGGTGAAGACATTTCGAACGATCCAAAGACGGTGTTGGACATGATCGAAGGCGATCAGGCCGTGATAGAACATGAGCATGGCGTCGTAGAGGCCAATGTCGTCGCGCAGGCGCTTGGGGAGCCGCTCGATGAGCCGCACCATGTCGTAAGAGAAATATCCGATGGCGCCGGCAACGAGAGGCGGCAATCCGGGCAAGCGCACGGGGTGGAAGCGCTCCATGCGCGCGCGGAGAAACGTCACCGGGTCGCGCTCTTCCCAGACCAGGCGGTTGCGACTTTCGAGCACGCAGGCGCCGCCGGCGTAGCGAAACACTTCCTCGGGATTCGCGCCGGCAAAGGTATAACGCGCGATTTTTTCGCCGCCCTCCACGCTTTCAAGCAGGAAGGAATACCGCGCGCCCTGTGCGATTCGGAGGTAGGCGCTCACGGGCGTCAGCAAGTCGGCGGGAAACACCTCGTAAACAGGGATCAGGTTTCCCTGTTTCGCGAGGCGCTGAAATTCGCGAAAGCTTGGCTGAATCATGGATACCGGTTAACAGTTAACAGTCCGCAATTTACAGTCCAGAAGCTGCCATTATTGCATTTCTGGATTAGCGGCGCTGCCGTGCCTTCTCCTCCATGCGCAGGGCGCGCAGAACGGCCCGCCGCATTGCTGCCTCCGGCGCGCGGCGGCCCGTCCAGATCTCCCACTGCGCGAATCCCTGCGCGAGAAACATTTCAACGCCTGGGATCGTGGCAATGCCTTCGCGCGCCGCGAGCTTCAAGAGTTGCGTCCGTTCCGGGCGGTAGATGAGGTCCATGACGAGCCGGCAGTTTAACTCGCAGGGCGCAAGGGGAGAAATTCCGTCGTGCGGGTGCATGCCGACGGGAGTGGCGTTGAGGATCGCATCGAAGAATTCACTTTGAAGCGCACGTTTTGGAACGGCTTCGCAACCGACGGCGCGCGCAAGCTCTCGAGCTGCCTTCTCCCGGCGCGCGCAGATGGCGACGACCGAGCCCGCGCGCACGAGGGCGAAGGCCGCAGCTCTTGCCGATCCGCCGGCGCCAAGAATCAGCACGCGGCTTCCCGCGAGACGAAGCTTTTTCTCCAGCGCACGCAGCACCCCGACGTAATCCGTGTTGCAGCCGTAGAGCCAGCCATCCCGCCCGGCCACGACAGTGTTTACCGCGCCAATCTCGGCGGCCAGCGGCTCACACTCTTTCAAGTGCTTCAAGATGGTTTGTTTGTGCGGAAGCGTCACGCTGAAGCCCCGGACCCCAAGCTTCGGTATGGCCCGCAGAAAATCGCGCAGATCATTGACGAGGAACGGCAAATAGACGGCGTCAATTTTTCGCGCGATGAACCCCGTGTTATGCAGGAGCGGCGAGAGGGAATGTCCGACCGGGTCGCCGATTACGCCGTAAGTCCTGGTACGGCGCGTCAACTCGTGGGCGCGGTAGAGGTGCGTCAGATCGCCCAATGACACCTGCCCCGGGGCAGTCGATTCTCCGACGGGCGCGTAGGCCAGCGCGCTTCCTTCGCGCAAGGCCAGGATTCGTGCAGGAAGTCCCACCTCACCCATGGGGACGGCCACAAAATTTTTCGAGCGCCGCGCCAAATGCAGCAACCGCAAGCTATCGCCAATGGTTCGCGCGTGTGCGGCAATCTTGAGGGCGTCGGCTCCCCCTTGCGCGGGGGGATTCAGCGACCGAGGCAGCCGCGGTGTGCGCTGGAAATCGTGTTCCGAAAGCAGGATGCGTGGCGGCAGGGCGGTGTCCAGGATCGACGTGTTGGGCAATTCGCGAAGGGTCTCAACTTCCAGGTCGCACCAGGAACATCCTGCCTGGCGCGCTCTGGCCAGCCAGTAAAGCTGCCCGTGGATGTCGCCGGTGAACTTTCCTCCTCCCACCTTGCGACGGCATGTTGCAATAAAAGTGGCGCCGCTTGAGCTATGAGTTCGCAGCCACCGGAGGAACCGCGAGCGCTCCGAGTCATTGCGTAACCAGTCCAGCCTCAATTCGATCGTGCGCGTCTCACGCAGTGCCAAACGCGTCTGCGCAGCCATCTCCGCAGATGCCGGAGCCGCCACCACCGCACAAATTCGCCGCAACCCTGCTCCAAATAACCCCATGCCCCCGTCCGTTTTTGGCATATGATTGAAAACACGGCTTGTAGCATGCCGTATCAAGAGTGTAAAGCACCTCCGGCCTATTTGTTGACGTGCTCCGGTGGCCCTGCTAATTTCGGTGAGAATAGTCCCCGCACGTCCTGTAGGGCGTGTTTCCGAAGGAGTTTTGAATGCGCGCTAACCTAGCTGCAATGTCTCTCTTCGTCTTCGTGGGCACCGGGGTCTGCTCGACGCAGACCGCCCGACAAGCGGCTCCCTTGCCCAAGCAGGCGGATTATTCCGCCGTCTATTGCTCGGGATTTGCGACCGACCAGAAGATCCCGGACTCCACGCGGCTGATCTCTAGCGAGCAGTCTAGCCATAAGATTATCTACGCGCGCGGGGATCTGGTGCATATCAACCGCGGTGCGGACAAAGGCGTGCGCGTCGGTGACCGCTTCTCCGTGTTGCGCCCGCAGGATGACCCCAGCCGTACACCGTGGTTCAAATGGCAGGAAAAGCTTACCCACGCGATGGGGACCATGTATGTGGACGCCGGACAACTAAGAGTAGTCGACGTCCAGCCCAAGGTTTCCGTCGCGGAAGTGGCCTTCTCCTGCAATTACATGCAGCGCGGAGACATAGTTATTCCCTTCCAGGATCGACCAGCGCCGGTGTTCAAGGACGCAACCACATTCGACATTTTCGCTCCTGTCAGCGGCAAGCCCGTGGCGATGGTGGTGGAAACCAAGGATTATCAGCAAACCAGCGGGCAGGGTAGTGCCGTCTACGTGAACCTGGGAACAAAACAGGGCGTGAAGGTGGGCGACTACTTCCGGATATTCCGCTACCAGGGCTCGCTGGCGGAAACGGCGCCGCAAACCAAGGAGTATCAGGACATGATTTACGGGTTCGGAAGTTCGCCGTCGCGGTACACCTGGAAAGATTTGCCGCGCGAAGTTCTTGGCGAGGGCATCGTTCTGAGCGTCAGCAATAACTCTTCGACGGTGTTCATTACCTTCAGCCGCAGCGAGATATACCCCGGAGATTACGTCGAAATCGAATAGCGGGCATCCGGGATTATTCCTGGCCCGCAGGGGGACATCCCTTGCGGGCCTTTTTTTCTCTGGGGCCTTTGTCTCCGCGCTTTTGGTGCCCGCTAGGCGCTTTCCTTGGCGATGTTTTACAACCCCGACGGCGATTTGTCTTCGGAGAAAACCTCGCAGGTAAAACCGCAGATCTGCGTTTCGGGATCACGCCAGGCGCCCCTGGGCAAGCCCGCCTTCCGGCAGGTCTCATCGAGGAATTGCTCGCTGCCCAGCCTGTGCTCGATGGCTACCTGCGGAAGGAGAAGACCCCGCTGGGAGCCACGGGAAATAAGCAGCCCGTGTTTTCCAATCTCGATGTCTTCGGGCCGGATAGCAGCCGGAGGAGACAGTATTGATACTTCGACCTCCAACTCCCGTAATTCCGCAGTTCCCAAAGGAGCAAATCGAGGATCCTGCAGAGCAGCGCTAACCGCGCAACGCGCGACGGCCTCCCCGAGCGGTTCGTGCCCTTCGATCACGCCGATGCAGCCGCGCAATTGATCATTAACGCGAAGGGTGACAAAAACGCCATGTTTTTCGGCAAAGACTTCACATTGCGGGATAGGGGAAGGTAATGCCGACCGGGAAACGGCCGCGGAGATAGCCTGGCGCGCCAATTCGAGCACTGACCGCCGCTCTGCCTCAGAGAGGGACGGCATCTTCGGTCTTCTTCCGTCCCTCCATCATGCGCAGCTTGCGCCGCTGCTTAATGCGGTCATCAAGTTGTCCCCAGAAACGTAGGAAATACTGAGCTGCAGATATCAGCGCGCTAATGACGACCAGCCAAAGCAGGATTAGGGCCGGTGGTTTCAGCGATGGGTGTCGCGCCCCCGCAATAAGGACTGCCACGGCACAGACTTGCAGTACCATCTTGGTCTTTCCCAAAACCGAGGCGGAGATTGTAAATCCTTCGGCAGAAGCTATGTTTCTCAGCCCGAGCACAGTGAATTCGCGGCCGATGATGATCACCACCATCCACGCGGGCACCAGATGCATGTCGACCAGCGCGATAAAAGCCGCCGAGATCAACAGCTTGTCAGCGATGGGATCAAGAAGGATACCCAGAGTCGTGACCTGAAATCGCCTCCGCGCGAAATAACCATCGGCCCAGTCCGTGGCCGCCGCCAACAGGAGAATCAGCACGCCCCAAAACTCGAAATGCATGGGGAAGCCGAGGAAATCGACATTCGGGCTGCGCGTCAAAAGGACCACGATGAGAAGTGGAACAAAGAAGATCCGCAGCAGCGTCAATGAGTTGGGAAGGTTCATGGAAGCCCGGCGAGGGGGAAGGCGGCCCCTGCAGCCTCACCCACGCCGGGCCTCACTATAGCCCCCGTACCTGTAGGCGTCAACGCCCCGTGTCCACTCAAGCGGTCCAGAAATCAGTACTCAGAGGTCAACAACGGGAGTCGAGGAAAACCCTTGAATTGCTATACTGTTTCGTAACACTTCCCCGACAGAGCTGTGCAAATGTAGGAAATGCTACTAAACCAAGCCAAGAGTGAGGAATCCTCGCTGTCATATTCCCGAATCAAGTTAACTCCTTATATTTCTGTTAGTTAGAGGCAGCCATGCCAGGGCCGGCGACGGTTGACTGGCCGTGGAGAAGAACCTGTGGCATTTAGTGCCCGTAGATTTCCACAAACTTTTCCACGGGTTGGTTTGTTATTGGGAGGCAGCATAAGTCGTTCCAAACGCTCGATCTAGCAGCCAAAAGAGACAATTGCCAGACCTTAACTCGGGAGTTACCGCTGGGGGAATGCTGGGCCCCCAACTAGATCGCCCGGGGGCCGCGCAGCAACCTCACCGGCAGGAAAAACAGTGCACTCACCAGCGACAAAACGCCGTGGACTGCAATCCCCGCGAGGCGAAACGGCAGCGTCAGCAGCCAAACGATGGGATAAAGCACCAGCGCCAGCAGCGCTAGGGGCCAGCAGAGCACGAACAGGATGCACCACAGAAGGAACGCAGCCATGGCAACCTCTCTCAAACTTAGTTACGAACGAACCGTGGGAATAGTTTCCTGCGTCACAAAAGAATTTAGCCCCAGCCGCCGGACGATGGAAACCGGCACTTCGGCTTCCAGGAGCATGTGGGAATCCTCGACCTCGGAATGCAGCACGCGTCCCAGTGCGTGGATAAGGGCAAGTGCGCGCCCTTCAGCAAGGGGCAAACGCAGGGAAAGCATAACAACGGGATCGGTGGGGAGGGCGGCATCCATTCTGCGAAGCAGTTCGTCGATGCCTTCGCCGGTCAGGGCCGAAACTAGAACCGGCCCGCCATCAACGCCCGCGCCCACCGCATAAGGATGGACGAGCGGGGCCCTTTGCTCGCGGGTGAGCAGGTCCACTTTATTGAACACGCGCAGCTTGGGCCGGTCGGCAACACCGAGTTCTTTCAGGATCTTGTCCACTTCTTCGTCGAGCTCGGCATGATGTGGGTTTGCGGCGTCACTCACATGCAGGATGAGGGCAGCTTCCTGAACCTCTTCGAGCGTCGCGCGAAAGGCGGTCAGTAATCCCTTTGGAAGATCGCGGATGAATCCCACCGTGTCTGAAAGCAACACGCGGCGGTTGGAAGGCAACCGGACGGCGCGAATTGTGGGGTCCAGCGTCGCGAACATCCGCGAGGAAACCAACACCTCCGCGCGGCTCAGCGCGTTGAAGAGTGTGGACTTCCCCGCGTTCGTGTAGCCTACCAGAGCGATGGTCCCGAGCGGCACGGCATTGCGCGCCTCGCGTCGAAGCGCGCGCTGTTTGCGCACCTCATCGATGCTGGCCTGAATCTTTCCCACGCGGTCGCGGATGCGCCGCCGATCGGTTTCCAATTTCTTTTCGCCAGGCCCGCGAACGCCAATACGTCCCGCGCCGCCGCCCGCTCCACCCGCGCCACCACCGCCGCTCTTGCCGCCCAGGCGGGACATCGCGGTGCCCTTTCCCGTCAGGCGCGGAAGCATGTAGTTCAGTTGGGCGAGCTCTACTTGCAACTGTCCTTCTCTGCTGCGCGCATGGCGCGCAAAAATGTCCAGAATGAGTTGCGTGCGATCGATCACCCGACGTTCCGTGGCGCCCTCTATGTTTCGCTGCTGCACGGGGGAGAGGTTGCTGTCGAAGATGATCAACTGTGCTCTGTGCGCCGTGGCCTCCGCGTTTATTTCATCCAGCTTGCCGCGTCCGACAAGCGTTGCGGGGTCGGCGGAATCGCGCACCTGGAATACTGTCCCGGCGATTTCCGCTCCGGCGCTGCGCGCCAGTTCGACAAGCTCGGCCAGCGATTCGCGGCCCTGGCTGCCGGCAGGCATGCCGGGGAAGCGCGGCGCGCGCTTCCAACCCACTCCAACGAGCAAGGCGCGCTCGGCCATAGAAACTTGTTGCGGGGATTTCGTCACGAGAGCAGTCCGGCAATCATCGCGCAAATAGAAACATCTGGCGCAGGATTTTCCCTCCAATAGTATTATACGCTCGTCGTCCACGAGCGGCGACTAAGGTCTAAGGTCCAACCCTTCCCGGCAGAGCCATTCGCTGGCCGCACGCTGGACTTCTGGCTCGTCGCCGAAACCTTCCAACCATTGCGCCCCAGCTTCTTTGCGGAACCACGTCATCTGGCGTTTCGCATACCGCCGCGTGGCTTGCTGGATTGCCATCCGGGCTTCGTCGAGGTTTCGTTCGCCGCGCACCACCGCGCTCAGTTCGCGGTATCCGATGAAATCGATCGCTTTGGCGTCCTCAGGAAGACCTTTTGAAAGCAAGTCACGCACTTCTTCCATCCAGCCGTTTGCCAGCATCACATCCGTCCGCGCCTGAATGCGCTGGTACAGTGCCTCGCGTGGCGGCAGAAGTCCGATCTTCAGCGAGCGCCAGCCTTCCAGCGGCGCACGCCCCACGCGGAGCACTTCGGAGACGGGGCGGCGCGTCAGCACACATACTTCGATGGCGCGGATAAGTTTTTGTTCATCCGCAGGCGCTATTTTTTGCGCAGCCTCCCGATCCAACCGCCGCAACAATCGATGCAGGTGTCCCGGCGGATGGTCTTCTGCAATGGCACGCAGGCGGGCGCGCACTTCTTCCGAGCGCCGGGGCACATCCGCCAACCCTTCCAGCAATGCCCGCAAATACAATCCCGTGCCCACCGTAAGAATCGGAAGTCGGGCGCGGCGCCGCAAATCCTCGAGAACGGCAAGCGCCATTTGTCTGTAGCCGCCGGCGGTCGCCGTTTCTCCGGGCTCGAAAACATCGATGAGATGGTGCGGGATGCCCCTGCGCTCCTCGGGGCCTGGCTTCGCCGTACCTATGTCGAATCCGCGATAGAGTTGCGTTGAATCGCACGCGAGAACTTCCCCGCCGAATCGCTCCGCCAGAAACACGCCCAGCGCTGACTTCCCCGAAGCCGTTGGACCAACCACGGCGACGAGCGGCGAGGCCAATGATCTTTCCCTCATGGGAAAAGAATATGCCACGCACGAATCAGCAGCACGATGAGCACAACTAAAGCCAGAAGAAGGCTCCCCAGGACTTGTTGGCGAACGGGTTTCACTGATACGCGGCGTCGAGAGGCAAATTGTACAGGAAGATGATGCGAATCTCGATGTAGGGTCCGCTGAAAGCGGGCGGCAAAGGCCCAAAAGGGTTGGAAGAGCGGATCGCGGAGACGGCTGCACGATCCAGCGGTTCCTTTCCGGAACCCATTAACCGGAATGGATCCTCGGACGGCACCGCGCCATTCTTCATGATGTGGAACTGCAAGACCACGCGGCCTCGGTCTCCGAGCATCGCCGACTCAGGCATCACCGCATACCAATTTCGCCGGATGTTTTCCAGGACCCGTTGCATGTAGTCGCTGAAATCAACTCCTTCGGTGGGTGTGAGGATCTGATAGCCGTTCCCGAACGTGCCCTGGCTTTGCCGGGCGCTTCCTCCTCCGGGGGAACCACTGGCCCGCGGCATGGGCCCGATCATTGCGCCGCTGCGGCCACCGGCGTCAGGATTCCTCGCCGCGTCGCGGATGGAATCTTGAATCGAACGGTTAGGAGAATTCTTCGGCAACACCAGTCCGCGCTGCGGCTGTGGCGTATCGGGTACTTCCAGCTTCAACGGGGGTTTTGGCGCGTCGCTTTTGGGCGCGGGCGTGTTGGGCTGAGGTTCCGGAGCGACATTTAGCCGCGGGGTCGGCGTGTTCGGAAGCTCTTTCACAGGCCGCGGCGGCTCGAGTTTTGGTTCGGGTTGCGGCACGGGCGGAGCCACTTCGCGCAGAATGCGCGGATCGACGTGCACGGCAGGAGGCGGCTGCACCGGACGCGGCTGCGGCTTAGGTTTTACGCTGTACGTGCTTTCAGGCGGTATCCAGGTCAATTGTCTGTTGGCAAAATCGATCTCCTGCTGCGTCGGCACGTGCGGCGGAAAAAATTTGGCCTGCAATAAAAGGAGGGCGATCAGCAGAGTGTGAAACGCCACCGAAGAAAAGCGGGTAATCAAACTCCATTTAGCCTTTTCTTCGGTCTGCGGCTTCGTGAGCAGGTTTACTTCGCCGGTCATGAACACGTCGAGATCCACCAAATCAGCCGGCGGAATCGAGGACGGCGCGATAGTTTCCGGCGGCGCGGCGCCCTGCGGCACCGCAATGCGCGAGTCCAGTTCCGTCGGCTGCAGTGGCGCGGAGAGGTTTTCCTGAACGGAGTACGCTTCCTGATTTATGTCGCGGGGCACCACCACCCGCGCGGCAATCGAATCGAGCGGCAAGGAGGCGGGAATCTTCGAGTGTCCATCGAGCGGGACAATCGGCAGCATTGCCGGCACCAGCGTGCGCTCGTCCAGTGTCGTCGGGCGCCGCCGCTGCGTCCCGCCGGCCTCTGCGGCCGGCGGCCGGGCGCCAAAGGGAACCAGGAACCGGGGAATCATTTTTTTGCTTTCTCTTCGGTGGCGAACGCTGCAAGTTGGACGCGTTCCCCGTGTTCCTGGATGCTTGCCATTACGCGGTTCGCCAGTTCCAGGGCGGCGCGGCCCGCGGTGCCATTGGTGCGCGGCTCCCGGCGTGTCCGCACAGCTTCCAAAAAGGCTTCCAGTTCCGCGCGGAGAGGCTCGGTCGCCGGCGCCGGCAGTTTCTCAAATGAGAACTCCGGCTGCGGCCCCGGACGCTTTACTCCCACGCGCAAAGCATCCCGCCGCGCGTAATCGAGCGAAATGTATTCGTGCTGCTGAAAAAAACGCATTTTGCGCACGCGCTCGGTGGAAACGCGGCTGGCCGTCACGTTGGCCACTGCGCCGCCTGCGAACTCCAGCCGCGCATGCGCGATGTCCACCTTGTCGGTCAACACGGGAATGCCCACCGCCTTTACTTCACTCACCGGCTCCTTCACGAGCGCCAGCAAAATGTCCAGATCGTGAATCATCACGTCGTAAATCACTTCCACGTCGAGGCTGCGTGGCGTGAAGACGCCCAGCCGGTGCACTTCAAAAAAAAGCGGCCGGTTGAGAATCGGCTCGACCGCTACGACCGCGGGATTGAAGCGTTCCACGTGGCCCACCTGGAGAACCCGCTTGTTCCGGCGGGCCGCTCCGAGCAGCGCATCCGCTTCCGCGAGATTCACCGCCATGGGCTTCTCGACGAGTACGTCCAGCCCCGCCTCGAGCAGCCGGCAGCCCACTTCGGCGTGCACAACGGTCGGCACCGCCACGCTCACGGCTTCTGCCCGCTCGCACACTTCCTCAAGGCCGCGCAGCGCCCGCGTGTGAAATTCTGCCGCTACGGCTTCCGCGCGCGTCCTGTCCTGATCGTAGACGCCAACGAGCTCCGCGTTCTCCAGCTCGCAATACACGCGCGCGTGATTGCGGCCGAATTCGCCCGTCCCGACGACGGCGGCGCGGACCTTTTTGGTTTGTCCAGCCGCGCCGCTCATTTTTTGTTTATTCCCACGGAAGCGCCTTTGCGTTCCACGTTTGCGGCAGGCGCGAATGCCTCGATGGCGATTCCCGCAGCGTCAGCCAGCTCGATCAGTTGTGCGCGGTCAAACAACAGTGTGCGCCCGGCGTCAACGGCGAGTGCCGTGGCGCAAGAGCTCTTCATTTGTTCGATGGTAGGCAAACCGACCACGGGTACATCGAAGCGCATGTCCTGCCCCGGTTTGCTGACTTTCACCACCACCAGCGGCTTTCCACTTGCGATCCGCGCCGCGCGCGCGATCGTTTCATCCGTGCCTTCCATGGCCTCGACCGCCACGCAGGCTTGATCGCAAATCACCACTGTTTGCCCGACGTCCATGTCCGCGATTTGCCTCGCAACGCCAAGTCCGTACGCGATGTCCGTCGCTTCACGTTCGCTGGGAGGCCGCCGCGTAAGGACGCCCGGCTCAGGCAGCAGCGGCTTCAGAAACAGCGTCGAGTCCACGAGCCGGATGCCTTCGTCTTCGAGGACCCGCGCCACAGCGCCGATTAGCGCGTCCGTGTTTTTCCGCGGCAGTGAAAACAGCAATTTCGCGAGCTTCCAGTCCGGCCGGATCGAGCTGAAAATTTTGTTGTGCTTCACCTGCCCGGCCATCACCGCCTGCGTTACGCCTTGCTGATGCATCAGTTCGATCGTCTTGCTCAGCTCACCGAGGCTCACCCAGTGCAGCCGCTTCGTGGCCTTTTCCAATTCCGGCGAGGCCTCTTCCTTCAAGGCGATCACCGCCATCTCGATCCCCTGGCTGCGCGCGCCCTCCAAC
>Ga0137362_10002271_pt1 | contig 12427 bp, 13 predicted proteins | sample MadtaG_2_FD_104801 | JGI IMG/M metagenome (GOLD analysis project Ga0137362, IMG submission 104801) | Vadose zone soil microbial communities from Angelo Coast Range Reserve, California, USA - Mad1_100_16 metaG | ecosystem: Environmental > Terrestrial > Soil > Vadose zone | place: USA: California... | reverse complement strand
GCTGCCATGTTCCAGCAAAAAGAACGCGTTGGCATTGCGGATTTCTGCGTCGCTACGGAGGGATACTTCCAGGTTCTCGGAATTCCGCTGATTCGCGGCCGCATCTTTGACCAGCACGACGGTTCCGATTCTCCGCATGTTGCCGTCATCAGCGAATCGCTCGCGCGCGACCGCTGGTCCAATCAGGACCCGCTCGGACACACTATTGAGTTTGGAAACATGGATGGCGATATGCGCTTGCTGACAATCGTCGGGATCGTGGGCGACGTTCACGGATACGGACTCGATGCGCCGCCGCGTCCCACCGTCTACGTCAATTTGCTCCAACGGCCACGCCCAGCCATAACCGTAACGATGCTCAGTGACGCCGACACGCGCTTGGTCACTTCGGCGGCCCGCGGCATCCTCCAGGACCTCAACCCGGAAATTCCTGCGAAGTTCGGCACGTTCTCGCAAGCCTACTCCGCGTCGCTGGGCTCGCGGCGATTCAACGTTATTCTCATTGCATTCTTCGGAATCGTCGCGCTGCTGCTTGCTTCGGCAGGCGTCTTTGGAGTGATGGCCTATTCGGTCAGCCGCCGCACGCGCGAGATTGGCGTGCGCGTCGCTCTCGGGGCGGGTTCCAGCGACGTTCTGAGGATGATCCTGGGGCAGGGATTGCTCACCATTTTGATCGGTGTGGTGATTGGGATTGCCGGTTCGCTGGCACTGACACGCGCCGTGGAGTCGCTGCTTTTTGGCGTTACTGCCACCGATCCGCTGACTTTCGGCGGGGTGACGCTGCTCCTCGTTGGCGCAGCGCTGCTGGCTTGTTTCATCCCGGCGCGGCGAGCTACTAAAGTAGACCCAATGGTTGCGTTGCGTTACGAATAGAATTTGGTTTCTGATCTTTCGATTATTGAGGTTTTCATCATGCCCCTGCCTATGAAAGCTCGAAGTTTCCTGAGAAATCTCTTCTTATCCCGGCGTGTGGACGTGGACCTCGACCGGGAAGTTCGTGCCCACCTCGAAATGCTCACCGAAGAAAATCTTCGCGCAGGCATGCTCCCGAACGAAGCACAACGCGCCGCACGCATCGAACTTGGCGGCATCGAACAAGTGAAAGAGCAGGTTCGCGAAGAGCGAATTGGGAATTGGCTCCACTCTTTGATCTCCGATTGCCGGTACGGTGTTCGACAACTCCGTAAGAATCCTAGCTTCACGATTGCTGCGGTGCTTACGCTGGCGCTAGGCATCGCCGTGAACGCGACGATGTTTAGTATGGTAAGCGCCTTTCTCCTGCGGCGCCCGCCGGTCCGCGATCCCGATCGCCTCGTCGTTGTCAGCTCCGTGAACCCCGCGCCAGCTTTTCTCCCTGACGCGAATGCTGTCTCTGCCCCCAATTACCTTGCCTGGCGTGAAGCAAATCACGTTTTCGAAGACATGGCTGCCGCAAATGAGTATCGTATCGTCAGCCTGACCGTGCAGAGGATTCCTGCGGCATCGAGCCAACCCGCCTCGGTTGGTCAGCCGGAAGCGCTCCAATCCGCGGCCGTGTCGCCGAATTACTTCTCCGTGCTCGGCGTCTCCACGTGGCTCGGGCGCCCTTTCGAACCCAGCGAAGACCACCCCGGACGCGACCACGTCGTCATTCTCGGCCACGAACTTTGGGAACGCCGCTTCGCCTCCGACCGTTCGCTCATCGGTGGCACGCTTCGCCTGAACCGGGAAAACTACACGGTGATTGGCGTAATGCCTGCAAGTTTTCGTCTGATGGGTTTCACGCCGCAACTGTGGACTCCACTCGTCTTGACCGCCGCAGATCAGACTGCAGCTGCTCGCAAAGATCGTGTGTTGCGTTTGTTTGCGAGATTGAAAGCCGGCGCAACTCTTGAACAAGCGCGCGCCGAGTTCGTCACTCTGGCCCGCCGCGCCCAAGAAAATTTTCCCGAGTCCGAAAAAGGCTGGGGCGCCAAGGTGCGCATCCTGCCCGATTTTCTCGTCTACGATTTCAGCATTCGCAGCGGCCTCGCCGTGATGATGACCACTGTCGGCTTTGTTCTGATGATTGCGTGCGCCAATGTAGCTGGCCTGTTGTTAGCTCGCGCCGCGGGACGCCGAAAGGAGCTGGCCATTCGCATCGCTATCGGCGCAGGTCGCATACGTATCGCTCTCCAACTGCTCACCGAAGGCTTGCTGATTGCTCTTCTCGGCGGCGCCGCGGGTCTTCTGCTTTCGTATTGGGGTATTCGATTTGTTGGCGCAAACTTAACCTTTAACGAAGCCATCAGCGCCGTTCCCTTGAGCCTGGACTGGAATGTTCTGCTCTTCGCTCTTGCCGTTTCGCTGGTGTGCGCCGTGCTCTGCGGTCTCGCTCCGGCGCTCAACGCATCGCGTACCGATGTCAACGCGAACCTGAAGGACGAAGGTCGCGCGTCGTCTCCCAGCCGTTCACGCAGCCGTCTCCGCACGGTGATGGTCACTGGCCAGATCGTTCTCGCTTCGTTTCTTCTGATCGGAACCGGACTGCTTTTACGCGGGCTTTTCCTCATTGAGCATCAGAATCTCGGCTTTCGCGTGGACCATCTTCTTACCGCTGGCGTGACGCTCGATGACGCTCGCTACAAGGACGACTCCCAGAAGCTCCTCTTCGTGCGGGATCTGCTGGCCAGGCTCCAACAAATTCCGGGTGCTGAGGCTGTCGCGGTGACGTCTGACTTGCCGGCAACGGGGGCCCTGGCGGCCACTATTCCTTTTCAAATCAAAGACCAGCCCGAATTGCCTGGCGATCAGCGGCCTAACGCCCTCCATGTTGTAGTTAGCGCAGATTATTTTCAAACTTCCGGTATCCCGCCGCTCCGTGGACGAACGTTTGCCGAAACTGACAATGCCAATTCGCCCCGCGTCGTCGTCGTAAACCAGGAATTTGTACATCGTCATTTGCACGATCAGGACGCGCTCGGAAGACAGATTCGCCTGGACGTTAGCGGCGCCGCACCGGAGTGGAGTCAGATCGTCGGCGTCGTCAACAATGTGAAAACATATTCCGAGGAAACTCGCGACGATCCAGAAATCTACGAGCCACTCTTCCAGCGGCCAGTTTCTTCGCTGTCTCTCATGGTTCGCTCAAATTCCGATCCGGCCAGCTTGGCTTCCGCTCTTCGCAGCGCGGTTTCGCAAGTGGACGCCGAGCTTCCGCTCGCGAACGTGATGACGATGCCTGCTCTGATCGAACGCCAGAAGGGCGGTGACGTCTTTTTTATGCATATACTGGGCAGCTTCGCGCTTCTCGCGCTGATCCTCGCTGCGATCGGGATATACGGTCTGATTGCCTATTCTGTCGGCCAACGAACGCATGAAATTGGCATACGCATGGCCCTAGGAGCCAGCGATCCCGACGTCCTGCGCATGGTCTTGCGCGAAGGCCTGACGATCACCGCCATCGGAGTAGCCGCCGGAGTCGCCCTGGCGCTGCCTCTGCCGAAAATTTTTGACGCCATGTTCTATGGCCTACACATTTTTCGCGAACCGCGGCTTTACTTCATCGTGCCGGTGGCAATCCTCGCGGTGGCCGCACTGGCGACGTACATTCCAGCTCGCCGCGCCTCCAGCGTCGATCCAATGGTCGCTCTTCGCAACAATTAAGGAGCAGGCAGTTTGCCTGCTCCCTCGTTCATGGCCTCAAGCTTACCCTTACTGGCGTTTTCATCGGCGTCGTAATCGGGCTCGTCCTTTCTCGCTCTATGAGCAGCCTTCTCTTCGGAGTCGGCGCCACCGACCCACTCACGTTCGCGCCCGCCGTCGTCCTGCTCACGTTAGTCGCCCTAGCCGTTTAATCAGGTCAGCCAGTTCATATGCAAAAGCCGATTTCCCAGCAAACACACTACTCGTAGAATTGCGCCAGGGCAGCATGAGACCGTACTAAAACAACGTCCTCAAAGGGCTGCTGTGTCCAAACGGCTCCTCCCACTCAGACAATCTCTTGCCAAAAGCTATTCCACATAACTATCACTCGCGGTTGACATGGCGCGTGAGGAACTCGCCCGGCTGTTGTCCCGCCTTCTTAAGCGCGGCCAAAGCGCCCGGTGTTGCGACGACCTGGCCGAGTTCGAAAGCAGGCACTCGTTCACCGCCGTTGTCAGCACCTCAGCGAGTTTGTTCCGGGCGGACTCGCTGGCCGCATGGTTGCTGATGTAGAGAGACTGACGGCGCTCGTATGCGTTCGTCTCGCGCATTCGCTTGCCGTTGGAGTCCTGCGCTTCTGTGAACTCCGGCCCTATCTGGAACGAGCCGTCTTTGTAGCGGTAGTAGTGTGCGCTCACGTAATATTCACAACCGCGCAAGGTCAAGAGACCGCTGCCATCGTTGCGGTCGTTTCCGTTGCGGCTGCTAACGTGTAAGTGAGTTGCCTCGGTTGGGGTGATAAAGATTGGGCCGAGTTTGGTGGGGGCTGTCGCGGGGAGCGAGAGAGATGGTACTTTTGCGTTAGCCATTTGTGCGGCACCTCCAGTGCCGTACTGGGTCAGGGGCCGTTTGGCGCGTCAACGCCTTGCGGTCCCGTTCATCTACTTTTTCCGGTTACGTTCCTCCCAACGTTTTACGAATTCTTGAACGGCCTGCTTGATTATCGAACCCACTGACCTTCCGCCCTCGGCTTGGCTGATTTGCTTTAGCCGCTGTTGCATCGGCGGTTCGAGCCTGACACTCACCGGAGACTCGCGTTTTGTGGGCTGACGTTTCATTCTCTCTTACACCTACATGGTAATACCAACGACTACCTAATGTCAAGTCCGGACTTCAGCCCTGTTCCCGTTTTTCGGTTCTACCCTGTAGCTTACTTTCGTACCGTTGCTCCGTAGCCCGCAGAAGCCGTAAACTGGATAGTGAACCGTAAACCGCCAAACCCGCCCGGTCCATCCCCTCCTAATTACCCGCTCGATCCCAACAGCCCGCCCGAACTGACACCGCAACAGCTACAGGACTTCAAGACCTACTGGAGAACTACGTACGGGTGGGAGCCACGACCGTGGGAAATTGGATGGCATCGAGCCGCAAGGCATTGGCGCAAGTTGTGGGAGATGGCCCACCTACCTGCTGGCGATTGCCCTTGGTAAGATTTCCTGAACGCAAACGAGAGCTTTCTAACGTGGCACCACTCGTGCGTCAATGAGGGTCGAGATGGAGTTGCGCCAATATTGGGCAAAAGACAAGTGGTGGTTAGAAGAAGAATACGCACGAGTGTGGGCCGACCACGGCATTAGTCAGGAGGACGTCGAGGACCGCATTAAACGTGTGATTGAGATTTTTGACGCTGAATGGCAGCAGTCTACGGCTCCGCACCCCGTTTTCTACCATTTGTTGAGCCAGGGACTCTGGCCTTTCCAGTTCTTGGTTAATCTTGGTGGAAACCTTCGGACGGTAGCTGAATGCCTTCGGATTAGGCATGTCATCGCGGACTTGCGACTGCCCGATAACTTTGAAAGTGCTCTTTTGGAATTGGGATTGGCGGCACATCTCAGGGGCAAGGGGCACGACATCGAATTTCGGCCTCCTCTGGATACTGGAAAGGAATCGGATTTCTCGGCAACCTACTCGGAACAGAGAGTGTTTTTTGAAATCAAGCGAATGCAGCCCTCTAATCGTCAGCAAGCGATGGACGCACTCGGGCGCGAGGTTGGTTTTGTAGCCTCTGATATTGAATTTAATTTCCCACACTTGGCTGGAAAGTGGTTTCGCATCGAACTCGATCCATACGTGGCCGACCTCATGAGCGGTGAACCCGATGCTGATAGGCCCACAATCCGAAGCATCGTGAATGATATCCGGCGTGAGGTTGTGAGCCGCGCCGAGACGCATCAGGTGTTTGAAATACCGCTGCTGGCAAAAGTAACGGTGGTTACAGAGAGAACAGAATCGGGCGTAAATTGGCCAATGGCTTCATGTCAGGAAGAGCTAAAAAGGTTTCTTCGTGCTCATTTACAGAAAGCCATCACTCAACTACATCCTGATTATCCGGGCGTGATAGTGGCGCAAACGCCGGGGCTACTGGATGAGGAGTTGACTACGAGGATTATTGTTGGTTGGCTAAAAGAGTCCAGCGCAACGCATGTAAGCGCCGTCGTGTTCTTGCTCGTCTACAATTCCATGCCGATGACATGGGCTTTATTTCAGCCTTTTGCGGTGGTGAATGACGAAGCCAAATTCCCGGCAAACGATGTGCGAGCCTTTGTTGATTTATTGCCGCTTATCGCACACGAAGTTGCGGTTCCCACTTCTGAGTAAACGAGACTAATGCCGCGATCCCGCAGCGTCCCACTGAACTCTCTCCCCGAACGCAAAGCCGAGTTCATCGAGCCAATGGAGTGCTTGCCCGTTACAAAGCTGGCGGATGGGTTGGAATGGAGTTACGAAATCAAGTTGGATGGATACCGAGCCATCGTCGTCAAATCAGGTCGCACAGTGAACCTCTACTCTCGCCGTAAGAAATCCTTCAACTCTCAATATCCGTATCTGGTGGACGCACTCCGCGACCTCCCTGACGAGACCGTTGTTGATGGAGAGGTCGTTGCACTCGATGATGCGGGCCGTCCAAAGTTCTACTTACTCCAACAGTTTCGTAGCCAAGCGCCTCGCATCCTGTACTTCATTTTCGACCTCCTCGTTTTCAAGGGACATGACCTTACCGGATTGCCCCTGACCGAGCGGCGCAAACTCTTGAACACGGTCAACGTGAAATCACAGAGGATCGGTATCTCCCAACAATTCAATGTGTCTGCCCGGTCCATGCTTGCAGGGGTGCGAAAACAACAGTTTGAGGGCGTGGTCGCCAAGCGCAAGGACAGCCTGTACGAGTCTGGCAAGCGAAGCGGAGCGTGGGTAAAGTACCGAGTCAATCGTTCGCAGGAGTTTGTTATCGGCGGCTATATCCCCGGACCTCGCGGATTCGATTCCATCATCGTGGGCTACTACCAAGGCAAAGAGTTGATGTATGTGGCCCGTGTTCGCAACGGCTTTGTTCCTGCGTTGCGGCGGCAGGTATTCGAGAAGATACGACATCTGACATCAGAGACAATCCCATTTGCGAACCTACCGGACGAACATGAATCGCGTTGGGGCGAAAGCCTGACTGCTGAAAAGATGAAAAAATGTGTGTGGCTTCAGCCCGAGGTTGTTGCTCAAATCGAGTTTCTTGAATGGACCGACGCGGATCGGCTGAGGCATTCAAAGTTCGTTGGGTTGCGCGAGGACAAAGACCCGCGAACTGTAGTTAAGGGGCAAGCAGGAGAGTAGCGGCACTTGTCCAGCCATTCCTATCGGAAGGGCTTCGCTTCAATCTACCCTATTGTTTGTGTTTCCCGTACTGGTCAGCCGTTTTCGGGTTCTTATAGTGCCCGCCTTTGTGGTGAGAATTCTGTTCTCCTTGGTACAGCCCTCCGTGCGATTTTGTGTGCTTACCGCCACCATAGTTCGGGCGTGTGGAGGAGTGGTGATGCTGACCGAACACAGGCGTGATGCAGAGCAGAAGCACAACAATCAGCGAGGCGAACGATCTCAATCTCACGATGTACTCTCCTAATGTGTTACTCAGAATATAAACCGATTACTTGCAGACGCCGCACTTTCCGCCTTCTTTGGCGCAATGCGTGCAATACTTGCAGTTCTTACAGGCGTGGCAAGGATCAGCGCCAGTACAGGTAGACGAAAAGGCATTGAGCGGAATTTGATTGATGAGAAGAACGGATAACATGATTTGAGCAAAGATAGAAAGGAATCGAGATTTGTTGAACATGAGCAGAGTCCTCCTAAAGAATGCGATGCTGTCCTACTTCTCGGATGAAGGCTTTTCCTTTGGCTGCGATTTTTCCAAGTCCCACATGAGTTGCTTCACAACTTTTTCAGCAACGTCAGCACTGGCCCCTTTGTACTTCGCGCCTTTGCTCTCTTGCGTCGTAGACCAGAGCACATCGCCATCGCTTGAAACCAACCGGACGGCCATCCGAGCATCGTTGACTGTTTCGGTAGATGCTTGCGAATCCGCGATTCCCGCACTCCGGGCAACAAATCCACCGCTACTCGAACCCGAGACGGAGCCGTTAGTTCCGCTTACCGAGCCGCTATGACCGCCTGCGGCTCCGCCGACGCTCGTAGCCTCCGAAGTCGCGTGCAATTCTTGTGAAGTTTTTTCTAGGCCCGTACCTTTAAGGATTGCATCGGCATTTTCTTTCTTTTCCGTCACAATAAACTTATGTGTTTTGGTCAACGCATCGATCAACATCGCTTGAGCTTGCTTCGACAATAAATCATCACCGAAACTCTCAACATAGATACGTTTTACCTTCGCAAGTTTTCCCGCCAATTCTTGGTCGGCGCTGGAAGCGGATGGAGCGGTTTGCTGTTGTGCGTTTGCTTGACTGCGGACGCACAGTGGGATCACCAGTGGAATTGCGATGGCGAGCCACGTGCACAAGCAACGTCTGAATATTTCAAGAAGGCTGAAACAAACACCGCACGGTCGGGAGCAACAAGCATCACAGACTACACGCAGAGCGGCAACAAGTAGTCACGCCAGTTTGTTCCGCACGTGTTCTCTCAGCCTCGATCCATCCAACCCGGCCTCCGCGCACGCATAGAAAAAACTATCGCTCTCCAACAGAAACCAGCGAGCACCTTGATACGCCATTGAGTCCGGCTCATAGAAAACCGTGTCACCAATAAAATCCGCGATAATATCCGCGCATGCGCCATCAACGAAATTGGGGTGCGCAAAATTGGACAGCGGATGGGGAACACCGAGTTTGCGAGGGAGGTTGGGGTCCGCAAGCTCCTCAAGCAACTCAGCCGCGCTGTACTGGCGTTCTTCCATGTGACACTTACCCGTTATCTAGCTACAACAATATTGTCCGGTGCTTGCCTCTTCGGAGGCGGGCATCGGGCTTTGTTTTATTTCGCAACTACAGTCTCGCATAACCGAGAGGGGATTCTATTTGTGCAAGATAACCCCGCACGCCTCCGCGACTTCACTTGCATCCGGCATGTCAAACTGCATCACAATTTCACCGCCGAGATATTCAGAAACGCCGATGACCACCTAACGAACCTCCGCCAAATTCACAGACAAGTTCGCGTGTGGTTTTAACAACGCGATCTGCTTTTCCTGGTACTCAACGTACCGCGCAAGAGATTCGCGTGTTATTTTGTCCCGTTGCATGTACTGTAAATTACGAATGTCACCTCGCAGGTTCCTGGCTACATTATTCTCCGCAACTTCAGGCGAGCCGTTCTTCGTGTTCACCTCCAATGATTCCGTATATGGCAGCAACTCATTCAACGCCGCAGAGACCGGATCGCTAACCATTGGGTCGGCCAATACTCGCTTGATGACATCGTTGACTTTCTCCATTGCCAGCAAGCCGCCTTTTCTTTCAGCCATCAGGTTTCGGAATGCTCGGTCATTATTCTGCACATCGGCAGTCCCATCGGCATAAGCCACCACGTCCAGAATAACCTCGATATCGGAAACGTCTTTGCTAACAAAATCGATCACGTCACGGCTTGTTCCAGCAGCAAATGTTCCGTTGCCGCTGAGGTTTTGAATCATTTGTTGGCGCATTATTTCTTGCAAGGCTCCGTCCGTCTCGCGTCTGGCTGGTACGATGACGCCACTCCGTGACCTGTCTCCCGACTGGAAGCTAATCATTGCGCCCAGCAAATCTTCCATCTTCTGATGGTCATGGATATCGTTGGGTCTGCCGTCCGCGTAATCGGTGCTCCCATCGGCATATCTTTCCGCAATCGAGATGTTGAACGCCGTCACATCCTTGTGCGAATTGTTGACAAGATGCAGGATGACGACTTTAGCCTGCGGATCGTAGCGCCAGCTTTCGATTACCACTGGTAAGGGCGGTTGGCCGGATGGTGTTTGGCCGGGCGGTTGGCCGGACGCTCGCACCGCAAAAACAAGCACCGCACACACCAGAATCCTTTTCATGTTCGTGCTCCGATCTGCAAACGTGGTTCATCACGTCGAATGCGGTCGGCCGTTTTCCGCAGTCGCACGCGGCGCTGTTGGTGTTATGTGCTGGATGATTGAATCGAAGACAGCGGCATGGGCTGGATCACCAGTAAAATCAAGGAAGAGCCGACGCTGCGGAACATCACAGGTAATCCGAATACGCCCTGGCCCTGCATTGTGAATCGGTGAAAAGGAGAAGCAATAACCTTCGGCACCCGCCACCCTGACCTTGCGTTCTTCGACAAACTGATAACCGTCTTTGGATATAATTTCAATTAAGGACCCCTTACGCTTCTCGTAGTCGTAAAATCCTGATTCCGGCAGACCACCTACGACCACTTCGGAATCCCGATCAACTGATCTGTTCATTTTTTGCACGATAAGCGTTCCTTCCCCGGCAAAGGCCCGCCATCCCATAGGCACAGGAACTTCCCACTCGTGAAACCGGGCCGATTTACCGTGAACTACGTGCCAGTAAACGGAAACAACTTCGGGCAGGAAAAATACGCCACACGCTATCAAGAGTGCAGCGCACACCAGCAGGTATGTAAATACCTTTTGGTGTCGAGTTATGAAGGAGGGCAGCTTCTTATGAACTGCCCCTTCGTCTTGGACCGCATCTATCGTCACACGGGCCTCCATCAACCAGGTTCACTCTAACAAGGATGGTCACGGTCCGGCATGCACGGTGGTGGTGGCGGCGGCGGTGGTTGTTGGTTCTGCTGTTGTTCTTGCCGTTTCCGCCTTTGTTGCTGTTCTCTTTGTTGCCGCTCTTTTTGTTGCCTATCGATTGATTTCTGTTCAGCATCAACGGCGGCTCCAACTGCGAGCCCTCCAACAGCATCGGTCATACCGAGGCCGATATCCCCACCCGTGCTTGTTCCTGGAATTTGCGTACCCTCTTTGCCAGCTTCTTGAGCTTCCTTAAGCGCCTCTTTTTCATATTCGGTTGCTTTTGCATCTTTCCTGTCAGCCTTCTCGGCGTCTCCCGCACCAGCCGCGTCTAGCGATTCTTCTCTCGCTCTGGCAGCCTTGCGTCCTGCATCCCATCCTGCATCCTCGTGCTGTTTTAGTTTATGCAAGCCCCAGGCAATTCCTGCAACAATAACCACTGCTGCTGCCACCACAACGCAGTCTATCCCGAGAAGAACACAATGTCCGTTCCGATCAACATACGTCAGCGGTCTGTTCCTCGCATAGCTGTAATGATTAAGACTTTGTGGATCACTGAACTCGGCGTAGGGAACCGAAACCGGGGATGCAGACCAGTCAGGAGTGATAAAGCGGCCCATGCTGGACGAATTGTATCTAGCCCCAAAGTTATCAAGCCCAGACTCCGCATCCCGTTCTTTGCGGTGGCTCGGGCGTCGTACGTATAGATTCCTTCATCGTACTGTCATGAAACGTGCCCAGAATTAGGGCGGTGCCAAAAGTCGGCCCAGTACTTCCGCATTGTCTCTCTGCTGAGGAGCCCGAACAGAATGGTTAGAAGGGCGATGGCAAGATAACGGAGCGCGATGATGTCCCAACGCGCGGGAGCCGGGTGCGTTATCCATTCTCTGGGATCGTAGGGGTTGGACATGTGGCGAAGCAAGGCTTCCCACACCCCTTGTTGACCCCGTGTTAGGTAGCCGTGGACGGCGTAGCCCACTTTGACGCACCAGAAGAGGATGAGGATTTGAAAGACAAGAAAACTGCCGAATCGCCCAGCCTCCTTTAGCCAAAACATCCAACGGCCCATCGTGTTACTGCCTTGGCCGAATCGCGGCCTGCTGTGTCAGCATCTGTTGGAACTGTTTCGCTCCAGAGTTAAAGACCTGCGGCGCTACGATGCTTGACCTCACGTATGGCGAAGGGTTTTTCATTGCCTCCCTCATTCCGTCGTTTACTATATCAAACGCTGCATTGGACACGGCGTTGATTATCCCGCTGGGGTCTCTCTTAGCGATACTGTTGATGAGGCCTGTGGTGTCTCCCAAGAAGTCGTGAGCAAATTCATGAGCGAGATCACCCTTGGCCGCAGTGTTGATGTTAACTTGCGTAAGAGCGTAACCTGCCTGGTTTACCTGTGAGACCGCTGTGCCACCGCCGGGGCAAGGTGCTGGTAACGCCATTCAATGCAGCAGCGCCATTGAACCCATAAGAAATGGTAATGCCCATGCCGTTTCCAGCAGATGTAATATTGTTGGCAAGGTCGTATCCGTAGGGCAACGAAAAGTAGCCAACACCGCAGTTCTGCGGCGTACATTGAAACTGATTTTGTACGCGGCCCATTTGGTCGTAGCTATTCACCGTGGCCGTCTTGCCATCGTTCGTTCTTAGAACTAAGAGAGGTCAAAGATAGGTGTCGAGAAGAATTCCCGAAACCTCCAGGTCCGGGTCAAATGCCCATGGCAGCCCCACCTTTGACGGAGAGTCACGGCCAAGCGAAGAAAG
>Ga0137362_10002261_pt1 | contig 12440 bp, 10 predicted proteins | sample MadtaG_2_FD_104801 | JGI IMG/M metagenome (GOLD analysis project Ga0137362, IMG submission 104801) | Vadose zone soil microbial communities from Angelo Coast Range Reserve, California, USA - Mad1_100_16 metaG | ecosystem: Environmental > Terrestrial > Soil > Vadose zone | place: USA: California... | reverse complement strand
TGGCGAGGGCGACCGGCTCGACCCCTCTGAGTCCGTGGCGCCCCAGCACGCGGCGCAGGGTCCGGCTGTAGCGGGAAGTCGTACGGACCCCGGACGCTTGAAGCGCGATGTGGCGCTCGATGTGGAGCTGCGCCGCGCTCTTGACGAAGCTCGCGCCCTCCCCGACCCAGCCGCGCCCGGCGCACATGAGGGCCGGCATCCGCCCGTCGTAGAAATACAGGACGAGGTCCGACCAGGCCGCGAGCATGGCCGCCTGCTCGGCGGCATACGGGCCGAGCGCCGAGGCGAGTTCGGCCGGCGACGGGATCGCGCCCCGGCGCAGGAAGGGGGCAAGGGCGTCGGCGACACCCTCGGCCGAGCGGAGCGCGAGGAAGACCCCGGGGGAGAGCATCGGATCCACGAAGCCGAAGGCGTCTCCCACCATCACCCAGCCGCGGCCGGCGCCGCGTTGCGAGATCAGCTGGTAGTTCGAGTACGTGGCGACCGACGTCACGCGCCTGCCGCCGGCGGCGATCGCCTGGAGCCGGGAGTCGACTGCGATCGCGCGCTCGAGCCGCGCCGCCGGGGTGCGCCCCAGACGGTCGGCGTCCGGCCGTCCCAGCACGATTCCGATGGACAGCCGATCCCGGAGCGGGATGCACCAGCTCCAGCCTGCCTCGAGGCGCGTGATGACCACCTGGCCCGGCTCGTCTTCCCAGCGGCACCCCTCGAAGTGGGCGAAGTGTGCGACGTCGTTGCGCGGTCCCGCCTGGGCGCGGATGCCGAGCGCCCGGGCCGCGAGCCGGGCGCGGCCCGTGGCGTCGACGATGAAATCGGGCTGTCGACCGCCGAGCGCCGGCGCCGCCGCAAGGGTCTCCGGGGCGAGGGCGAGCTCGGCTCCGTCTCCGTTCTGCAGGGCCGGCTCCAGCCGAGCGCGGGCCACCACGCGGTGGACTCCGGAGGCGAGCGCGTTGGCGAGCAAGGCCTCGTCGAAGTCGGGACGCGGCACGTTGTACGCGTAGGGGGGCACGGCCGGAGCGAAGCGCGCGAAGCTGAAGCTGAACCGGTCTCCTGGCGACCAGACGAAGGAGACGCCCGGTTTGAGGAGGCCGAGGGCCGCCGTCGCCTCCTCAACGCCGAGGCGCTGGAGGATCGGGACCACCGCCGGCACGAGAGATTCCCCGACCAGCAGTTCCGGGCGATGGCCGTCGTCGAAGAGCGTCACGTCGGCGCCGCGGCGAGCGAGGAGGGTGGCGAGGGCTGATCCGCAGGGGCCGGCGCCGACGACGGCCACCCGCAGGACGGCCGGCTCGCCGGCTCGGGACGCGCGATTCGCGCGGGCGTGCATCGGCAGCCCTACGGACGCTCGACGGGCACCGGGGCCCCCGTGCGCCTCAGGATCTTCCCCCCCGGCGTCCTCGGCACCGCCTCTACGACCGTGAACTCGAAGGGCACCTTGTAGGGAGAGAGCGCGCGGGCGCAGTGGGCCCTGAGCGCGTCGAGATCGCGGCCGCCGGAGTCGAGGACGACCTCGGCACACGGGACTTCGCCCAGGCGAGCGTGGGGGCGGCCGAACACCCGGGATTCCTTGACCCCCGGGAACTGGTTGATGCAGTCCTCGACCTCCTCCGGGAAGAACTTGAGCCCCGCCATGAAGATGACGGCCTTCTTCCGGCCCTTGAGGGAGAGGGCGCCCGCCCGGTCGAGCCAGCCAATGTCGCCCGTCATGAACCAGCCATCCCGCGTGACCCGCTCTCTCAGCTGCCACGGCCGGTAGTACGCGGAGAACAGACCGTCGCCCCGCACGGCGACCTCGCCGAGCGCGCCCGGCGCCAGACGCGCGCCCTCGTCGGAGAAGACGGCGATCTCGTAGCCGGGAACGGGCGGCCCCACGGAGGTCGCGGGCTCGCCCTGGGTGCGAAGGTTGATGCAGGGCAGACCCGCCTCGATGATGCCGTAGGCCTGGCCGACCGGCACGCCGTAGACCGCTTCGAAGCGGTCGATCACGGCCGGCGTGATCGGGGCGCTGGTCGAGAGACAGAGCCGCACCGTCGTGAGGGGCTCGCTCGGTCCGAGGTTCCCCAGGCGCTCGAAGTGGAGGGGGGAGGCGTAGAGGACGCTTGGCCGGAACCGCCGGATCGAGTCGACCAGGGCCCCGGGAAGCGTGTCGGGGCACAAGAGGACGTGGGCTCCGGCCCTCACGTAGGCGACGATCGTCACCGCGAAGTGGTAGGCGAGCGGCAGCACCCAGAGGATGCGGTCCCGGTCGCCGAAGCGCAGTACGCGGTCGGCGGCCTCCACCCTGGCGGCCGTGGCCTCGTGGGACAGGACGACCCCTTTGCTGCTCGCCGTGGTCCCGGAGGTGAACCTGATGAAGGCCGGGTTGAGCTGCTGGAATTCCGCCGGGCCTTCGGCGCCACGATCGTTCCACTGGAACCCAAACCCGGCGCACGCGCCGCTCGACAGGATCGCACGGCCCTCCGTGCCCTGGAGCCGATCAGCCGCGGGCCAGGAGAGGCAGCCGTTCAGCTGGACCTCGGTCATGATCTGAGCCGTCTCCGCCGGCGTGAGGTGGCTCGCGAGCGGGGTCAGGCAGGCGCCGGTCGCCAGGAGGCCGAAGGCGGCGGGCAGGTAGGCGAGGCCGTTCGGCGCCATGAGCCCGATCCGCTGGCGGGGCTCCACGCCCTGGGCGCGGAGGAACGCGGCGACCCGTTCCGCCTCGCGGGCGAGCTGGCCGTAGGTGAGGGAGCCCCCCGACCCCACATCGGTCACGGCCTGACGGTCCGAGAGCCTCTCGGCCGATGACTGGAGGAACTCCGCCAGGTTCATAAAACGCTCCCGGCGCGGAAACCTCGCCCTTCAGGGCGGGGAGGAGCGCCGATCTCTGTGGTAGACTCTCGCCAGTTGGAGCTGAGCACGCGCTCCGCGAGCGGCACTGGCGATAACCAAGCCGAGGGCTGGCTCAGACAGCCGTCGAAACGACGGTGGTGCTGGACGGGGAGGCTACCGCGCAGTAAGGCGGTCCGATGAACCGTCAACCTGGGACCGCAAGGCCAGGCTCTCGGGCTCAAGTACGGGCTCCTTTCTTCGGAAAGCCCCGGACTTCAGTCCGGGCGATGTTTACCGCGGGCCCGACCGCCGCGCCGCCGCGCGGGCGGCCGCCCGTCCGGCCGCCTCGCCGGTGGCGAGACAGGTTCCGATCACGCGCGCTGACCCGAGCGCCTCGTGCGAGGCGCTCAGGCAGCGGCCGGCGACGAAGAGATTGCCGAGATCCCGGGCCTGAAGGCAGCGGAGCGGGATGTCGTAGGACTGCCCGTCGTCCAGGTACTCGTACGTCGCCCCGGGGCCGCCCTCCTCCCACAGCTCGATCGGCCAGCTCCCTCGGGCCACCGCGTCCTCGAACTTCCGTCCGGACAGGACATCCTCGCGGGTGAGCTCGTAGCGTCCGATCACCCGGCGGCTCTCCCGGACGCCGACCTGGGGGGCGGCGTGCGAGACGAACGCGCGCGCGAACGGAGGCAGCGTCTTCAGGAACTCCGCGACGGCCTGGGCGCGCTTGCGGCCCTCCTGCTCGGCCAGCGTGAGGAAGTCGCGGCCGGCCGGGAGCTCCTCCGCGATGCCGCTGAGCGTGAGCTTGCAGACGACTTCGCCGGGCTGCGGCGACGGCGCGAGCGTGAGGTTCGAGGCGCCCTTCGGCAAGCGTCCCTCTCGCTCGGCGCCGACCAGGGCCCGCAGGAGCGCCACGCGCGGGCCCGGCCCGAGGAGGTCCGTGTCGACGTGCTGGAGCACAAAAACGAGAGACGGGAGCTGCCGCGCGGCGACCGGCGCCGTCTCCGTGGCGGCTCCGGCGTATACGGCGACCACGGCATCGCCGCTCGTGTCGACGACGGCTCGCGCGCTCAGCTCGAGGGGCCGCTCCCAGCCGGCGATCCGCAGCGCCTCGACCCGGCCCTCGCGGCTCTGCGCTCCCACGAGGTAGGCGTGGAGGTACACGTCGAGCGCCGGGGCCGAGGCGGCGAGCTCGTCGGCCAAGCACGCGAAGGCGAACGGGGTATAGGGCAGGACCCAGGTCCGTCCGCGCCGCACCGGATTCCCGCAGCCAGGCCTGGCCGACAGCCGGCGGGCGAAATCCTCGCCGACGCCCGCGTTGAGGGGTTCCGGGGGCCCGGACGGCGAGGTTTGGTAGAGCCCGCAGATCGTGCTCACCATGCCGGCGGTCGCCATGCCGCCGAGAAAGCCGTAGCGCTCGACGAGGGCCGTGCGCGCGCCCGAGCGCGCGGCCGTCACCGCGGCGGCCAACCCCGCGGCCCCGCCACCCACGACGACGACGTCGTAGTTCAGGGGAGTCTCGTCCATTCCATCCCGTCCCGGACCACCTCGACGATCCGCGCGACCTCCTCCTCGCTCACCGCCCCGTCGATCCACGAGACGACGAGGTTATTCGTCGACGCGCACCGGTTGAAGAATACCCCGATCCCGGGCCGCGGAAGGACGGCGGGGACGTGGTAGGCGTTCACGACCGAGCGGCCGAACAGGCGCTCGAGCGCCGCGGGGAAGTCCACGAGGTCCGCGCAGTTGAAGGAGAAGGTCTCGCCGCTCGAGCCTGCCGGCAGATATCGCCGCATCAGTGAGGGCGGGCGATAGTGCAGGAACTCCATGGCCACCGCGTTGGCTTCGATCTGCCCGTCGCGGACGGCGTCCGCCATCTGGGCGCGGAGCGCCCGCGCGAGACCGGCCACGTCGGCGGTCTCGGCGGGGCTGAACCGGGCGAAGTGGAAGGCGAGCCAGTTTCCGAAGGTTGGCCCCGCGTCGCCCTTGGGCCGGAGGTCGACCGAGATCGGGACGAGGAAGGGGACCGCCGGGAGTCCCCGCCGGTCCCAGAGCCCGGCCATCGCCTTGCCGACCAGGGCCAAGCGCCACGTGATCTCTCGCGTGGCGCGCTCGCTATGAGCACTCGAATGGTCCTCGACGAAGCCCTCCTGCCGGAACCGGACCCGTCCGGGAGCGGTGAGGCCCGTTCCCGGAGACACCGGGGGGACCGGCGCGAGGGTCCGCATGTAGCGGAGGCTCCGGCGGCCGAGCCGGCCCCGCTCCCTCAAGGGCCGCGGATCCGGATCGGGCACGAACGACGGCGGCGCGCCGGCCCGGGGCGCGTGGTCGTCGTCCGGGTCGAGGTGGGCCAGGTGCATGAGCAGGTTTTGTCCCCCGCGGGGGTCCATGAGCGGATGAAACCACGTCAGCACGAGGAAGCCTTGGGCCGTCGCCGGCTCTGGCCCGCAGTCGACGAGGAGGAACCGGAGGGGTGATTCGCGTCTCGGGTCGATCGCCGAGTTGAGCTCCGCCTCGAGCTCCCGGTGGAGCTCCGCCCGCGAGGCGACCGACCGCCGGCGCACGGGCGGAGGGACGCGCGCGGCCGGCGGGCCGGCGGCCCAGTGCAGCTTGCCCCAGGGGAACGGCCGCTTGAGCCGCGCGGCCGGCCACGGACAGGAACCCAAGAACCGGTCGAGGGCGCGGCGGATCCGCTCGGGGGCGATGGGCGCGTCGCACTGGACGACCAAGAGCGTGTTGTTGCTCACCCCGGCGCGCGCCCAGAGCGATTGCATCGCGATGAGGACGAGATCGGCTCCCCGCAAGGGCAAGCGCCCGGCGGGCGTCGTCCCAGATGGCCGAAAGGGCCAGCCGGCTCTCATGCCGCTTCGGCTCGACCCGGCCGGATCCCTAGGAGGGGCTCTGGCGCTGACAGATGTAGTTCGCCAGGGCAAGGGGGGATCGCAGGTTATCTCGGACCAGGTCCTCGTCGGGGATCCAGAAGCCGAATTCCGCCTCGACGAAGAGGAGGACCTTCAGCAACGCCATGGAGTCAAGGCCGGCCGCCTCGAGATCGTCGGTCGGCTGAACCGGATGGCCGCGGGCCATGATGCTGGCGTTGATGAAGGCGGTGAGGGCGTCGGCGATTTGGTCGGGCTCCATCCACGGGGGCGCGCGGCGAGATTGACTCACAGCCTGGGGGCGGCTCGGGTCCCGCGGCCTTCGACCGACGCGGGCGACTTCACTGCTGGCGACAGACAGCGTGCCAGTCCGCGCGTGGCCGCTCGCGACATTTCGGCCTCAACACTATAGGCATCAACGGCACCAGGTCAAGCGAGAGCCGCGGCGTGGACTACGTTACCTACATGTCCAGGCAGTTGAGCCCGCCTGCTCTCGGGGATCCCGCCTCCTCCCGTGCACATGACTGACGTGTATGACTGCGGTTCTCCGAGATTGGTGAAGGGGCAACTCAGGTGTTTGCGATGGGCGTGTCGGAGGGGAGCTTCACGACCGCAGCGTTTTCCACTCGTTGTCGGGAACGGGCGAGGAAACGATGTCGCCTGTGATCCTTCCGGTCGCGCTGAAGGAGCCCAGCCAGGACGCAGGCTTTTCCGGGGGCGGTGGAGGAGCGATCTGGACAATCGGCTCTCCCTTGGGCGTCACCAGGATTGCCCTCGTTGTGCGCCTCACCTTGGCCAAGAGGGCGAGACAGGTGGCCTTGAACCTGGAAATCGATACCTCGTCGTCCACCGCACACTCCTTACCATGATTATGGACCATAGAGAGCGACCGGCGTGCTCCTTGGCGACGGGTTTTGGAGATCAGCGCACCGCGAGACGGCGGTGGCCGGTGCCTCGGTCTCGGCGGGGAGCTGTGCCGTCCGGCGGCCGTCGACGCGTGCGGCAGCAGCGGGAGAAGAGGCGATGGGCACCCGGGAGCTCCCGCGCAGCGGTGCGGTGCCGAATATCCGATCATGACCGACGAGCTCCACTGAGAGCCCTCGTTGGCGGAGCGCTGCGAGGAAGCCGCGACGTGCACCGCCGACGCGCCCGGTGTTCGCTCAGTCATCGAGGACCGGGACGCTGGCGGCGGCCGCGAGGAAGGGCTCGGCGAACTGCGGAGCCTCAATCGGCCCCGCGGAGGCGCGACGTCATCTCAGGTGAGACGCCTAGGTTACCGGACGGGCTCCCGCCGGCCGACCGGCGATGCCACCGCCGCGGAGCTCTGACGTGGCGGCACCGGGCGCACGACGGTGATCGACGATGCGACCAACCCTCTGGTCGACTCCGTCGTCACCGTCACGAAGTCACCCGGGTGGAGTTCTCGTGAGGCGAGAGGGACTGCTGTGAAGTCACCCTGCCACCCGCTGGCTGCTGCTGGGTCCTGGGAGCGTACGACCAGTTCGATCCTGGTCTCAGGTCTGAGCCTGATCGTCCGCCTGACTGCCGTCGCGTCCGGTCCGGCCGAGGGCCCGAACTCTTCCACCGTGATGGTCCCGGCGTCAGACGCAATGGCCACGATCACTCCCGAATGCCTCTGCTGTTGACTGGGCTCCCTCTCCGCGAGGGCGGGACCAGTCAGTGCGAGCGCGGCGAGGACACACACAAGCGCGCTGCGTGACATACCGGCACCTCCTCGTGGCCGAGTATATGAGCGCGGCGGCTGGGCACATAAGAAATCATTGCGATTCCGGTCAGCAGGGGGCGTCGGACGGCGGCCGCGTCGGTCCCAAGGGACGGTGATCGCGTTGAAACTCGGCCCCTCTTGGCGGGTCTCGGCCAGGTCGGTCGACATGTCGCCCACCGCCGAGCTCACCGGCGTCGAGGGCGTCGCGTCCTACGTGGCGAGCAAGCCCGCCGCGATCGGTCTCACCGAGACCGCGGCGCTGGACGACGAGTCACCATCCTCGGGCGCGGAGCGCGGCCGTGAGGCTCGCGTCGTCAGCGCCGTGAAAGCCGCTCAACCGGGAGTGCGTCTCGCGTCTCCATCCCGATGGCGTCGCCGCTCAGGTGACGGATCACCGCGACGCGGTCCAACTCGGTGCGCGGCTCGGGCGTCACCTCCATCCAGAACGTCTCGCCCAGGCGGACCCTGTCGACAGGGCCAAACTGCGATCGCACGACGCACAGCCCTTGGAGGCTCACATTCAGGGCGAGCCCAAACAGGAAGAGATCCTCAGTCACCCACAAGCGGACCGGCCACGAGGACGGATATCGTGGATAGCGACGGTGCTCGACCTCCGGACGTGGCACTTCTGACGCTGCCCGAGGCCTGACCAGTGCCCAGCCGAACGTCTGGAGATCCATGGTCGTGTCCAGTTGGCGCCGCCCCCCCCCGCGTCTCTCGGCCCACGGTCGGCCCTCGCGCCGCCGCCGCTCCTCGACCCGACGGTCAGGGACGACGTCGACGGTCTCGCTGGCGAATGCGTCCTTGAGGTACTGGTATCGTGCGGGTTCCGTGCGCGAGACGATGAGGAGCAACCAGGCCACACCCTGCCCCTGGGGCCTACGCTCTCGGGCCCATACCGTCCGTCAGGGATGGGAATCCCACGACGGCGTCGCGTGACCCCACCGAGGGCCAACAACCGCCTTCGACCCTGCGCATGATGCCTGAGCCTAGCCGCCAAATCGGGAGGCGGGAACCGGGGAAACGCCGGAGTTGGGGCGAGGAAGTCCCCTAAAAGTAGTCGCTTAAAGGTGAGAGGCTCCGCATTCGCATGGTCCCGGCAGCCGGGGCGCATCGCTCTCCTTGATTTTCCCCCCCCGCGACGCCAGGATTCACCGGATTGCGCGCCTCGCCCCCGCCTGGTGCACTGAATCGAGGTCAGAAGCGTGCCTTTGGCGTCGCGTGCTCAACGCTGTCTTTGGTGCGGTCAGGTGACCGCCGAGTTCGACCAGCGGCTTCGCCGCTGGATCTGCCGGTGCGGGTGGACGGATCGACATCGGGCGAGCCCGCCAGTGCCCCGGAAGACGACCTCCGAGAACGACAAACTCGAGGCGTGGCTACGCCGGGGGCGTGAGTGATCCTCACACGCTGCGCCTGGCACTGGCTCCCTCGGCTCGCCCTCATGGGCGTGTCGGAATGGCGGCCCCTCTCGCCCCTTCTGATTTCCGACGGCATGTGCCCGTGGTGTGCCCGGCGGTCCCTGAGGGCGATCGACCGTCGAGAGCGCCGGGCGGCGTGAGGAGGGCCTCGCCCGAGCCGATCGGTTAGCGCGCGGTGAGCGTCGCCACAGCCTTCCGAGCGGCGTGGACCCGAACGGACGTCGAGCAACCGGCCGGTGTCACGACGCCGCCGGACACGCGGTCCGGAAGAGGCGTGTGGTGAAGGGGCGAATCCGTCGGGGACTCGAGCACGGCCTGGCCGTCGGGTACGGCTTCACCTACGAGGACATCGTGGCCTCCGTCCCCGCCTACCGGGCGCTGCTCGATGAGATTGTCGGCTACGCCGCGCGGTCGCTTCCGGCCGGGAAAGATCGTCGGTCGGCTCACGTCCTCGACGTCGCCGCCGGGATCGGGACTCTGGCGTTTCGCCTGGCCGAGGAAGGCTACAACGTCGTCGGGCTCGAGGGCGTCAAGTACCTGGTCGAACTGGCCCGCGAGAGGCGGCAGGCGCGGAGCATCCGCAATGCCGCCTTCCATCACGTCACCGTCGGCGTCGATCCCCTGCCCGGGTCGGGGACGTTTGACTTCGCCGTGGGTCTGCACGTTCTCTACTGGCATCCCCGACCTGACCAGGCCCTCGACGCAACGCGCGCCGCGCTGAAGCCGGGCGGGCACGCGCTCTTCGTCAACTTCACCCGACCCGCGCGCGTGATCGCGGTCTTCCGGGCCATCCGGGCCCGAGACGGCCTTCGGCGGGCCTACCAGGCGCTCCGCTGGCTCGTGCCGACGGCGATCTTCGAGCGGCTCCGGGAGTACCAGCCCCATTACACCGACGCGGACGAGCTCGAAGTCCTGCTCACCCACGCGGGCTTTGAACTCCTCGAGACGAGGCGCACCTTCCTGGCCGACATCAGCGTGCTTGGATGGGTGCGGCGTCCGAGATAGCGGGGACCGTCCGGTAGAGGGAAGTTCTGTCGGATCTCCCCCGGCCGCCGGCCTGCGGCGTCACTCGCGGACCCGGGCGACGGTCCTCTCCCGTTCGTCCGCATATCGCCCGCAGCAGGGGAACGACTCCGGGACCCCGGCTTCCTGAAGACGAGAGTAGTCGCCTCACTCGAGCCGACCCTCGCGCGCTCGCTCGAAGGGCCCGCACCGAAGGCGTAGCCGCGGCGGCAGGAGCCACTCCGAGCATTTCCGTGGTCGAGCCGCTCTGACTGTCGGCAACGACGAGCGCCCGTCGGGGCTCACGAGTCCAGACTCCTCACCGGTCGGCCGTCTGGTGTCAGGAACCGGCGCCGTCCCGCTTCTCTCACGTCTGCGACCCGGCGATGCTCGCGACGGCCGGGGTCGTCCTCTTCTGCTGCACAATTCACGTGGCAGGGTGCCCTGTTTCCTGTGCAGTCAACGAGACCCGGTTCGCCCTAAGTTCGCGGCGTGTCGTCCCTCAGTCACCCGGCAAGGTTTTTGCCTATAGCACGACGCGTTACTCGCGGTTCTCGTCGGGACGACGAACCGAGCGTGAACGGCGACGCGGCACTTGGGAGAAGGAGCACGTGGGGGTCTGACCATGGTGGATGCCGAGCGCCGCCACCGTCGGATGCCGAGCCTGACCGGAGAGGGTCCGTTTTGCGGAGAGCTGCGAAGCGGCGCGGGTCTCCGGACCCGCTGTGGACGAGAGTCGGACGCGCGATCGATTCCCGCACCGAACGGGGGGAACGCATGAACGAGGCGAACCCGTACGTCGAAGCACGGCGCGAGTGGAACGACCGCTACCTGGAGCTCGTCCGGGAACGACGCGTGTGGCAGGCCGTCGGCTGCGCGGGAGTCGGGCTCAGCCTGATCCTCGCCGTGGGGATGATCTGGGTGAGCCTGCAGCACAAGACCGTCCCCTACGTTGTCGAGGTGGACTCCCTCGGCGCCGCCCTCGCGATCAGGCCCGCCGAGACGGGCGGGCATCCGGTCGATGACCGAATCGTCCGCTACCAGCTGGCCGCCTTCATCCGCGGAACCCGCCAGGTGATAGCCGATCGGATCGCGATGAAGAAGGGGCTCGAGCAGGTCTATGCATACGCCCGGGGCCCGGCCCGGGCCTACCTCGACGAGTACTACCGCGCGAACAATCCCTTCGAGGTCGCGAAGACCTACGTCGTGGTTCCGACGGTGACGAGCCTGCTCAGGCTCTCCTCGACGTCCTGGCAGCTCCGCTGGACGGAGGAGCAGCGCGGGCTCGACGGCCTGCCGCTCGGGAAGAGCCAGTGGGAGGGAGTCCTGACGACCGAGGTCATTCCCCCCACCTCGGAGGAGACGGTCCACGTCAACCCGCTCGGGCTCTACGTCACCGATCTGCGCTGGACGAAGCAACTCTGACGGAGGAGCGCTCCATGCCATCCCGTGACCGACGCCATCTCGTCCTGACCCTCGTCGCCCTCGGCGGCTCGTCTCTGGTCCTGACCGGCTGCGTCCCGCTCGGCCAGCCCGGCGCGGCTCCGGCGGACCTCGCGGGCGCCGTCCCCCTGGTCGAGCCGGCCGGCGACCCGGCGCCCGCTTCGGCCCCGGCGACGGGGGAGCTCGTCGGCCCGGACGACCCGGAGATTCAGGCCGCGATGCGGGCCTGGAAGGCCGAGGGCCGGGCCCCGATCATCCGGCGGGACGACTTCATCCAGTACCCGTACGGGCTCACCGAGGCCCTCGTGAGCTGCCAGCCGCTCCGCGTCTGCGACATCGAGCTCGAGGCGGGGGAGGAGGTTCTGCAGGTGTCCCTCGGGGACGGCAGCCGGTGGCTCGCGAGCCCGGCCTTCAGCGGCGAGCGCGAATCCGTGACGCCGCACGTGCTGGTCAAGCCGACCGAGCTCGGGATCGCGACCAACGCGGTCATCACGACCACGCGCCGAACGTACTACCTCGGGCTCGTCTCGAGGAGCGACGCGACCCCGGTCCGGCGGGTGAAGTTCTACTACCCCCAGGACCTCGTTGAGCAGGCGAACGGCATCTTTCGAGCGAGGGCCGCTCAGCGGAAGCAGGACCGGGAGACGACGATCGCGCGCCTGAGATCCCCCGCGGTCGACTCCCTCAACTTCGACTACGAGATCTCGGGCGACGCCGTGCCGTGGAAGCCCGTACGGGTCTTCGACGACGGCGCCCACGTCTACATCCAGATGCCCCCGGCGATGCGGGTCACGGAGGCGCCGGCGCTCCTGGTCCGGACCCGCACGGGGGAGGGGGCGCTCGTGAACTACCGGCTCCGACGGCCGTACTACGTCGTGGACACGCTCTTCGAGACGGCGCTCCTGATCATGGGCGTCGGGACCCATCAGGAGCGCGTCACGATCCGTCGCCTCAGCCCGCCCACCTTCGGAGAGAGCCGGTGAGGGCGGGCGGTCCGCGGGGACTCGGCCAGACCGGGCCTCGGGTCGTCAGACTGAATCGGCGGGTCATCTATCAGGTCGGTGCCCTCCTGATCGGCGCGCTCGTGACTGGATTGCTCGCCATCCGTGCACAGGGGCCCCGCGCGAGCGACCACCCGGCACTGCGTCGCGCCGCCTACACACC
>Ga0137362_10002258_pt1 | contig 12444 bp, 13 predicted proteins | sample MadtaG_2_FD_104801 | JGI IMG/M metagenome (GOLD analysis project Ga0137362, IMG submission 104801) | Vadose zone soil microbial communities from Angelo Coast Range Reserve, California, USA - Mad1_100_16 metaG | ecosystem: Environmental > Terrestrial > Soil > Vadose zone | place: USA: California... | reverse complement strand
TGATTCGCTCAATGTAAAACGAGCTTCAGACCTCGCATTGCGTCCGGTAGGCGAACGCAAAGCCGGCGCGCTCACGCATTTTGTTGAAGGAATGGTGTTCGAAGAAAATGGCGAGACGGATCGCGCGCTGGACGCGTATCGCAAGGTGCTCAACGTCGATCCGGGCCAGTCGCAGCTCGCCGCGCGCGTAGCGGGTTTGCTGATACAGGAGGACGATTTTCCACAGGCTATTGACGTGCTGAAAGACGCTATCAAGGCGAACCCGAATAATGCCGAGCCCTATCAGCAGCTCGCTTTTATTTATGCGAGGTATCTCAAGAAAACAGACCAGGCGATCGATTATGCCAACCGAGCCATCGCCCTGAATCCGGCAGACGTGGAAGGTTACCAGCGTCTGGTCGAAATCGAAGTTGCAGCCGGACAAGAGAAGAAGGCGCTCGACGCTCTGGATCGCGCCACCAAAGTTCGCAGTAACGATCCCAATTTCTGGATGCACCTGGGGAAGCTTTACATGGCCATTCTTTTCAAGTCTGACTCGCAGCCGAAACCGGACGAATTGAAAACGGTTAATGAAATTTTCAAAAGAGCAGCCGAACACGCCGGAGACGACCCCGCGATCCTCAAGGACGTAGCAGACTATTACGCGGCGTCCCAGCAATTGAAGGAAGCGATCCCGCTTTATCTGCGCGTTCTGGAACTCCAACCGGAGGACGCAAATGCGCGAGAGAAACTGGCGACGGGTTTTATTCTGACGAATCAGCGCGGCAAAGCTGTCGAGATGCTCGAGCAAATCATCAAGGAGCACCCTGACAAATATCAACCCTACGATCTACTGGCACAGGTACTGGATGACGAAGCGCGATCGCTGCAGCGCGCAAACCGCATTGACGAAGCCAAAGCGAAGTTTGCGAAAGTAGCCGCGAATTATGAGCAAAGCCTGTTGATTAATCCAAATCACGCTGGCACCTATTTGCATTTGGCAGAGTTGCTTGTCGGGCCGTTGAAAGATCCAAGTCGGGGGGTGCAATTGCTGGCAGAAGCTCGGCGCCGATTTTCCGGCGCGCCCGAGATTGTTTACTATCTGGCAATCGCTCAGCGCGAGGCTAAGCAGAGCCAGCAAGCCGTGGCAACTTTCGAAGAGGCGTTACACGAAGCGCAGCTCGACCGGGATGACGATGTGGTGAACGCCAAGTTTTACTTCAATTATGGAGCGGCGGCCGAGCAAGCTGGTCTCTACGAAAAAGCAGCTGATTTGCTTCGCAAGTCAATTGCACTCGATCCAGCGAGCTCAGCAGAGACATGCAACTACCTGGGTTACATGTGGGCGGATCACAACATGAATCTCGATGAAGCTGAAACCATGATCAGACGCGCGCTCGAGAGCGAGCCAAACAACGCCTCGTACCTGGACAGCCTCGGTTGGGTGGAATTTCGAAAAGGCAAGTTCGATCAGGCATTGACGGATCTGCTTCGCGCCGCAAAAACGGCGGAGCGCGACGATCCGGTTGTATTCGAACACATCGGCGACACCTATCTAAAATTGAACCGCATTCCGGAGGCATTGGAAGCCTGGCAAAAAGCGCTGACACTCGACCCGAAAAACAAAAACCTTGCAGAGAAGGTCGAGGGCACCAAAAAGAGAATCAGCAAAGATTTGCCTAAAACGAATCCGACGTAGTGATTACGATCTCGATCCAGCGCAGTTCCGGGGAGAGTTGAAGGCGCGGGTGATGCATAGATGAAGGAATATCCCACGCCGTGGCAGCGCAAGACCATGTGGGCGGCGCTTACTGCCTGCTTTGTGGTTCTTCTCGTCATCATCGTCGGCGCTGTGATCTGGGCCGCGGCCAATGTCATTAGTTTTCTCCAACCAATCCTGATCCCGGTAGCTATCGCCGTGATCCTCGCTTACCTGCTTGACCCGCTGGTGACGAAAATGTCTCGCGGAACGCTCAGTCGCACGAAAGCGGTGGCTCTCGTATTCGCGATTGCTTTTTTCGCATTGGGAGGATTGGCCGCGTGGCTCATCCCCACGATCTCAATCCAGAGCGCGAATTTTGCGAGGCAAGTTCCCGCCTACACCGAACGCGCGCGAGACTACGCAGTGGACCTCATTTATCGATTCGACCAAACATTCGGATTATTTGGCGGAGCGCACGAGAAAACTGCATCGACAAGTTTTACGAACTGGCTCATCGGTGGCGCTGCATCTCCTTCTCCTCACGCACAACCCACCGCACCCCCAACCGCTTCGCCGGAAGCCACTGTGCCGGCAACCGAAATTATTGCTCCAAGTCCGCCGAAGCTGACCACTGCTGAACGCCAGCGCATCCAGGCTTATGTAGAAAAACAAATGCCGAAATTGCAGCAAGCGCTCCCGACGGTGGTGGGAAAGCTCTGGGACATTCTGAAGAAAAGCATCGGCGGATTTCTTGGAATTACAGGTTTCCTGCTCAGTCTCATCCTGGTGCCGATCTATCTCTTTTTCTTGCTGACCGAAAAGCCGCGCATTCAACAACGCTGGAAAGATTACCTGCCGTTGCGGGAATCGCCCTTCAGAGATGAAGTCGCGGAGGTGCTATCAGAGATCAATCGTTACGTCACAGCGTACTTTCGAGGCCAGCTACTCGTGTGTCTGGTGGATGGCATACTCATTGGGACGACGCTGACGATTTTGGGTCTCAATTTTGCGCCGGTGATTGGTGTGCTCGTCGTCATCCTGACCATGGTCCCCTACATCGGCATCATCATCTGCTGGGTGCCAGCCGTTCTCATTGCAGCTTTTCAGTGGGGCGACTGGACGCATCCGTTGATCGTAACTGGAATTTTCATCGTGATACAAAATCTCGAAGGCATGTTTTACGCTCCGCGAATTGTCGGAAATTCTGTTGGATTGCATCCGATGACGGTGATCGTGTCGATCTTTGTCTGGGGCCTGATCATTGGCGGGGTAATCGGTCCGCTCCTTGCCGTGCCGCTCACCGCGACAGTCAAGGTTCTCCTCGCACGTTACGTTTGGGGCCGACGTCTGAGGCAACAGGTTCTCCAATCAACTGAAGCGACTCTTGCAGTTCAAGAAACCGAGGTAGCGACTCAGGCGTAGCGCGGGCCACGAACATGCTTGGGAGAAACAAGCGGACCGGTGCGCATCCAAAAGGGACATGAAATGGCGAAACAAACCAAACGTGCCGCGCACGGAAGAGCTCGCCAGTTGTTTGTCGGTCTGCAGTCTTTGTTCCAACGGCAGCTCTGGTTGGCTCGCCTAGGGGTTGTAGTTGTCGGATCGGCAATCGCTTTCTTGCTCGGTATTGTTTTGTTCAGTTACGGATCAAGCTTGTACGATGATTGGCGTCAAAGCCATTTGCTGCGCCGCGCCACTGCGCTGCTACAGGAGGGAGAACTCAGCAAGGCGGCGCAGACGGCGCAAGAAGTGCTGGCACGACATCCCGATTCTTTGCCGGCCCTTCATGTTTTAGCAGAGGCAGCGGAAAAACAAAATCTGGAAGAGGCCGTTAGGTGGCGCGAGCAAATAGCGCGATTGCTACCAACCGACCTGGACAGCCAACTGAATTTGGCTTCCGCTGCGTTGCGCTTTGGGAAACTCGATCTTGCGCGACAAGCGCTCGACCGCGTTTCTTCAGGTGATCGGGACAGGGCAGCTTTTCACGTCGTTGCAGGCTGGCTGGCTCGTGCGCAGGGTAATTTCGCCGAGCAAGAGGAACAGTTCGCGGCAGCGGTAAAGAAAGAGCCCACCAACGATCTTTATCAGTTCAATCTCGCAGCTCTGCAGATTCGCTCTCGCGACCCGGAAAAAAGCGTGAAAGCGCGCGATACTCTCCAGCGACTAAGCAAGGTGGCTCCCTACCGAAGTGGCGCGCTACGGGCATTGCTGAATGATTCGGTGGCACGCAACGACCTCGCCGCGGCGGATAATTTTGCGCAACAACTCCAAATGTCGCCGGAGGTCACGTTCGGCGATTATCTCCTCTGCCTGAATTTTTATCGGAAGCTCGACGAAAAAAAATTTCGGCTGTCATTGGAAAGAGTAAAACCGTTTGCTGCGCGCGATCCCTCCAATCTCGCATCGCTCATGGAATGGATGAATCAAAACGGGCTCGCAGGAGACGTTGTTAAGTGGATCGACAAGTTGCCGGCAGCACAGCTGAGTTCGACGCCGACATCTGTGGCAGCGGCTGATGCATATGCAAGAGTAAAGAATTGGTCGCGGCTGAAGCGTTGGACGCGCACTGGAATGTGGGGCGACGCCGAATACCTTCGTCTCGTATATCAGGCAATTGCCACGCGACAATCACGGCCCCGTAGCGGGACTCCTAACACCGAGTTCGAATCGCTCTGGCGTTCTGCAGAACAACTGGCGAGTGAGCAGCCAGAAAGCGAACTGACGTTGGCCCGGCTTGCCTCCAAGTGGGAACTTGAGAAAGAATCCGAAGAACTCTGGTGGCGCGTCGCAGAGAATCCCCAGACGCGGCGGGAGGCTCTTGAGGAGCTACGACGATTTTATCGCGGGAAGAATCAAATAGCCAAACTTTACGATGTTCTCCAGCGCCTTCATGAGAGCTCTCCGAGCGAAGCGCCGATCACAGCAGACCTCGCTCGGCTTGGTCTCAACATCGGGCAAAATACAGAGCAATCACATCAACTGGCCAAGGAAGCGTATGATCGCGCGCCGACCGAGGTTAATTGCGCTCTGACTTACGCATTTTCGTTATCACGACTTGGGAGAAACGCCGAGGCTGTTACGATTGTAGAGAGTTTGCCACCCGAGCAATTGCATGATCCCCATGCAGCCGTTTACGTCGCGCTGTTACTGGCTGAGGCGGGCCAGATCGAAGCAGCCAACAAATACATCGCGACCGCTGATGACGAGAACATCTACCCCGAAGAAGAAAAGCTCCTCGATGAAGCAAAAACCAAGCTCGCGACCGCAGCTGCAACTCCGTCACCTATGATTTCGGCGGTTCCGTCTGAACACAACCCGACGCCAACGGCTTCGCCACGCTGATTTGTTAAAAGTTACTCGTTATAAAGTTCCAGTGACGGCCTTTGTAACTGTTGTAACTCTTCTACTACTTCAATGCGGGTTGCTCGCTGCTTTCTCTTCTTTCGGAATCGCCTTCGTCCATTGCGCAATATCTTCGGAATCCATGTGCACACGTTCTTCCAGCCGGGCATCCTGAAATCCCCACTTTTGCACGTCCACCAAATATTGCTTGCGCGAGAGCAGCGTTCCGCGGCACAGCGGTTTGTGTCCGCTAACAGGCTCCTCCTTTCGCAGCCGCCGGATCAAGTCGTCCATGATGGCTATGGGAATTCGTCCCTGCTCGCTCGGATAAATATAGCCGAACAAGATCATGTGGCTCAGCAACACACGCCAATCAGGACCAAAGCGCTGAACCAGATGTTGCCAGTCGAGTTTCTCTGCGCAGCTCAAAAGAATATGCGCAATATCGGCGCCATCGAACCGTTCGCGCTCCATGATGTACGCTTTCATCCAAATCGTTTCCTCAGGCGCGCAAAGTTTCACGGGCGACCCGAGCAATTCGTGATCGTGCGCCCGCTCGAACCACCAATGATCCACTTCGCATAATCCATTGCCGGCGCGAAAGATTAGGTCGACATAATCCCGTCCGTATCTGGCCTTGGCAAGCCAATGCGGAGATGTCACTTCTGTCTTGTAACCGGCGCGGGCAAGCGCATCCAAGGCCGCATCGACATGACGTGGTCGAATGTATAGATCGAAGTCTTTTGTTTGTCGCGAAACGCCGGCATACACCTCCACCACATACGCGCCGCCGATTAAGAACGGAACATTCGCATTTTGCAATGCTGCAACTGATCTAAGATGAAAATTGTTGGGGCTACTTTTCGCCCTGGTGGCTGCTGCTCTCTTTGCAGTCATCACACATCATAACGCAATCGAAGCTCATAGCGCGCGCATCGAGGGGCGAACTCCCGCGAGCCTTCACGCAAGCGTCGCGGAGCTCCGACCTCCAATTTCCCCGTTAGAACGAAACATCGTGAGCACTCGCGAAAAAACGTCCATTGCGCCTCGCGATTCCGTTTCTTTAAAACAAATGGCTGAGCGACCATTACGGATCGCGGCGACTGCTGATCTCCATTACGGAAAGCATTCGCGCGGTATGTTGCATGATGCGTTCGCCGAGATTTCTGGCAGCGCGGATATCCTGCTGCTCTGTGGAGATCTTACAGATTACGGACTTCCCGAAGAAGCCGACGAACTCGTCGCCGATATTCGCGCTGCTGTAAGAATTCCGATTGTCGCAGTGCTCGGCAACCACGACTTCGAATCGAGTCAGCCGGAAGCCATTTCTAAAGTTCTCGACGAGGCAGGTGTGAACGTCCTCAATGGTGAAGCCATCGAAATCGCTGGAGTTGGTTTCGCTGGAATCGCGGGATTCGGCGGCGGTTTCGGGCGGCGAATGCTAAACGCCTGGGGCGAACCGCTCATTAAACAATTCGTTCAGGAGTCTATTAGTCACGCTGTTCGCCTGGAGCAGGCGCTAGGCAAACTGCAAAGCGAAAAGCGGATCGTAGTTCTTCATTATTCTCCCATCCGCACCACGCTTGAGGGGGAAGATCCTGAGATTTATGCGTTTCTCGGGTCCAGCCGATTAGAGGAGCCAATCAATCGATTCAAAGCAACCGCTGTTTTCCATGGTCACGCCCACAACGGCATCCTTGATGGCAAAACTTCGACCGGAATTCCGGTTTACAACGTCTCCGCTCCTGCGCTTCTCAAAACAGGCAAACCGTATCGCATCGTCGAAGTGTAGGCGCCTGTCTCAGTCGCCGATTGAGGCAGCGTCGGCTACCGAAACAACGCTCTCGACGCCAGTACCTGCCATGCTTCCACATCGGCACGGCTTCGCGTAGGCGAAATGCAACGGACGACTTTAAGTGTATCGAACATGACTTCAGAAAACGGTACGTTAATCGAATGCGCTAATTCGGATCGTCGTACAACTGGCATCGTTTGGTAGAGAAGACTCAAGTGCGGGTTGAGCTCGTAATCGGACGAATCTTGCGCAGCACTGCGAATGATCCCATTGTGCTGCCGCAATTCTCTATTCGGCACGAATTGAACAAAGAGTGTCTTGATAAACTCTTCGGAGTGATGGATCCCAAGCGCTTTGAGGTTGATCGGTTGGCATTCGCGCGCGGCTTTTGAGAGCGCCTTGTCAGCCGCATCGGCATGATTTGGCCCGATGTGAATCGTCATGTGCGGCTCGAAAAGAGGCGCGTCACACCGGCGCGCGAGATCCTCGATCAGACATTGAAAAAAACTGCGCGCTGGCTCTGCTGGAATGAGCCAGTAAGCAATGACGATTCGGCAGGACACGAGGCAGGAACGATCTGCAGTTCAATCCCACTTCTGCAATTCAACAATATTGCCTTCCGGGTCTCGCGCATACACAACCCGAAGGCTACCAACCCCACTTACTTCTGTTGCTGCAATGTTTCCCACTGCGTCGCCGCCAGCACCGATGACCGCTTGCAACGCTTGGTCCACGTCGTCGACCGCGAACGCAATATGACCAACCCCGCACTGGTTAGCGACCGGGCTGCCGCGTTCAACCGGTTCGTCGTAGCTGAAAATCTCAAGGGTCGGGCCATCATCGCCATAGCCGGGCAGACGCAAATGAACGCCGGTAAGATGCGCGTTTCGAAGCGAGGTTAGGCTGTCGAGCCACGCGCCGGACATATCGCGTTCGGGACCCTTGGGTTCGCATCCAAACACGTCGGAATAGAATCGAACCAGCCTCTTCCAGTTTCTGGCAATCAGATTTGTGTGAACGTACTTCGCTCGGATTGGCATCGTTTCTTCCCTGAGTAAACTTTTGCAGATACTAACGCGTTATCTTCCTTATGCCGACGAATGTTCTGGGGACAGAATTGAAATGTTGTTGTCGTGACCCGATGACCGGATTTTACCGCGATGGCTTTTGCCGCACTGGGCCTGAAGATATTGGCCTCCACACGGTCTGTGTGAAAGTTACCCGTGAGTTTCTCGATTTCTCTGTGCTCGATGGAAATGATTTGGTTACGCCGCATCCGGAATTCGGCTTCCCTGGACTCAAGCCGGGCGACAAATGGTGCGTGTGCGTCACGCGCTGGAAAAGCGCGCTGGATCACAACCGCGCCGCCCCTGTTGATCTTGAAGCAACCCACACCTCCGCGCTTGAGTTCGCTACGCTGGAAGAATTAAAAGCGCACGCGCTGAAATAGGGTAGCGCACGCGTCTCGCGTGTTGGTTTTGGCGTCGCGCCGAAACAATCTTTCTCTGGCTTTCATCGCTCTTTCGCCGATAAGACGTCACAAGAAAAGTTCGCGATCGCGGGACGCGCTCGCCAGCACGCGAGACGCGTGCGCTACCCAGAGGCCCGCTCCGCGGTTGAATCGCAGTGAGTTTGCCGCCACGCTAACGCTGAATTGAACCTTCCGTTTAGTGTTTTCCTGGCGCTGCGGTATCTAAAGCCGAAGCGAACGTTTCTGTCGATCATCACACTGATTTCGGTGCTCGGCGTAATGCTCGGTGTGACTGTGTTAATCCTCGTGATTTCAGTGATGACCGGCTTCGACCGCGAGCTGCGCCAAAAAGTGATCGATTTCGACGCGCATATTCTCGTGAGCTCCGAGGACGTGTTGCGCGATTGGCGAGCGCTCAAAACAAAGATCGACAATACACCGGGTGTAGTTGCGACTGCGCCTTACATTCAAGGTCCGGTGATCGTTGAATTTCAAAACCGGCGGCTCGCACCACTCATACGCGGCATCGATCCCGAGCAGGAAGAGAAAGTGATCCCGCTGCGAAAATTCATCAAATACGGCAAGCTCGATCTGGAAGGCGACTCGACCGTGCTCGGGATCGAGCTCGCGCGAAAACTGCAAGTGAGCGTTGGTGACAAGGTCACCGTCTATTCGCCGGGTAACCTTGGCCAGATTCTCGATAGCATTAAGAAACTCGAGAACGCCAAGGGCGAAGAAGAAAAAAAGACGGTCGACGAATTGCGCGATGTGATTCTCCCGAAAGAATTGACCGTTACCGGTATTTTTGAGACGGGGCATTACCTGCACGATTCCGAATTTCTTCTCGTGCCAATTTATGTCGGACAAGAATTATACGGCCTGGATGACGCGTTGCATGGCATCACCGTCAGGACCGATGATCCATACGGAGCCGAGCGCGTGAAACAGGCGATTCAAGAATTTCTCGAGCCGCCACAATACGCGCAGACGTGGATCGACATGAATCATCAATATTTCGAGGCTGTGCGGCTCGAGAGGACCGTGATGTTTTTTCTGTTGTTCTTTATCGTGGTCGTCGCGGCTTTCGGAATCATGAGCACTCTGATCACAGTGACCGTGCAAAAGCGGCGCGAGATCGGAATCCTGAAAGCGCTAGGAGCGAACATCTTGCAAATCATTTGGGTTTTCCTTGGCCAAGGAACAATCGTCGGCCTTTTTGGAACGCTTACCGGCCTTGGGCTCGGGATGACGCTAATCCGTTACCGCAACGAATTCAGCCACTGGCTCGCATCGACGTTGCACATCGAGATTTTCCCGCGCGAAGTCTACCAATTTTCATCGATTCCCGCGGAAGTAATCCCGCGAGACGTTGCGATCATCTGCATCAGCGCCTTTTTCATCTGTTCGTTTGCCGCACTGATCCCGGCGTATTTCGCCGCTCGTTTGGATCCGGTCAAAGCGCTGCGTTACGAGTGATGTAGAGGCGCTTGTGTCAAGCGCCTGTCTCTGGTTCGGCGTTTGGCACAAACGCCGCTACAACTCAAAAAAGGCGTCGAGCACACTATACGCGTAGTCGTATCCTTCTGGCCATTCACTCTGGCGCGGTCCGGCAACGTTAAGGATGGTGACCTTGTGATTGCGCACGAAACCCGCGATTAGCTTCGCAGCGTCTTCCGCTGAAATTTTTGACGCGTCGATAACTTGGTGCGGCCGTTGTAGCTCCATACAGAAGCAGACTGTTTGCTCAGTGCCACCGCCAAGTTTGCCGGGGTAAATGATGACAGTTCCATCAGAATCTTTCACGTTTTGCAAAGTGCGCTCGGTGAAACTGCCAACTGCCATCTCTTGAACTGGGTACTGATCCGGAATCCTGCCGAATTCATCGAGACGCCCAGCTGGACACCATCCGCCGGCCTCGATTCCATGCCTAAGTGCAACGTCGAGCGCTGCGCGATCGACGCCTGTCTGCCCGCCCGAAATTATCTTCACGATTACTCTGTAGTGGCAGGCGTGTCGCCTGCATTCTCGGCATGCTCAGTCCCCAGTCGGAACTATGTCCGCGCGCTCGACCATCAAGATGATGGTTTGTTTCGGCGCGCGCGTGCGATGGCGCACACCTTTGGGAACGACGAAGCCCTGCCGCGGTGCGAGATCGACAACGCCATCTTCAAGATCGATCAGGAAATTTCCATCGAGAACGAAAAAGAATTCGTCAATGTCCTTGTGCTCATGCCAGTGATATTCGCCCTGCACCACCGCCATCCTGATGACAGAGTCGTTTACCTTGCAGAGGGTTTGGTTGAACCATTTATCGGTGCAGGCATCGGCCAGCTTCTGGACATCGATGAGCTCGAGCGGCCCGTGCAGAATGTTCAGGTACGTTTTGTACGGGAATTCTTGCGATGATTTGTTGGAATCCATGATTGGAATCCTTCTGTCATTCCGAGCGAAGTCGAGGAATCTCTAGATTTATCTTTGCATGCCAGAGCGTGTAGAGATGTCTCCAGACCTTCGCGTAAAGCTACGGCTTGGCAGGCGACTTCGCTCGACATGACAATCGCTCATTCTTCGCCATCAAAATAATCGGTTTCCTGGCCCTTAATAACGACACGATCCGCCGCTGATGATTTATTTACTTTCCACTTCCCGCTATCGGCGTAGTAGGCCGATTCGCCGATGGGATTATCAGCGATCACGTAAAAGATGAAATCCTCCTGGCCCGAGTTGTTCAGTTGATGCGGTTCGTCGGGTCCGAAAATGAATGCGTCCCCGGCCACAACCTCAGTCGTGCCATCCTTGTGACGAACGTTTCCTTTGCCCGAAATGACTAAATAGAGTTCCCATTGCGCTGAGTGTGCGTGATAAGGAAAATTGGGTTTCCCGGGAGGCACGCGATTCCATTCGAGATCGAATGGATGACGCTTGGACAAATCGAGAGAGGCAGGCTCGCGCCCGAGCGCTTCAGAAATTCCTTTGAACGAGACGGCGTACTTTCCGCCAGGCGACTGCCATGCTTCTTCTTTGATCTCGTTGATGTTTACCTTGCGCATTTCAGTTTTCTGTCATTCTTCGCCCTCGAAGTAATCGGTCTCTGTTCCTTTCACGATGAATTCTTCGGTTCCTTCCTTCGTCACTGCCCACTTGCCACTGTCCGGATAATAACAGGAGTCACCAGTCGTGCCGCCGCTGCGCGGATTATCGGCGATCACGTAATACACAAAATCTTCATCACCCGCGTTACTGAGTTGATGCGCTTCGCCAGGCTGAAATAAAAACGCATCGCCCGGCCCAACTTCGGTTACTTCATTTTTACCGCGAACGTTGCCGTGGCCGGAGACGACGAGATAAAGCTCAGATTCGGCCGCGTGCGCATGATACGGACAAAGCGTCTTGCCTTTCGGAATCCTCACCAGCGCGAGATCAAACGGATGCCGCTTTGTTAAATCGAGCGAGTCCGGCTGGCGACCGAGCGCGATCGAAATGTTCTTCATCACGCGTCCAAACTTTCCCTTTGGCGACTGCCGTTCCTGCTCTGGGATATCTTTGAGATTCACTTTGCGCATACAAAACAATTTCTAATCAGCGATCTAACGAGAAGGAGCTCGCTTTCTCATTGCGATTGAAAAAGCGGCTATCCCTGCCCAGATCAGATTCACGAATGTGGAAGGATAAGAACCATAAAAAATCGTGTTTGCAGCCAATAGAATGCTGCCGCTGATATTGAGCAATTGAAAGGCAGCCGAATCTCCTTCCAATCTCTTTGAGGAAACCAGCGCGTAAGCGATTAGGAGAGCTACTGCTCCCACCCATCCGATCCCATCAAACCAGAGTTGACTGTTCATGCTCGATAATTGTCTGCCAGACTTAAAGTTCCCACTTCTTTGGCAGTTTTTGTTTAAGGTTTTCGACTGGCTCGAACGGGTCGCCAAGCCTTTCCACGCGCGCAAGGACTTGATCCGAGCGGAATTTTAAAAGACCTGGCTTTTTCTTTTTGAGACAATTCTCGACTTCGTTCCAAGTGACTGGAGTTGAGGCAGTCGGCTCTTCCTTCGCGCGAAGTGAATACACGGAGACGGTGGTTTTGTGTTCGTCGTTTTGGCTCCAATCAACGAACACTTTGCCTTTGCGCACCGCCTTGGACATGTTCGAAGTCAC